>Ga0209591_10000104_pt1 | contig 101096 bp, 86 predicted proteins | sample MAT01_FD_187207 | JGI IMG/M metagenome (GOLD analysis project Ga0209591, IMG submission 187207) | Freshwater microbial communities from Lake Fryxell liftoff mats and glacier meltwater in Antarctica - MAT-01 (SPAdes) (version 2) | ecosystem: Environmental > Aquatic > Freshwater > Ice > Liftoff...
CCTTTCCCCCTTTCCCCCTTTCCCCTTTTCGCCATTATGTTCTTCAAACAGATCTACGAAACCGGCCTAGCTCACGCATCGTACATGGTAGGATGTCAGAAGACTGGCGAGTGTTTGGTGATTGATGCCAAGCGCGATATTGATACATACATCGAGATTGCTCGCCAAGAGAGACTCACAATCACGCACCTTGCAGAGACGCATATCCATGCAGACTTTCTAAGCGGTACACGTGAGCTTGCAGACATAACGGGCGCAATGATGTTCCTCTCTGATGAAGGGGGCGATGAGTGGCGCTATGAATTTGACCATGTGGGTATGAAGGACGCAGACGCGTTTATGGTGGGCAATATCAAGGTGCAGGTGATGCATACACCTGGCCATACACCAGAACACATCTCGTTCCTCGTTACTGATACACCTGCCATTGCCGACGTGCCGATTATGATCTTCACCGGCGATTTTGTTTTTGTGGGTGATATCGGCAGGCCCGACCTTTTAGAAAAGGCCGCAGGCTACCAAGGCACAATGGAGATTGGTGCACGCCAGATGTGGGAGTCGCTCAAGAAGTTCAAGGCACTGCCAGATCACATCCAAGTTCATCCCGCACATGGCGCTGGCTCTGCATGTGGTAAAGCGCTTGGAGCAATACCATCATCAACGGTTGGTTACGAGAAGCTTGTTAACTGGGCGATGCGCCACACCAACGAGGAAGACTTCGTTCAAGAGTTGTTGTCGGGTCAGCCGGAGCCCCCTTACTACTTCGCAATGATGAAGAAGCTCAACAAGGTTAACCGGCCATTGTTATCTACTATACCCCAACTTCGCAGATTCACGCTAGGCGAACTGCAAGAAGCTCTGCACGCAAATCGGCATATCGTAGACACACGGTCTAAGGTTTCGTATGCTGGCGGACACATTCCGGGCTCCATCAACATTCAGAATAACAAGGCCTTCTCAACATGGGCTGGCTGGATGTTGAGTTATGAAGAGCCGTTTGTTGTGATTGTTGCAGAGGAGAATGTTAACGAGATAACTCGCAAGTTGATGAGGATTGGCCTCGATAACGTTGCAGGTTATGTAACAGGAATAACAGATTGGGTTGATGCTGGCAATGAACTTCAGGAACTTCCGCAGATACATCTCGATGAACTCCAGGCGCGATTGTCCGATTCAAACCTTGTAGTTATCGATGTACGGGGCGTATCAGAATACGAAGACGGACACATCCCTAAGGCATGGAACATACACGCGGGATATCTGCGCAACAGTTTAGGCGAAGTCCCAACAGACAAGACCGTTGTTATCTCATGTCAGGCAGGCGATAGATCAAGCATTGCATCTAGCATGCTTCAACGCGAGGGTTTTACCAACATCAAAAATTTCCCATTGGGTTTTGCGGGCTGGCTTGCAGCACATGGACCAATTGAACAAGAGGCCTAGAATATGATACTTGAAATAAGCACGGCAGATCTTCGGGCACGGATTGATGCCGGAGAAAACATCATGTTGCTTGACGTGCGCCAACCCGCAGAATACGCAGAGCAACACATCCCCAATTCCATCCTCATTCCTCTTGGCGAGTTACCAGAGCGAATAGATGAAATTGAAGAGTATCGCGATAAAGAAATTGTCGTGATCTGCAGGTCAGGCAACAGAAGCGGTCAGGCCTGTATGTTCCTCACCATGAGCGGCTTCGAAAACGTATTGAACATGCGCGGTGGAATGTTGCAATGGTAGCGGGATGACCGTTGTTTTATACATCATTGCTGCCCTCATAGGTATCAGTCTCGGTCTCATCGGCGCCGGTGGCGCCATCGTTGCCGTACCGGCCTTTGTCTACCTTGCCGCTATTCCACCTACGCTCGCTAGTGGCTATGCACTTTTTGTTGTTGCAGTTTCTGCCACCGTTGGCTCTGCGCAATACGTTCGCAAGAAACTTGTTGATTGGCGCTCTGTGTTTGCCTTTGGCAGCACAACACTTATATCAATTGCCGCAGTTCGAAAACTCGTTTTGCCGTCTATTCCCGATACGTTTTTTCTTTGGCCCACATCTATTGTCCTTGAGCGCGACGCAACACTCATGCTTGCGTTTGCTGTTGTTCTCATCGCCGCTTCCATAGGAATGTTGCGCGGACAAATAGCCACGGCACATGCCGGGCAAACCCACATTGCACGGCTTGCATTCTTCGGATTAGTTATTGGCACTATCAGCGGCTTCCTTGGCGTTGGAGGGGGCTTCCTCATGACCCCTGCACTTGTACTTTGGGCCAGACTCGACATCCGCCGCGCAATTGGGACATCGCTGGTTCTAATGGCTGCCAATAGCGCCACCGGTGTTGCTACAGACCTCATTAGGGGTGTTAGCTATGATTGGCCATTTGTTCTAACATTCACAGCAATCACAACCGCAGGCATCATCGCAGGCACCTCACTCTCACATCGCATCGATGGCTCAAAACTCAAGGCCGGATTTGGATGGTTTGTGTTAGCCGTGGGGATGGCGGTGTTGGCAAGAGAGTTACTGGGTGCTAGTTGCTGTTAGTGGTTTAATACGCTGTTCCCCCTTGTTGCTTGATGCAATCAGCATCCTCGCTGATGAAGGCGGCATGCACGGACTACAGCAGTCCTAGTCAATAGGAAAATTCTGCTAACTCCTTTTTGCAACGTTGAGTTTGTGAACGACGTCTTTTGTTGACTCAGCAAACTGACTCTCACGGATGTTAGCACCAACTGACGTCCCCGCTCTATACATTTGAGCAAAAGCAGCGCGATCCACAACATGAAGACCTGCCATTGGAATTGCCACTCGTCTAACGCACCGCGCTAACTCCACGGACTTCAAGTGCAGGTCTCTTGCGCCTACATAACCGAATCGCGACATACGCGTGCCCCAATATTAAGCTGGAACTAGTAACTACTCTTTCTTATTCTTCTTCCTAAACACAAAACTAATCGGCACGCCTTCAAAGTCGTAGATCTTACGGAGCTGACGTTCGATGAAGCGCTTATATGCTTCAGGTAGTAGTTCTGGGAAGTTCAAGAAGAAAGCAAATAGCGGTGGTTCAACCTTCACTTGGGTAACGTAATTAATGCGGAGATCGCGCGCCTTAACAGCAGGGGGCGGTGTACGCTCTAGCATTGCAATGAGCTGCTCGTTGAGTTCGTGTGTAGGGATACGCACTTCTCTGCGCTCTTGGATCTGCTTGGCCATTTCAACAAGTTTTGTAATGCGTTGTTTGGTAATTGCAGATATCGTTACAATAGGGATGTAGTCCAACGTAGGAAGATCTTCTTTGATCTTCTTCATAAACGTATCTGCCGTCATCGTGTCTTTTTCAATAAGGTCCCACTTATTCAACGCAATGATGATGCCCTTACGAGCAATCTCAACTTCGTTGATAATGCGTTTGTCTTGAGTTTCTAGCCCTTGTGTAGCATCCACAACAACGATGGCAACATCGCAACGATCAATCGCTCGAGATGTGCGCAGCGTGCTATACATCTCTACACTTTCCTTGATGTGGCTGCGCCTGCGGAGTCCTGCTGTGTCGATTAACACAATCTGCTCACCGTAATACGTAAGCACACTGTCTATTGCATCACGCGTAGTGCCTGCAATTGGAGTAACAACCATGCGGTCTTTACCCAAGAGTGCATTTGTAAGGGAGCTCTTGCCAACGTTTGGGCGACCAACAATTGCAATTTTCAAACGCTCGTCATCAGGTTCTTCGGTGTCTCCAAGATGATCCACAACGGCATCTAAGAAGTCGCCTGTGCTTCTGCCATTCAACGCAGAAATCGCAAACGGATCACCAAGGCCAAGAGCGTAAAACTCAGATGCTTCAAGATCGCCTTTTGCGTTGTCGCACTTATTTACAACAAGGACAACGGGTTTTCTCGACGTCCTAAGCATGGTGCCAATTTCTTGATCTACCGGTGTAAGTCCGTCTCTGCTATCAACAACAAAGATGATCACATCCGCTTCATCTATTGCAAGCATAGCCTGCTCGCGAATGGCCTTGTCAAACATCTCAACACTGTCTGGCACAATTCCACCCGTATCAACAATCTTGAATGCTTTACCATTCCAAAGTGCAGACGCATAGAGCCGGTCTCGCGTAACACCCGGCTCGCTTTCTACGATTGCGTGGCGTTCTTCGATGATACGATTGAACAATGTTGACTTGCCGACGTTAGGCCGACCGACGATAGCTACTAAACCCATAGCTACAAAGGTACGGCTTTACTTGTCCATGTATTGGTAGAGCTCAAGAGCAAGCACGTTAAAGGTAACCACAAGCCCCTTTTCACCATCGGTTATTGAAGCGGCTACTATATCATCCACCAGCCATGTGGGAGTACTAGCTTCTGAACCGTTTGGTGGGCCATACAGGGCTTGGAGACTGGACTGGACTGCTGCTTGGTCGGCTCTTGAGATCACCATCTCGATAGTATTTGGTCTGCCTTGGCCATCCAGGGTTACTGAGGTTTGCCGTGCTTTGACTCCAAAACAGGAGCAGCCGATAGATGTGAGCACATCGCCTTCTTCAATAACTTTTTTGCACGAGTCGCGCATGATGTCCAAGATCTCATCACGGTCCGTGATTACCGGAAGCGCAAGGGGCCATGTTGGTTTTGTTGTTGAGCGTCTATGAAACATCGGTGCGAGATCAAACCGTAGCCACACCGCGTCATTTTCAGAATACGGCCCTAGACTCACCGCAGCTTCATCGCCACGCTCCCATCGCGCCATTGTTTCATCTGCAAATGAAGGGTCGCCATGCGTACGCGAAACAACATCCGTAAGCTCTGCAACGATAAGGGGCACTTTGTCTGAATCGCATGCACGAATAAGCGTGAGTGATGCTACTCTAGCTGATGTTGGCGTGAACCACACAACCAGCGTATCGAAGGCGGTAGTATTCCACTCGATGTTTAGTGCAAATACACCAGGGGCAACACCCTCTACTGGTTGAATGGGACGAAGTACAAAACCACGTTCTTTGAGAAGAGATTCCACCTTTGCACGTGGACTCAGCAACTTGATATTGAACGGTATTGCCGGAGAATGATCAAATGGCTTTGGGTCTGTTTGGCAGAATGCGCCCGTTACTGCAGCACACACAAGGACCAACGTAATTGTGAATCGCATAGTCAAATCACCCATTAATAACTCGTCCAATATTAGCTCACAATTTGAGTGAGCTTGTTGCGCAGCGTTTGATGTCCGCCTTTCACTCCGATGATAGCACGAATCTCCTGCCGATAATGATCAGCAGACGAGGAGCATGTGTTCGTGAGTATGGTATATCGCACGAGAAGATGCCATCGTAGAATGCCCCCTATCCAGAGATGTGTCGGATTACTAAAATAGGGTCTTGACCTGAAAAGGTGGGTATGAATACGAAGCCATTCGTAAGATTGTGCACGATGGCATTGACAATTCCCCATAGGTGCTCTCGGATGGTCTTTGCCACTCGTTTGATGGGATCGAGCTTCGACCTTCGAGCCTATCGTATCCAATGCGCCCAACCCTTTGCGGCCCACGCCGACATCGTTGTGTCAGACAACCATCCGATTGCCCAGGTCTCGAACATCATCGTAAATCCTGTTAGACCGTCCGTCCACGGTACGTGCGCTGTCACCACGCCGTGATCCGGGCAGTTCACGCGAGGCACGGCACAATGAAGGACGTCGTGTATTCGAAGAGATCCAGATGCCGACACGAATACTCGCGATGACCATATAGCCCGCATACTCGTTCGCATGTCGGGCAGCTCACCTCGGCATTCCTGACCATTTGTATGTAGACGTCGATTAACCGATTCTCGCCATGGACCTCGATCCGCTCCCCATGATATGGCTCCCGTAGATCCAGAAACTGTTCGAACAATTGCTGTTTTTTCATCCCGCTAAGTTAATCAACCCACCTTTTTGGGACTAAACCCTGAGAACAAAGCTTGATTGACGGCACTAGTTGCTTATCTCTCTTGGCCATGGTGGCGTTACACGCAACTTTCTCTTGTGTGTCCTATTTTACTTGAAGCACTACAATATCAACACGTGTTTGAACAAAATTCGCAAAACAACAAATTGCCACACTCTCCCTTACACTTTCAGCCTGTAAGCCAGAGCAGACGGTCTCGATTGGCGGGGGCGGTTCAATTGACCTATCAAAGGGTCTGGGCGCTATATAGTCAATCACGGATGGGTCGAACCTCATATCGATGACGCTCCGCTTGAATGCGTCTGATGGAAATGTTTACGATTTAGACCAACAATGGTTCTATTGCTATAACTCGCTCGGCACCCCTGTAACGCCAAGTGCACTTTCGGTCAATTCCAATTCACTTGGAACCACGGTAAGTACTCAAGCTGGAAGTTTTTCTGTCTCGTGGGGAGGAGCGAACCACATTTGGAATTTAACAGGGACGGGTTGATTACCGACGTACATAGATACGATTTCTAGTTTGAACCGATTTGCTATTAGTGCGCCGGATACTAAGGCCGATACAATTCGAAAGTCCACAGGCGTGACAATTGAGTGGGATTCACCAGGCTCTGTAGATAGTGTTGGTATTGAGCTTGTGTATAACCAGATCTTCAGCAAGCTGGCAGATTCAACTGCACCAAGTACTGCATGGCGGATTGCAAGGGCAGTGCGAAATACGGGCACATATACCTTCAACTCCTCTAACCTAAGCACTATGCCAACCAAGGGATTCGTTGAGATTATGATTGTTGCAGCCAAGCAGAAGTCGAAAACTGTCAATGGCTTCCCAGTTCGTGCTGCTGTTCTCACTGCATCGAAAACAATGTGCACTGTGCGCAGCTGAAAGGTACAACATGCTAAAACGAATAATCATCACCTCGCTTACTGCCATTGGTGTTTTTTGCCATGATTGGTTGTTCCACCCCGGAACTACCTTCTCCAGCAAACTGTAGTTGCCCGACTTACACAGCAACGATTATTCATCCAACTGGCTATACAGCTTTTGATGGCTATCGGGCCGTGAGAATCTTTGACTATGACACGGTTGTTGAATACGTGACTGACGTTAAAACGAACGGCGCACTAATCATGTGATACTACAGTCTCACCGCTTATCGGATTCTTCTACGCAGATTGTTGAACGATCATAAAAACGAGATTGATCAGTTTTTGAATTACCCACTGTTCACATCATTTTGTGTGAATAGAGCGCGGTGCACTGCGACTGATACAAGCTAGGCACGCCGTCTCTTTGAAGGAGATTCCACCGTTGCACGTGGACTAAGAAACTTAAGAGTCAGAATCCGCATGAACGAGCCCCCTTTGTGGTTCATCGAACATACAACGCAGGAAGCTTAGATAGCTCGTATCAGTTGATCAACGATAGAATCTGTGGTAACGCCTTCGGCTTCTGCACTGAAGTTTGTTACAATCCTATGCCGTAGCACGCTTAGAGCGGCGGCGTTTACATCGTCTATACTGGGTGTAAACCTGCCTTGAAGTGCAGCCCTACTTTTTGCACCAAGCACTAGGTACTGGGAGGCGCGGGGGCCCGCTCCGTAGCTGATAAAGTCCTTTACGATCTTCGCACTGGTTGCGTCTGGGCGCGTTGCCCGCGTGAGCTTCACTGCATGTTCAATAACGTTATCTGCCACGGGGATTCTGCGGACTAGCTCTTGGAAGGCAATGATGTCTGCGGCATCCATTACTTTTTGAACAACTGCATTGGTCCCAGAGGTTGTGGTCCGCACAACGTCGAGCTCTTCCGTGTATGACGGATAGTCTAGCCGCAGATTAAACATAAACCTGTCTAGCTGTGCTTCTGGAAGTGGATACGTTCCCTCTTGCTCAATTGGGTTCTGCGTTGCGAGAACAAAGAACGGTTCTTCCAGTTGATATGTGGTTCCGCCCGCTGTTACACTATGTTCTTGCATGGCCTCGAGCAATGCAGCTTGTGTCTTAGGGGGCGTCCTGTTGATTTCGTCTGCAAGGACGATGTTGGCAAACACAGGCCCCTTCACAAAGCGAAAAGACTTTTGTCCGGTAGAAAGATTATCCTCAATTATTTCCGTACCCGTGATATCTCCAGGCATGAGGTCGGGCGTAAACTGTACGCGTGAAAACGACAGATGTAGGGTCTCGGCAAGAGTCCGAACCAGGAGCGTCTTTGCCAAACCGGGCACACCTACCAGGAGACAATGTCCGCGGGCAAACAACGAGATCAAGAGCTGGTCCACAACATCGTGTTGACCAACAATCACCTTTGCGATTTCTGTCTTTACTTGCGTGATGCGTTTTGCAAGGTCTTCTACGAGTTGGATGTCTGGCATAGTTACGGAGTTACACAGTTACGGTGGGCAGTTGAAACGTCGTGAATAAGTCGATCTATCTCGGATTCTGTTGTAGTTCTACCAAAAGAAAAACGAATAGAACTATTGGCATCGGCTTCGGAACGCCCCATTGCGGCAAGTACGGGTGACGGTTTGGGCTTTGCGCTTGAACAAGCGCTTCCTTTGCTGCACGCAATATGGGCAAGGTCAAGTATCATAGAGTCAGCTACTACACCATGAAAACAAATGTTGGCGATGTTATAACTGCGCTCGGCACCTGATCCGTTTACCGATACGCCTGGCAGTTCCATCATTGCATCCTCGAACTTGTCTCGGAACCCACGAATGCGCTGTGATTCTTGATCGTGCTCGGACAGTGCAATTGATGCACTAGCTGCTAGACCAACCACGCCGGGCACGTTGAGTGTGCCGCTACGTATGCCACGTTCTTGACCTCCACCAAACATCAGCGGCTCAAGTTTACATGTTTGATCTTTTCGCGAGCGCACGAACAATCCGCCTACACCTTTGGGACCATATATCTTATGCGCAGAGAACGTCATAATGTCTATCCCCATTGCATCAACATTCACTGGCACCTTACCAAACGCCTGCGTTGCATCCGTCATGAAATAGGCACCATGTGCATGCGCCAGCGCAGAGAGTGCGGCAAGGTCTTGCAGCACACCTGTCTCATTGTTCACAAGCATCACGCTTACAACGATAGTATCGCTGTTGATGAACGAAGCTGCAGCCCCTAGGTCTACAACTCCATCGGCATCAACGGGCATCCATACAACATCAAATCCCTGCTCTGCACAATGTTCTGCCGCATCACGCACAGCCGCATGTTCACTCTGCACAGTCACTATACGCCTGCGTCCCGATCCATCTGAACGTTGTGCCGCCTTGGCCGCACCGAGGATGGCAATGTTGATTGCTTCCGTTGCGCCCGATGTAAATACAATCTCATTCATCGTTGCGCCAATGTGCCGCGCAATTTCCATACGGGCCTGCATCACCGCCTGCTGTGCCTTTAAACCACCCACATGTGAGCTGGCGGCGTTGTAAAAGACATCCGTTAGATACGGCATCATGGCTTGGAGCACCCTTGGGTCAAGGGGCGTTGTGGCTGCGAAGTCGGCGTAGATGAATTCCATGGGCTACGAAGATACGGTGACTGGGGGTGTCATCTATCCGTATAGCCCCGGATTGTAGCCTAGGGGAAGAAGAAGACGGAGAGACGGAGAGACGGAGAGACGGAAAGACGGAGCCTGTCCCGCCCAAGGAGGGCGCGGGGATCCATCCCTCGTGCGCTCTCCCCCCCCCCGGCCCCCTCTCTCATGCTTCGCTAGCGAGGGGCAGCGAACGTAGCTTCCCTTCTTGGCTCACCCCCCCCCTACCCCCTCTCATCCTGAGAGGGGGTGAGAGACTGATCTGCGCTACGTTACGAGCGGGGTGAGTGCCGCTACGAAGTGTCGCTACCCGCGAAGCGGGTGCCATCATCTGACCAGACCGTATATGATGGTTGACAGCAATGCCGCCACCAGCGGTATGGAAACAAACTTTACGAGGGCCTGTGGCTCAACTTCGGCAAGGGTGCTGGTAAAGAGCATTACGGCAGATACGGGAGACATTGTGCGGCCAATACTTGCTCCGATTGCACCGGCTACGCCTAGCATCACCGCAGCGGCCAGACCGCTACTGGCCACAATTCCGGGTAGTACGGCCTGCGAGAAGGCAACGCTTGGGGCCGTGCCCGATCCGCTAATAACTGCCAAGCCCCATGTTATAATTGGCGTTAGTACGGCTGCAACGGAACCATTATACGCAAGGAGTGCCGTCAGCTTGTCAATGGCACCAAGCGCCTCTAGCCCAGCCAAAAAACATGCGGCTGCAAGTATCAACGAAATCACTTTGGCAAAGGCATATCCCATACCTTCAAAAAACTCAATCGTTAGTCGTGTTAGATGCCTCACAGCAAAGGCCGGTGCATCCAATGTTAACAGCATTACAAGTCCACTACACAACAACATCACAGCAGAAACATGCACGCCATGAGGATACATCGCAAGCACCGACGGCGCTAACCCCAAGCTAGGTTGCAGCAATAGAAGGATGACGATTGGAAGTGGGGGTAGGAAGGCCCGGAGTATCACGCGATTGGTAATCGGCTCGTTGGTGGGAATATCCAATTCGTGTTGCGTCTCCCCCGCCTTTGCCATTCTCTTGGTAATAGTCGTGAGAACGGCGGTGGCAACAACAAACGAAATGATGTTTGGTAGGAAGGCCACGTTAATTACGTCTCCGATATTGGCATTTGATGCAACACGAATTGCAACAATGTCTGGCTCACCGGGGTTGAAAAGATTTCCTCCAATACTGCATCCAATCAACAGTGTGCCTGCTGCTGTTAGTGGTGCGTAACCGGATGCAATGAGGAGCGGAATAAGAATTGGTCCAACGGCAGCGGCTGCAGCGGTCTGACTGGTGATGGCCATATTGGTTATAAAACCAATTGCACAGCCGCCAGGTATGAGAAGCCATCTAACACGTCGCAAGGGTTTAATAAGTAAACGCACCATGTCCTTGTCGCACCCGGTTGCACGCAGCACAAAGGCAAAACCCATGGCACTACAAATTGGACCGATTACATCGCCCCTTCCCAACACCTTTTGGAAGACGTCGAGAATCACCCAAGGGGTTCCAACAAGGGTGCCCATGATGAGTCCAGCAACCACGAGTACAAATCGTACGTCAAGTCCGCGACGTATCAGCAACAATGCAGCTATCGTGATGAATACTGCGGCGATAAGGGGCTGGTTCATTCGTATCCTTCGGCCAACCATTCTTCGACGCTGTCTACGTAGCCCTCGATGGCAGGCCTCACGATATCAGACTTGCCAGCAATTCCAACTACCCATGAGGAAGTTGATAGATAACGCTCTTGAATCAACAAGAGGTCTTCAGGTGTGAACCGTTGTATGCGCATAATGTGTCGCTCAAAATAATCGAGTGGCAGCTCATGCTGAATCATTGTCCAAACAAGAGAAGCAGTTTGCTGCGGTGTTTCGTTTGATCGTGCAAAGGAACCCAACAATTGTTGTCGTGCATTCTCAAATTCTTCATCATCGATACGTTCTTTATTCAGCTTGTTCACTTCATCGGCTATCACGGCCATGGTGTCCGCTGTAAACTCGTTGCCAACACTGGTAACAATTCCGGTGATTGCACTACATGCACGCACATCGCTGAAAGCGTACGCACCATAGGTGTAGCCCTTCTCCTCACGAAGAACTGTAAACAAACGTGCAAGTGTATAACCACCAAGAACATTTGTTGCGAGCTGCAATCCGGCATAGTCTGGGTGGCTGAACGGAACACATGGCATTGCCAACCGGAAGGCCGATTGGACGGCATCTTCTTTGGGTGCAACTACGCCTGTACGCGGCCGCATACGCGCACGAGGAGTCTCAACCAACATGCCCGGGGTTGGTAAAGAGCCAAATGTTTGTTCGAGTGATTTCATAACGGAATCAACTTCTACTGGCCCAGCAACAATAATGTGTCGGGGTGCCGCAAGCATACGAGCATGTGCGTCCTTAAGCGATTGAACAGTCAACTGCCGAAGAGTTGATGGGCTACCATTGCGTGGGAGCGAATATGGGTGACCGTCATACGCACGCATAGCACATGCGCGTAAGGCCAACCACTCCACATCTACTCTGTCTACCTGCATATCAGCAACAAGTCTCTGCCGTAGCTTGTCGAGCTCTACCTCATCAAAACGGGGCTCCAGCAAACATTCGGCAGAAAAACGAAGGATATCGTGGAACCACTCCATCAGGCCCGACCCTTGGATGCTGCACGCGTCGGAATCTCCAACTGACCTCACGCTACATCCGCGTTTCTCCACTTCTTCTGCAAACGCCGCAGCATCACGGCTTTTTGTTCCTCTGCTGAGCATCTGTGCCGCAACGGAAGTTTCTCCCAGCACTACGTCGTGCCGGGTACCTGTCCGCATTGCTACGGTTACCGTAACGAGGTCCTCATTTGCCGCTGGAATGATGTAAACGGAGGTTCCATTGGCCATTGAGTGGCGGTGGATGGGCGGAAGCGCAAAGCGCAACGGCTCGGTAGAAAGTGGAGGCGTAGACTGCATTTGGTAAATTTAGGCCAATGAATCAATCAATCGTTGTTATTACTGGCGCTTCGTCCGGCATTGGCCGTGCTACGGCGCATGTTTTTGCCGCCCAAGGGGCACGTTTAGTCCTATGGGCACGGCGCGAAGAACGCTTGCGGGAGCTTGCTGACGAGCTTCACACAAAATATCACACGGAGTGTATTTGTGGGGCCATCGACGTGCGTTTATCTAAGGACGTACATGCGGCCGCTGCAGCATTGCCCCCTGAATGGATGGCTCCAGACGTTTTGGTCAACAATGCCGGTCTGTCCCGTGGTCTAAAGCCCCTTTACGAGGGCCTTGAACAGGACTGGGAGGAAATGATTGACACAAACGTAAAGGGGCTTTTATACGTCACCCGCTCTTTTCTCCCCGGAATGGTAGCTCGCGGTAAAGGATTGGTAGTGAATATTGCATCTATTGCTGGGGTTGCTGCATACCGAGGAGGCAATGTCTATAGCGCAACAAAGGCCGCGGTCAAAATGATCTCGGATTCGTTGCAGATTGATTGTAATGGCACGGGTGTTCGAATCTGCAATATCAACCCAGGTCTAGTAGAGACCGAATTTTCAGACGTGCGTTTTCGTGGAGACACGGAACGCGCCGCAACGGTGTATCAAGGGTATCAACCTCTCACTGGCCAGGACGTGGCGGAATGTGTGTTGTTTGCGGCAACACGGCCGCCACACGTTTCAATTCAGGACATACTCATCACACCCACCGCTCAGGCCACCGCAACGGTGGTTCATAAGGACCTCTAACATCTCTCATGGAAACAGTTCACTTTATCATCGGCGGCAACGTGCAACGCGTGGGCTTCCGTCGGTTTGCCCTCCATCATGCACATCGTTTGGAGTTACATGGCATTGCTCAAAACCTTGAGGATGGCACGGTTGAGTGTATCGCGCAAGGACTTGTAAGCTCACTCAACGAATTCGAAATGTTGTTACGTCAGGGTCCGCAACATTCTAACGTTACATCAGTTACGTGCAGCGATATTCCAAGCGATAGGAAATACGGCACTTTTAGGATCCTTTGATTTCAAGAATGAAAACAGAACCACACGTTGTTATTATAACAGGCGCTTCGTCTGGCCTGGGTGCTGCACTAGCAGTGCGTTATGCACAAGAAGGTTCAACGGTTGTTCTCGTTGCACGCAGAGAAAAACGGCTACGCGAAGTAGCACTTCAGGTTGAGGCAGCCGGAGGTCAGGCCTTGGTTATTGTTGCTGACGTTTCTCGTGAGGAAGAATGCAACCGCATTGTTGATACGGTTGCAACCGTCTGTGGAAAGATTGATGTTCTTCTCAACAATGCTGGACGTGGAAATCGGGCCAGTGTAGAAGACACACCAACGGAACAATGGCGATCGATCTTTGCGCTCAATGTTGACTCTGTGTTCTGGCTTACATCACGTGTATTGCCAATCATGAAACTGGCAAACCAAGGTCACATCGTGGCCATCTCTAGTGTTGCCGGCAAATACGGTCACCCATTCAATGCAGCATACGTGGCTGCCAAACACGCAGTGGCGGGCTTCATCGCGGCAATACGCACGGAACTTGTAGGAACCAACATTCTTGCATCCACCGTTTTCCCCGCAGGAATTATTACCGAGTGGGCCGATGCAACAGAAGGCGGATCTATAGGTCAACTTTATGCTGCTGCAATTCCGCGCTCTCGCACAATTGCGCACCACCTTGGAATAGGAACAGCCCCGTTATCGCGGATGATAACGGCAGATGAGTGTGCCGATGGTATTGTTCAGGCACTTGCCCAAGGTAGAACAGCCGACATCTATACACATGATGGTACGCACAACATTGCGATTCAGGCAGCGGAAGATCGTATTGCTCAAGAAGACCGCTTTGAAGCGTTGTGGCTAGCAATGAAAGAGAAGTATTACGAAGGGGGCTCCACCACGTAGTATGCGTTTCACCCTAATCATCTCACTGGTTCTGTGTTGTTTACGGCTTACTGCTCAGCCAACCGTAGCGCTTGTGCTCACAGGCGGCGGTGCGCGAGGGATTGCTCAGATCGGCGTGCTTAAGGTGTTTGAAAAGGAAGGGATTGTACCAGAAATTATTGTTGGTTCGTCCTTCGGTGCAATTGTTGGTGGTTTGTACGCCGCGGGAATTACGGCGCATCAGCTTGATTCCGTGATACGCTCTGTTGATTGGGATGAGATTACATCCTTCTCGTCAGATACTAAACGCGAGACACTTTTTCTTTCGCAGAAACAAGAGGATGATAGAAGTCTGCTCACGCTACGTTTCCGCAACTTTGAGTTTGTTACACCCACGGCTATTGGTGGTAGCGCAAAGTTTTCAGCACTCATACAAGAGTTACTCTGGCGCAGCCCATATAATTCCGTTACCAATTTTGATGAGCTCTACTGCAGGTTTCGCGCAGTAACAACAAATCTTATAGATGGAACTGCCGTTTCTCTTGACCATGGCAATCTTGCAACGGCAATACGTGCAAGTGCTACGTTCCCCCTCCGATATGCTCCTGTACGGTGGAGTGCAGACACGCTCCTCGTTGATGGTGGACTTGTTTCCAACATCCCCGTTAAACAAGCGAAGGACCTAGGTGCCCACATTATCGTTGTTGTTAACACTACAAGCAATTTTGCACCTGTTTCCAAACTCACAACTCCGTGGGCCGTTGCAGATCAGGCGTTGACGGCGGCGATGAAACAACGTGACTCGGTACAGCTTGCTGGTGCAGACTTCGTGTTGACGCCAGACCTAGGCCAAACGTCAACGTTTGAATTTGAAAATCTCGACGTACTGATCCGTGCGGGAGAACGCGAAGGCCAGAGAATTGTAGAAGCGCTTAAGGCTCGTATAGCACAGGGCCAGACGGATGGTAAGGGGCAAGCCCCTTCATCACCTATCAAGGATATCCGTTGCACGTCCACATTTAGCGCCGACACGTTGAGCCTCGTGTCTCAACAGTTACGTCGGATGTCTGGCGGCAATTGGTCGGCGCGGTTCCGCAGGCAGAATCTAGCACGAATCAACGATGCCCTTCATGCAGCGGGACATGATATGGCATTTGTCAGAAGCACAACGTTTGATAAGACAACCAATACATTGACCATTGAAATCGATGAAGGGCGACTTACGAGTATTGCGATGGATAATTTGCAGAAGCTTCGCAAGAGTGATATCGAGCGCGAGGTTACATTCAAGGCAGGTGAAATTGTGGAAAGGTCAGACCTCGAGCAAACATGGTTAAACATGCATGCCTCTGATGTATTGGCCGACGTAGACATCACAATCAGTCGTAATGCAGATTCTGGTGTGCGCGCAATGATGCATGCAGAGGATAGAGGCAATCAGATGTTGCGCCTTGGTGCACGGATTGATAACGAACGCTACACGCAGGTTGGATTAGATTTGATCCACGAGAATCTCTTCTCGAGTGGTGTACGCCTTGCACTGCGTGGGGCAATTAGTCAACGTATTGGGCAGATATCTGCAGCGTTTGAATTACCCCGAATTGGCGGTACACTTTGGACGGCTGGCATCCGCGGGTATTCGAGTTTCCGTGATGTATGGATTTATGCTAACGAGCCTACGCAGCCGATCAACACTCCAAACCCACAACGGGTTGACGAATATTCAGAGGATCGTTATGGATTCCGGATTAGCGCCGGACGTCAGCTTGAACGTAATGGCGTTATACTCGGCGAGTTTCGTTATGAGCAGCAGCGTTATCGCGACGTAGATGCAACAACCGCTCCAGAGTTTCAGCCGTTGGCAACATTGCTCGCAATTGTACGATGGGACGACCGTGACCATATTGACTTTGCTACCAAGGGAAGAACAATTGACCTTTTTGCCGAGTCTTCGTTGCTTTCCCTATCAAACAGTCTCTCCTTCACAAAGTTCTCCGCAGCCATTTCTTCTGCAACAACCATTGGAGCAGTTACGCTTATTCCAAGTGCCTTGGTGGGTGCTGCAGATAGGACTCTCCCGTCGCCTGAACTCTTCAGTATGGGCGGACAAGACGCGTTTTTTGGAATGCGCGAGGACGAGAAAAGGGGCAGGCAAATCGTAACTGGACACCTTGAGGCGCGCATTAAACTCCCATTACAAATCCTTTTTGACTCTTATGCCTCTGTGCGTTATGACATTGGTGCCATCTGGGAGAATCCAGAGAACATTCGGATAGCTGATATGACACATGGCATTGGCTTTACTCTCGGTGTTGATACGCCTGTGGGACCCGCACGGTTCTCTCTTGGCCGGTCCTTCTTTTTTCTTGCTGATCCCTCGGCCGTTGCGTGGGGTCCAGTTCTCGCATATTTCGCCATTGGCGCGAGGTTGTAATTTGCCCTATGGGACAGATATTTAATCGTATCAAGAATATAGCACGGGCATACGGCTCCGAAGCACGGAACAATTCCGCATGGCAGGAGAGTATGCTCAATTCAAGCGATGATGAACTACGTCGCATAATTGATGAGCTCAATTCTGACCGGACAGCAGAGGTACCACCACAGCCCCCTCCAACAAAAAACGAGACTCTACCGGCCGAAGTTGTGAAGGCGCACATAACGCTCAACTGTCCTGTTGGCTCGTCTCGTGACAACATGAAGAAGGCATATCGAACTGCAATTTCTACGTGGCATCCAGACAGATTCAGTGGCAAGCCCAAGGAAGAACAAACAAGAGCACATCAACGCGCCCACGAAATCAATGCGGCGTACATCACACTGAAAAATCACTATAGCATTACATGAGGCAATGATGGACAAAACCATCTTTCAACGCATCGTCGACAAAGAGATACCTGCAACAATTGAGTTTGAGGACGATGAGATTATTGCGATAAGGGACGTTGCACCCAACGCTCCTGTTCACATCCTGATTGTTCCGAAGAGACCGATTCGCAATCTCAATGAACTTGTTGCAGCCGATGCGGAACTTGTTGGACGTGTATTTTTAGTGGCTAGGGACCTTGCTCAAAAGTTTGGAGTAAGCGATGGTGGTTATCGTGTGGTTACGAACTGCAATGCCGATGCGGGGCAGACCGTTTTCCATCTGCACTTCCATCTTCTGGGAGGTCAGCCACTCGGATCTATGACATCAACACGTCACGTCAAGCAAGGGGCTTCCCCTGGCAGCGTTCTTCGCGAGACAGGCATTCTGATTCTGTGCGCTATTGGATTAGCCATCGGCTTTAACCAGATGAATACGAAGTCGGTTACGTGGGTCAAAAAGGAATACGAAAGAGCAGCTGCAACAACAAACGACGTTAACAAATACCTCGCACCAGACACAGCAAACATCCCTAAGCCCCCTACCAATACCATTTCAGTTACAACAACATCTAAACCTGCTCCTACTGTTACAACTGCCGTACAACAACCCACCGCAATCGTCCGCGATAAACCATCATTCGTTGCTGAGCCGGGCCTTATTAAAGAAATCACGTACGACCAGTTTGCAAGATTGATGGCATCTGGTTTGTATTACCTGATTGACGCACGTGGTGCAGACAAATACGTCGACGGACATATCGGCAATGCCGTCAACTTCTATGGTGGTGAAGTTCAGTCGAAAATCCCCGAGCTACTTCAAAGCGTCCCCCGAGACAGAATAATTCTCATCTATTGTGATGGTGGTGAGTGTGAGCTCTCTCATCATGTTGCCGACGTGCTTAAACAATTCCAATACGGTCCAATATTCATCTTCACTGGCGGCTGGGCCGAGTGGAAGACAAAACACTAAATGATCCAAGCATCTAAACTTGTGCTGAAGCAGCTCGCTGTGCGCTTTGGAATAATCGGCGAATCGCCAGGCATGGTGCAGGCAAACTCGCGCCTACTTCAAGTTGCACCAACAGACTTAACGGTACTGATCACCGGCGAAACCGGCACGGGCAAGGAAGTTTTTGCGCACGCCGTACATGAGTTGAGCCACCGCAAGAAGTTTCCATTCGTTAGTGTCAACTGCGGGGCAATTCCTGAGACCCTACTTGAAAGCGAACTTTTTGGTGCGGAAAAAGGCGCCTTCACTGGTTCCGTTGAACAGCGTAAGGGATTCTTTGAGACGGCAAATCGTGGGACCATCTTTCTTGACGAAATCGGCGAGATGCCAATAGCAACACAGGTAAAACTGTTGCGCATTCTTGAAAGTGGCGAATATTCACGCTTAGGATCTTCCGACGTTCTCAAGGTAAACGTTCGCGTGGTTACTGCAACAAATCGCGATCTAGCGTATGAAGTACGCCAAGGCAGATTCCGTCAGGATCTCTTCTTCCGACTCAACAGCGTGAATATTAACCTCCCTCCACTACGTCAGCACGTGGAAGACATCCCGCTCCTTGTGGGGTATTTCGCATCACGCGTGGCAGAGAAAATCAATGTTGAATACCAAGGTATCGAAGATCCATCTCTGTCCTTACTTCAGTCGTTATCATGGCCAGGCAATGTGCGTGAACTTCGCAACCTTGTAGAGACCATGGTAACGCTTGAGCAGGGGGCGCGCATTTCTCCCGAGATCGTAGAACGATATCTACCAGCCCCTTCTCAAAACGAACATCTTAGTGCCAATTCGATGGCAATCGTTCGGGTACCCGATGCGCAGACATCGGGGAATGACGCAGACGTACAGATCTTGTATCGCACCTTGCTACAGTTATCGGCAGATGTTACGGAGATCAAAACGGTCTTGCGGAGTCTACTCAATATGTCGGTAGACGTTCAGAACTCTCCAGCACCCACACCAGAGCCCCCTGCAAACCTTCCACAACAGGCAGACCTTGATCTTTCAGCAATGGAGAAAAAGGCAATTGAGACGGCGCTACGCCGCACTCAAGGTAACCGCAGAGAATCTGCCGATCTCCTTGGTATCAGCGAACGAACGCTGTATAGGAAGATTGACGAATATGGATTGCTGTAGCGAGGACTAATAAGAAGTACCAATTACGAATTACGAGATGACTCTATTGACCTAACGATCTTTATCTTTTGTCAATTAGGCAACGCCTTGTGTATTGAGCACCTCGGCCTGCAACAAAATGGCTACATGAATGGCGCTAAAGAGACAGGTTGTTATTCTGTAGAAAACATCTTGGCAGCATTGGCTTAAACAGCGTTTTGCCCACACGTTCTGTGGAAAACTTGCTCTTGCCTGTGTGTGTGTTTCTCCGAACAGACTACCTTTGCTTGTGAGTTGACAACTACAACAGCAAATAGTGGTTGCACCTCAATTCTCGTCAACAAGTACAGACCAGCCGGGGCTTCTGTTTGGATTGCTTCACCAATTGCATACTTCGGCGAGTATGTAATCTCCGCCAATGCTTCGGATGAACAACAACAAGTGTTTGATGCAGGGATTTGGAACTTTCAGAACACCACCGTAAACATCTTGGCAACTAACGCTCCACCGCTGCGCAAGACATAGTTTGTTAGAGCAGGGCTTCCCCACTGTTTACCGAGTTACAGCATAGCTTGATAGAAAACGCTGCAACGCGGGGTGATGTACAAGGAACGATCCCTGTTGCTGGGCGTTACACACTTGGATTAATGGGCATCAACAACAACTCTACGCCCGATTATTCGATGTTTGAAATGGATGTGGTGGCAGTGTGAGCTGCTGTTACATTGTGATTGTAAACTCCAATGACTATTTTCTTAGCGAAAGCTTGAAAATTGATTGTCAGGATGTCGAACTAAGAATAAGCAAGACTCTAATACGAAAATGCTAAAGGAGGTTTAACATGTTACCACCGAAGACGCTCTTTAGCAATCTTTGTCCTACGTCAGATATTTGCCGTTCAGTCTCAGATAACTGAGCATAGTGTGACCTTGAAGAACAAGGTAGCAGATAGTCGGATTACCTTGGACTCCAATAGTATTATAGGCGCTGTGCAACAATGGAAATTAAGACGTAGTCAAATTAGTGCCAAAGTAAATGCGATTCAAACAGATGTATCACTCGTAAACGCGCCTTCAGCGTTGTTTGTTTTTAAATCTATTGGCAGTGCAATACTTGGTTTGGATAGCGAACCAAGACAAGCAGATACGGCAAAACCCATTACTAAATCAGACAGTTATTTAATTGCAGCATGGTTGCTTTTTCTCGCTGGCCTCTTTCTCGCTGGTTATGCAACAGACCATAACCCCGATAATCTAGAAATCGCATTTTTGCTAATTGGTCTTGCGTGGATATGTGGAAACAGGCCATAACCGAAACGCAATTGTACTAGATAAGTGTTTGGCATTCACAATTGAGTGGATTGCACAGTACGAGGACTCAAATTCTGTGGATCTTCAAAGTACTTCCTAGCTTTATCTTGTTTCACATGTGCATATGTGCGTGCGCTGGCCAAGCTGGACTGGCTGCTCCAATGTTCTATGCGTCTTACGGACTGATGTATGATATTCTGCAACTAAGTGACAGGTGTACGGCAGTAGGGCGATTCAACATTAATACTGGAAGTTGGAAGGCTCAGCACAACCCGCTCGTACAAGTAATTGGTGGGGTTGACGTTAGATACAGATTGTCGAGTCTAAGAATTTTTGGAGAAAACTCCGTAGGAATTCACCTCGTTGCGTCTACCGGATGGGGCCGAGACTTCAGCAATAACGTATCTCGTGGGTATCTTAATCTGGGTTTGGGGATGTCCGACTGGCTGATCGTATCGTTCGATCTGTCGTCATTGTGGTTGCCAGGTAACGTACTGATGAACTACGCACGAGTGAGATAGATTAGGGGAGATGACGAGATTACCGTCGCTCGTCTCTCCATCCTTTCGCCCTTTCCCCCTTTCCCCCTTTCCCCCTTTCGCCCTTTCGCCCTTTCCCCCTTTCGCCCTTTCCCCCTTTCGCCCTTTCGCCCTTTCGCCTTTTACATGTGCATTCGGCGCAGCGCCGGATTCTTCCACGCAACAACGCCTACAACTACCAACGTGAGGATGCCACCCAGGACAACGCTTGGCACTGTGCCAAAGAGTTTTGCGGCAACGCCACTTTCTACTGCGCCTAGTTCGTTAGAGCTGGAGATGAACATGGTGTTGGCAGCGGCTACCCTGCCTTTCATGTCTTCGGGTGTTTGGAGCTGTAAGATGGTTTGGCGCACTACAACACTCACGGCATCAAAGCCCCCTGCAATGGCTAACACGGCAACACTAAGCGCAAAGCTTGTACTTGCAGAGAAGGCCAGGATGCTAACGCCGAAGCCGGCAACCGACCATAAGAGATACCTTCCGGCGTGTTTGCCGATGGGCTTCCAAGACATATAAGCCATCATTGCAACACTGCCGATGCTCATCGATGCGCGGAGCAAACCGAGGCCCGACTCGTCAACATGTAACACGTCGTGCGCAAACACGGGCAACAACGCTACCACTCCACCAAACAATACGGCAAACAAGTCGAGTGATAATGCACCAAGAATTATGGGCTTAGAGAAGATGAAGCGCAGACCAAGTGTGAGGTCTTGCTTCATCGACCGTACTTCTGTCTGTTCTACAGGGGGCTTTGGGGATAGCTGCAATACTCCCAATCCTCCAATAATCATGAGCATAACGTAACTAACGGCTGCAATTCCAACACCGTATACACCATAGATGATGCCCCCTAATAATGGGCCCGCAATCATCGCACTCTGCCATGCGGAACTACTGATGGCAGAGGCACGTGCAATTCTATCGCGCGGAACTATCTGACCCAAGGCGCTGAACATCGATGGTGAGTAGATGGCGCGCGCACTGCCGTTGATGAAGATCATTGCAAACAGGCCAGCAACAACTGGGTACACTCCATGCTGTTGCACAACAAATGGCTGGACTAGGTAGGCCGTTGCAATTGCTGAAAGAAGAATCATCACAACTGCAATTCGGATGCCTTTACGCTTGTCTATTTTGTCCGCGTAATACCCCATCGGCAACGCAAACCCAATGGCCGGCACGGCCTCGGCTAGACCCAACATTGCAAGCATGAGCGGGTCGTGCGTTAACGAATACACATACCAACTCACCACAAGCGCCTGCATGTGCCAGCCCATTGCTAAGAAGAGGCGGAGCTGCAGAAAGGAGAGGAATTCCATGGAAGAAATTACGGAATGACGGAATGACGGGATGACGCAATGACGGAGATACGAATTACGATATATTCGTACATGAAACACTGCTTCCTTCTGCTCACACTCATCGTACTAAGCACCACGGCGTATGCTCAGCCGGTGTTTCAGCTTGGTGTTAACCTGGATAACGCAAATGCGTTTGTGAACGTTGTTAGCCATACGGCACGATACTCCCGTGCAATAGGATACGATAGCTTGGGTTGGCCAATGTCCAACTTTGACCTTGTACTGCTGGATGCACGGCCAGCAACGGAGTGGGCAAATAGCATTGACGACCCAGATCAGTATCGTGTAGATGTGAGTGGCCGTTACGCTTCGCAATTCACAGGTAGAGCAACGGTTGCTGCATCGGGCACAAGCGTTGCAATTGAAAACTCTACCTATAACCCAAATACAAACACTACAACATTTGATGTGGTAGTTGGTGCGGCCGGCCAAGCAAATCACGGTATGGTGTTCCTCACGTTTACAAATACACAACGTACGAGTTCATCACCACAAAACTCAGGTATTACTAAGCTTGTTGTTAACAGACCAGGCTATGCACTCACGGCTACTCAAACGTTTACAGATGAATACCTTAGGCTGTGCCAGGCTGCAAACTTTGCTTGCTATCGCTTCTATAACGTGCAAAATATTTGGGAGGGCGAGCCCGTATACCCTGCCCGTACGCGCTGGAACCAACGCAAACTACCCACGGATGCTGCACAGGTATCAATGGCAGGCACATCGGGTAAACGCGATGCTTGGTGCTGGGAACACATCCTAGAGCTGAGCAATATTCTAAAGAAGGATGTTTGGATCTGCGTACACATGTCTGCTGATTCTGCCTACGTAGCGTCGCTCGCAACAATGCTTAAGAAGGATCTCGATGCATCTCTCAATATCTACGTTGAGAGTAGTAACGAGGTGTGGAGTCCTACACAGGCCACACATGGTCCATACAACGCAGCAGAGGCGTCCTCGCGTGGGGTTACGTTTGATGACAACCATGCACACCGCACGGTGCTTCTCTCGCGATGGTTTGCGTTGGTGTTTGGGCAAGGGGCTATAAATAATCGCATACGTGTTATCATGGCTGGACAACAAGGGTATCATGGTAGGAGCGACAATCATCTGCGATACATTCAGCGGATTTTTGCAGAGCCCCGTACTCTGATTTATGCAACAAGCTCTACAGTATACTTTGGATCTACAAATGAGGGTAGCACCAACCCTGTAGAGATTAACAATGGTATGATTGCAGACATTAACAACCAGATCTCTAACCCAAACTCTGGTGTTAATCGTTTGAATCATATCAACAAGGCAACGCAGTGGCAACTGGTAGGGGGCGTTACGTCATACGAGGGTGGACCGCATCTACCCGCAGGGGGCGGCACTGCAAATCTTGCAAATCAGATCCGATCACATCGTACACCAGAAATGGCAGATGTTCTTAAACGCAACTACCTAGAAGGCTGGCGTGATATTGGCGGTGGCCTTGCAATGTACTTTGCACAGTACTCTGGATATAACCGCTACGGATGTTGGGGCATTACAGACGATCCGTCCAAGCCCGATCGCAATTATAAGATGCAAGCGCTTCGCGATATCATAGGGCCATCAACAAGCGTAAACGAATCAGAAGTACTATATCAGTTGCTCACAATATCATACAACACTGCGTCGCAAACTGCACGTATTGTTTTGCAACAAGCACCATCCTCTCAGCTTCAACCATACCTTGCCAATCTTATTGGTCAAACTACTATTACCCCTTACACTCAGCTAGACCCAACAACTCTTCTTCTGGATGTATCTAATATACCACAAGGATTGTATGTTGTGCACGTTGGGGCACTCGCCGCCACCTTGCTAATCTGGTAACCCCGTAACTCCCTAACTCTATCAAGCTCTCACTTACCAAACAGATTTTTCTTGGCGTGATCATTGGTGTTGCTATTGGACACTTTGCTCCCGAATTTGGGACGCAGATTGGCTGGCTTCGAGACATCTTCTTACACCTGATAAAGGCCATCATCGCACCACTTGTGTTCTCAACCGTGGTTGTTGGCATTGCAGGCGGTGGACACGTGCGTGAGCTTGGGCGTATGGGATTAAAGTCCATCATCTATTTTGAGATAGCCACAACGCTTGCATTGTTCATTGGCCTGTTGGTTGTAAATGTTGTGCAGCCGGGTATGGGCATTACACTTGTAGGAGACCCCGGTACGTTGGGTGCAATTGCGCAGAACCATCCTAAGACCATCATCGAAACAATCGTACACATCTTCCCTACCAGCATTATAGATGCAATGGCAAGGGGCGATGTACTCCAAATTGTTACGTTTTCTGTTTTGTTTGCAATTGCCCTATCTGCATTGGGCGAACGTGCAAAACCAATGATTGCATGGTGTGACACGCTGGCACAAACGATGTTCAAGTTTACCAACATCATCATGCTCTATGCGCCAATCGGTATTGGAGCAGCGATGGCTGCAACCATCGGTCATCAAGGGCTAGGCATATTAGCAGCGCTCGGCATGTTAATCGGCTCGCTCTACATCGCATTGATATTGTTTGTAGTGTTTGTATTTGGTGCCGTGGTTCTCATTGCACGCGTGCCGCTTGGACCCTTTCTGAAAGCCGTACGAGAACCATTCACACTTGCCTTTGTAACCACCTCCAGCGAGAGCGCACTTCCTATGGCAATGGAACGCATGGAGGAATTTGGTGTACCCAAACACGTGGTTGGTTTTGTTATGCCTGCGGGCTACACGTTTAACCTTGACGGAACAACGCTCTACCTATCAATGGCTAGCGTCTTCGTTATGCAGGCCGTAGCTAGTACAGTTGCGGGTTTTTCATTCGGCATAGGCCAGCAGATCACGATGATGCTTGCGCTGATGATAACATCCAAGGGTGTTGCCGCCGTACCCCGTGCGTCGCTCGTTATTCTGTTGGCCACACTTTCTTCCTTCTTGCCCCCAGACTTACAACACTATGGACCAATTGCTGTAGCAATGATTTTTGGTGTTGATGAATTCATGGACATGGCACGCACAAGCGTGAACCTCCTAGGCAATTGCCTAGCAAGTGTGGTTGTTGCCCGTTGGGAAGGTGTATTTGACGTTGCCAAGGCAAAGGCCTATGGCAAGGGGCTTATCACCGAGTAATCACAAGCCTGCCAGTTTCATTGTTACTACCAATCGCGTAGAATCCAACAGGCCATGAACTGGTGTTGAGTGTGATGGATTGCACAACATCGAACGATGCAACAACTTCACCGATTATATTAACAATCACTAGTCTGCTCGGCGTAGTTGTTGTGATGGTAACAGACTCGTTAGAGGGCACCGGTGCAACACTAATCGTATGCACAACACTTGTGTTGTTGTTCTCTGCAACATCCGTAACACCTTCTGGGAACCTTACATGATAACGTTCCCACGTATCGGAACACCACTGAGCAAGTACTTCTGCCGTATCACCTAACGGACGCACAATCATGGCGTCTCCTTCCATGAGTTCTGCGGTTGTCATTATTTCGCCACCTCCGTCTGCATTAAACAGAAGGTTTGCTACGGCATCATGCGTGGAGATAATCCGATTCCCGTTTGTTGGAATAGATGAGAGATCGTTCCAGCGCTGATCCATTGTAGTGCTGGATCCACCAGAAGCCCAGTAGCCTTTCTTCTCATACCTACCTATCATTTTCTGCAGCGTCTCCCAACACCGGCAGGCAGTACTCGTAAACGCATCACCTTGAATAACTCCAAGCATTCGTTGCTGTGCACCGATACCCGTTGATTGTTCTCTACCTTCGGCGATGAGATTCCGTCCAGGAAAACATTCTGCAGAAGGTCCCGGATCTTTCTGATCCCAGTCTGTTTTGCCGTGACGGAACATGAATACGAGTTTGCCTGTTCGCATTTCTGCCATTACTTCCCTATAACCAACGCGACCAGACCGTTGCGACTCATACGCACCGAGATCATTCTTACGTCCAACCAAACGAGGATTGCCGATTACGTCGTTCTGCCGGTGGTTAACGAACCTATCAATCACGCCACCATCTCGAGCTGATGAGAACGATGAGAGCGCCAGACCATCATCATCGGTTCCAAAAAAGTTATCGGCCCCATCTAGGTCGTCCATGTTTTCGAAACTTGGGTCGTTCTGCCAGAATCCATTAACAAAGTCACGCTCAATAAGGTTTGCCGTTGAGGTGAACGTGGTGGTGTCCTCAATAGTTTTTATAACGGTCAAATGTGGTGCGGTAACGTCGTCTGCATTCCAGATGATTGAATTCTGTATGTATCCACCGCTTAACGTGATGGTAAGTGGAGCAGAATCTTGAACGGGAACAACTGAATTCTTGTAGAAGGTGGTATTCGTTATATACAGGTACGAGGCTTCTGATTCTATAGCACCTGAAAAGGCACGTGCTACGTTTTTTGCGAAAACGCAGGATGCCAACTGCGTAACTCCAGCACAGTTGCTAATGAAAAGTCCACCTGCTTCTGTTGCTTGATTGTTGACAAAAAAGCACTGTCCTAGAAATGCACCAAAGCCCTTAACGTCTCCTGTTCCACCTGTGATAGACACTGCTCCCCCGTCGCCATCTGTTGTGTTGTTTTCAAACACACAATATTCTATTCTGATGCGTGAGCTCTGCTGTACGCGCAGTGCTGCTCCATTCAACGCACCACCGTTACATAGGCGGAAGTGACAGTTAAAAATTCTCGGCGCACCACCTCGTACGTTGATGCCACCAGATTCAATAACGAGTCCATCTATACGTGTGGACGAATCACATTCGTTAATAACAAATGCAACGGTAGATGGAGCGCCATTCTTCATGATGCTGCGCTGACGGTACCAATCGCGCTGTTCTCGTGCTGTTTCTGTTCCAAGAAATCCACCGTAGATATGCATGCCGTTTTTGACGTTATACCCTGAGTCGGGCATCATATACGTTCCGCGAGCAACCCAGATCTCATCACCAGCTTGCCACTCTGTAAATGCATAGTTGATAGTACGAAACGCTGCGTTCCAACTCTGACCGTTGCCGCCAGCTTCTGCAATAGATGCAACGTAGAGAGTATCGGCAGAGGACAGAACGGAGGCACAGACAAATAAAAGAAGTACGAGCAACTGCTTCATCGGATCACCTAGATATGAGACGGATCTGCGACCGGACGTTGTGCCCTGATCGCTCTACAACAACATACCAACCAGACGGGTTGTTTCCATCTGCTTGAACGCTGCGCCCCATCAAATCGTACATCTGCGTAATTGTTGTCTCGGAGGTTTCAGCGTAAGCGATGCTGCGGCGTTCTTCACCATCATACACACTTGAGACCGTTTGTTTAATGCTCCAGTTTCCATCGAAAGTGCTAAACACGAACCATCCAGGCATAGAAGCGCAAGCAAGCGCGGGCATGGGAGTAGCGAGGAGTGTTGGCTGTGTTACCCAGCGGCTTGGCGTGATCATCAGCGATGGACCTTCTGTGCCGTCTGGCCTGATGCCCCAGGCACATACTCTGTCCTCGTACACAGACAGTGCGGTAGTAAGTTTGAGTCCTGGGTTTATTGTTGCCCACGATGCCCCACCATTTTGGCTTACGTACAACCAGTCCGTTGCGTTTACGATAAGCCCCGTTCTTGTAGAATTAATAGAACGGAAACGAAGCCCTTTGGCTACTGTGGAATCTTCCACGAGTATGCCGTAAAAGTAGGCATTGCCCAACCTATCATATCCATCTGCAACCAGGCGTGCTTCTGGTACATCCGTGCTGATGTCTTCAATCCTCACCACAACCAACGTGTCTCCTGCTAGTGCAAAACCAACAACTGATGGATCTGGCACAAAAACTTGAAACGCGGTGTTTGCCCCTTGCCTAACTTCGATTCCACGCTGCGTAAGGATGAAGGCACGTTGGCCATCACCAACGGCATCGTAAGCTGGGCGGTTAGATACGGAAGAAAGCTGGGGAATAGTTACCACGCCCTGATTTGTTCCGAGCCATGTTTCATCGTTCACGGCGCGCAGCATGATTGGTTCGTCGGCAACATCTACTAGCGTGTCTACATCAACACCATTGCTACCCGGAATCAATTGGGCAACAGCAACAACTCTATATGTCCAATCTGGGATTCTGTACAGTCCTGCAATTGCTACAGACAAACCAGATACGATGAAACGTGAGCCACTAGAAATTGTCCCGTCGATAAACGGAGCAAGTATGTAATAGCTCGAGTCTAAGTCCGTTACAAAGCTGCCTACATATAGCGACCTACCGTTTCGAACAACGCCCGCTTGTTTTGATTCTCTTAGTGAAAACACCCGGTCTGTTCCAGAATACAACAACGACGGATTCTTCTTTCCGCCTGTAAAGCGCGTGAGCACAACACTGTCTTGCGTAAGGTTAGGTGTATATTCTACACCACCACGTGCAATACGCGCACCTTGTTGGCCATCAACGAAAAGTTCGGGCAGCCTGGTAGCCATTACAGCAAGGGGCTCCACACTTCCGTTAAAGTCTATGAATACTCCATTTGCTGTTTGGTATACAAAAGAGTTGTTCCTCACGCCTACCGTTCCAAAGATCACGTCATTGAGCGCTGCAGTTGTCCACTGTGTTGGTTCGGCGTTGATTCCTCTGATAACATCATAGGCAGCAACATCACGTGCTACGTCGGACACGATTATCGAATCGCCGCAGGCCTTTGCCCATGTATAGGGCGTGTTGCGTGCACGAGGTATAACAACCGTAGTTACGAACGAACCATCATAGCGCCACACAGAGATTGCCATGGCTGTGTCTTGAGGCGACGAGCTAAAGAGAAGCCATTGTGGTGTTGAGCCCAGGAAAGCCCCTTGCGCATCAATCGCAATACTGTCCTTCCAAGAGGTTGCCAGCTCCGAACTTTCAAACAACCACCATGATGAATCTGTGTGCGTAACGCGTTTGGTAATAACCGCCACACGAGTAGGCGAAGCACGTACGATAATCGCAGGTCCACACTTGTAGAGCTGCGGAAGGGGGCGCCAAGAATGAAAAAGACTTGGCGTGTTGCTGTAAACAATGGAGCCGTCTGCCATCCAGAGCGTTGTGTCTGCATGGAAAAACGTCTGTCCGCCCGATACCCCAGTTGTGATATCTAGTGGAGTAGGTTGCTGCCCCTGAGCCGCTAGAGCAATAGTTGCCAGAATGGCGTACAAGACGATGAACGTTCTGATATTCTTCATTTTACTACATTCCCTCCCGATAGAATTAGGCTCCCCGCGGAAAAAGAAAGGGGCTGGCCGAAATTCGGATAGCCCCTAGATAACAATCATATTGCGAGAACGTTACGCCGTAGCGCTAGATGTGCGACGTACAGGACGGCGCGGTATCTCTTCCTCTTCTACCTTCGGAATAATAGCATCTGGACCAAAGATGTTGCCTACGTCTGAAGCAACAATCATCTCCTGATAGGCACGCAGACCCGTACCTGCTGGGATGAGCTGACCCAAGATAATATTCTCCTTGAGGCCAAGAAGTCTATCGGTTTTTGCAGCGGCCGAGGCATCTGCAAGAACGCGGGTTGTTTCTTGGAAGGAAGCAGCCGATAGCCAGGACTCGGTTGTAAGCGATGCCTGCGTAATTCCAAGGAGAAGGGGCTCTGCAATCGACGGTTCTGCCGTGCGACTCTTTGCCATTTCCTTTTCCTTCTTCTTCAGCTCAACATTGATTTCGCGGATAACCTTCTTGTCGATGATTTGGCCAAGCTTGAGCTTCGAGTCTCCCTTGTCCGTTACAATCACACAATTTCTCATCCGCTCGTTCTCATCGTTAAAGCGCAGGCGGTCTATTTGGTCGCCTTCCAAGAATCGAGAATCGCCCGACTCTGTTACACGAACCTTTTGGAGCATCTGACGAACGATAACTTCAATGTGCTTATCGTTAATCTTTACACCTTGCATACGGTACACTTCCTGGATCTCATTTACGAGATAGGCTTGTACTTCGTTGATACCCTTAATGTGAAGGATATCGTGCGGATTAATAGCGCCTTCAGTCAAACGATCGCCCGAGCGAACGAGATCACCTTCTTGAACAAGAACGTGTCTACCGATGGGCACCGAATATTCGCGACGAAGTTCACCATCCAGGGACGTTACAGAGATAACGCGCGAGCCACGCTTTGGCTTATCGATACCAACGATACCGTCGATTTCTGTTACAGCAGCTGGTGCTTGTGGCGAACGGGCTTCGAAGAGTTCCGTAACACGTGGCAGACCACCTGTGATGTCGCGAAGCCGGCCTAGGTCACGTGGCATCTTAACAAGCTTTGAACCAATCGTTACAACTTCACCATCATCCACAACGATTTGGGCGCGCGATGGGATGATATAGGACTGGATGGAAATACCATCTTCGTCAACGATTTCAATTGCTGGACTCTTTGTTCTATCACGCGAATCAATAACGATCTTGGTTGTGTGTCCTGTTTGCTCGTCAATCGCTTCCTTAAACGTAAGGTTCGATATGAGGTCGCGATAACGCACACGTCCGGCCTTCTCTGTAATGATAACAGAGTTGTACGGATCCCAGTCGTAAAGCATTTCGCCCTTCTTTACAGACGAACCTTCAAGTACTGCGAGTTCAGAACCGTACACAACATCATATTTCGTAACAACACGATTTGATCCTGGCTCTACGATGTTGATAACGCCGGCACGTGACACTACTACGTGAATGTCTTCTGCGTCGCCCGGGTACGTTACAAGGCGGATACCATCGAATTGAACAACACCATCAAACTTTGCAAGTGCTGTACTTGAAGATGTAGACATCGAAGCCGTGCCACCTGTGTGGAACGTGCGGAGTGTAAGCTGTGTACCTGGCTCACCGATAGATTGAGAGGCAATCGTTCCAACGGCCTCACCAGTATCAACCACTTGGCCTGTTGCCATGTTCCTGCCATAGCAGCGAGCACAAACACCACGACGTGATTCACATGTAAGTACGCTACGGATGAGAACAGCTTCTATCGGGCTACGCTCGACACTATCTGCAACTTCCTCATCTATAACAGCACCCTTGGTGCAATAGACTTCGTTTGTAATCGGGTCTACTACATCAACGAGTGACGTACGACCAATGATGCGCTCCTTGAGTGGCTCCTTAACGTCTTCGCCATCCTTGAGTGCCTTCATCTCTACGCCGCGAATTGTACCGCAGTCATCATCAGAGATAACAACATCTTGAGCCACGTCGTGAAGACGACGTGTGAGGTAACCTGCATCAGCCGTTTTGAGGGCTGTATCAGCAAGACCCTTACGAGCACCGTGTGTTGAGATGAAATATTCGAGGATTGTAAGACCTTCTTTGAAGTTCGAGATGATCGGGTTTTCGATCAACTCAGCAGAAGATGCAGAAGCAGTCTTCTGTGGTTTGGCCATAAGACCACGCATACCTGCAAGCTGACGGATCTGTTCTTTGGAACCACGAGCCTGCGAGTCGAGCATCATGAAGAAGGTATTAAAGCCGTCCAAGTTAGAAGCAAGCTCATTGTAGAGCTTATCAGCAACGCGGTTTGTGGCATTTGACCATGTGTCGATGATTTTGTTGTAGCGCTCACCCTCGGTGATAACACCGGAGTGGTAGTAGTCTTCAATCTTGTCCACTTCCTTCTGCGCCTTGTCTATAATCACCGTTTTTTCCGCAGGAACAACAACGTCGGCGATCGAAACAGACAGGCCACCGCGTGTTGCTGTTTGGAATCCAGCTTCTTTAATCTTGTCTAGGAATTCAACCGTTTTAGCAAGACCAGCCTTACGGAAACAGTCTGCAATAACCTGACGTAAGCGCTTCTTGCCGAGCATTTCGTTCATGTAGCCAAGTTCGAACGGCACGATTAGGTTAAACACAACACGTCCGGCCGTAGTCTCTATAATTTCGCCACCAATGCGAACCTTGAGCTTAGCGTGCATGTCTACGCGGCCGTTGTTATAGGCAACCACTACTTCTTCTGCATTGGAGAAGATCTTGCCCTCGCCCTTCATACCTGAACGCGCCTTCGTGAGGTAATAAATCCCCAGAACCATGTCTTGAGAAGGAACGGCAATCGGCTCGCCGTTTTGCGTATGCATGATGTTGTGGGCAGACAGGATGAGGAGCAACGATTCGAGTTGCGCTTCATGGCTCATCGGCACGTGCACAGCCATTTGGTCACCGTCGAAGTCGGCATTAAACGCCGTTGTTACCAGCGGGTGTAGCTGAATTGCCTTGCCTTCGATGAGCTTTGGCTGGAACGCTTGGATACCGAGACGGTGGAGCGTTGGTGCGCGGTTAAGCAACACCGGATGCCCGTCGATAACCGTATCGAGAATGTCCCATACTTCTGTTGTCTTCTTTTCTACTTGCTTCTTGGCACTCTTCACTGTTTTGCAGTGACCACGCTCAATCAGCTTGCGGATGATAAGGGGCTTGAACAATTCAACAGCCATGTCCTTTGGTAAACCGCACTCATAGAGTTTGAGTTCTGGTCCAACCACGATAACGGAACGGCCAGAATAGTCAACACGTTTACCAAGAAGATTCTGGCGGAATCTTCCTGTTTTACCTTTGAGTGTGTCTGCCAGCGACTTCAACGCACGTTGGGATTCGCTGCGCACTGCCCTACGTGAATTGTCGAACAACGCATCAACGGCTTCTTGAAGCATGCGCTTCTCGTTACGCAAGATCACCTCAGGTGCCTTGATATCGATAAGTCGCTTGAGACGGTTGTTGCGGATGATCACGCGGCGATAGAGATCGTTAAGATCGGACGTCGCAAATCGGCCCCCTTCAAGAGGGACGAGAGGTCGGAGATCTGGTGGGATCACAGGAATGATATCAAGAACCATCCACTCGGGGCGGTTTGGTTCTTTAAACTCACTCGTACGGAATGCATCAAGAATGCGTAGACGCTTTAATACGTCGGCTTTCTTTGCCTGCGACATACTTTCACGAGCAACCTCGCGAAGTGCGTAGTAGGCTTCGTCTGCATCTATACGGCTGAGTAGTTCCTTCACTGCTTCACCGCCGATGAGGGCGATGAACTTGCGAGGATCATCATCATCCATATTCCGCTCTTCCGTTGGAAGATTTTGCAGTACGTCTAGGTACTGTTCTTCCGTTAGAAGATCCTTCTGGTTTAGACCTGTAGAGCCCGGCTGGATCACAACGTATGACTCGTAGTACACGATACGTTCCACATCCTTGGTTGGCATTCCAATCACGCCCGAGATCTTACTCGGAAGTGAACGAAGGAACCAGATGTGTACCACCGGCACTGCAAGCATGATGTGGCCCATGCGCTCGCGGCGAACGCTCTTCTGCGTTACTTCCACGCCGCAACGGTCACAGACGATCCCCTTGTAGCGAATGCGCTTGTACTTTCCGCACGCGCACTCCCAATCACGGATCGGTCCGAAGATCTTTTCACAGAAAAGACCGTCCTTTTCCGGACGGAAAGATCTATAGTTTATCGTCTCAGGTTTGGTAACCTCACCATGAGAGCGATTAAGAATGTCATCCGGCGAGGAAATGCGGATCGTAATCTGCTGATAACCACGCTTGGGAATGTTATGAAACTGCATCGTAACTCCGCCAATAATTTCCAATTCAGTGCAACGAGGACGTCAGAACTCACTCGAGCTTGATATCCAGACAAAGACCCTGAAGCTCGCGAACGAGCACGTTAAACGACTCTGGAATGCCTGGTGCCGGCAGGTTTTCGCCCTTTACGAGAGCTTCGTACATCTTTGCACGTCCCTGCACATCATCAGACTTTAGCGTAAGCATCTCTTGAAGTGTGTGAGCTGCACCGTAAGCTTCAAGAGCCCACACTTCCATCTCACCCAAACGCTGACCACCAAATTGAGCCTTACCGCCGAGTGGCTGTTGTGTGATAAGCGAATATGGTCCGATAGAACGAGCGTGAATCTTGTCTTCAACAAGGTGAGAAAGCTTCATCATGTAGATGATGCCAACAGTTACCTCGTTTTGGAACGCTTCACCTGTGCGGCCATCATACAGCACCGTTTTGCCAGTTTGTGGCAGGCCTGCCTGCACGAGATATTCACCTACTTGGTCCCACGTTGCGCCGTCAAAAATTGGCGTTGCAAAGTGCATTCCAAGTTTCTTGCCGGCCCATCCCAGAGCTGTCTCGTAGAGCTGGCCAAGGTTCATACGTGATGGAACGCCAAGCGGGTTGAGAACCAGATCCACAGGTGAACCATCAGGCAAGAACGGCATGTCTTCGATCGGAACGATCTTCGACACGATACCCTTGTTACCGTGGCGTCCGGCCATTTTATCGCCCACTTGAAGCTTGCGCTTCTTGGCAACATAGACCTTGGCCATTTGGAGAATGCCTGGCTGGAGTTCATCACCGGCGGCAATCTTATTGCGCTCGATACGGCCATCCATCATGATGTCGGTTCTGCGAACTTCATAGTTCTCAATGAGCTTGCGAACAAGCTTCATTGTTTTCTTCTCGGCAATCCAATCGTGTTCAACGTTTACGGCAGACGGGATAAAGGCACCGGCTTCAAACTTTGCTGCGAATTCTTTCGCTATAAGTTTTGAACCACTGCGGAATATCACCGTGTCGTTGGAAGAACGAACGCCAAGACTTGTCTCGCCATCGAGAAGTTCACCAAGACGCTCTACACAGTTAATGTCCAACGCACGTAATGATTGTTGTTCACGCTTAGTGATAAGGTCCTGACGCTTCTTCTCTTCGAGGCGGAATTCGCTATCGCTTGTAAGCACTCTGCGTGCAAAGAGCTTGGTATTGATGGCGGTTCCCTTTAGTCCAGGGGGCGCCTTGAGCGAAACATCTTTAACGTCTCCGGCCTTGTCGCCAAATATGGCTCTGAGGAGCTTCTCTTCCGGCGTTGGATCGGTCTCACCCTTCGGTGTGATCTTACCAATCAGGATGTCTCCTTCTCTGATCTTTGCGCCAATGCGAACAATACCGCGATCGTCGAGATCCTTGGTTGCTTCTTCGCTAACGTTAGGGATTTCACGTGTAAACTCTTCCTCGCCGCGCTTTGTGTCGCGAACTTGGAGAGTGTATTCTTCGATGTGAATAGACGTAAACACATCGTCAAAAACGATGCGCTCACTGATAACAATAGCATCTTCAAAGTTGTATCCACGCCAAGGCATGAAGGCAACCATTACGTTACGGCCAAGCGCAAGCTCACCCATATCGGTTGAAGCGCCATCAATCAGTGGATGCCCCTTTTGAACACGTTGTCCAACCTCCACAATTGGGTGCTGGTTGATACATGTGTCTTGGTTGGTGCGATAGAACTTGTGCAGGTTGTACGTTATTGTTCTGTCGTTATCAAACGAGATGAGCTTCTCATCGCCTGTTCGTTTGTCATCGTACTTCACGCGTACAAAGTCTGAACACACATACTCAACTACGCCATCGTCTTCTGCTAGTACCATGGCGCGAGAGTCGCGTGCAACGCGAGCTTCCATGCCTGTACCAACGATAGGAGCTTCTGGACGCAACAGTGGTACACCCTGGCGTTGCATGTTTGAACCCATGAGTGCGCGGTTAGCATCATCATGCTCAAGGAACGGGATAAGTGCAGCAGCTGGAGACGTAATCTGGTCGGTACTTACTTCCATGAAGTTCACCTCTGTTGGGTGAACCACTTTGTAGTCGCCACTTAGACGTGCCTTTACTGTTTCGCCAAGGATCTTGCCCCTAGCATCAATCGCGGTTGATGCCGGGATGATGATAAGACCTTCTTCTTTGTCTGCAGGAAGGAACACGATCTCTTCTGTGTTTACACCGTTTACAACTTTGCAGTACGGGGTCTCAATAAATCCAAACTTGTTAACGCGCGCATGGATGGCGAGCGACGAGATCAAACCAATGTTTGGACCTTCTGGTGTTTCGATTGGACAGAGCCGGCCGTAGTGCGTGTAGTGAACGTCACGAACCTCAAAACCAGCGCGCTCACGTGTAAGACCACCAGGTCCAAGAGCCGATGTACGGCGCTTGTGTGTGATCTCAGATAGAGGGTTGGTTTGATCCATGAACTGCGACAACTGGTTAGTGCCGAAGAACTGATTGATCACGCTCGTAATTGTGCGTGCGTTTACAAGTTCACTCGGTGTGATGTTTTCGCTATCACGAACACTCAAGCGCTCCTTGATCGTACGCGCCATACGCGTGAGACCAAGATTAAATGTTGCTTCGAGCTGCTCACCAACTGTACGAACGCGGCGGTTGGAAAGGTGGTCAATGTCGTCTACAGGCACCTTGGAATCACGAACATCGATAAGGTGCTTAACAATTGACACGATGTCATCAACCGTTAGCGTTGTTAGGTCAAGGGGCACCGTAAGACCAAGCTTCTCGTTAATACGATAGCGGCCCACAACTCCAAGATCATAACGCTTCGGATTGAAGAACAACTTCTCAAGCAAGCCCCATGCAACGTCAAGATCCGGTGGATCACTTGAACGAAGCTGGCGGTAGATTGTCTCAAGAGCGTCTTCACGAGTACGCGACGTATCCTTGACCAACGTTTTTGCGATGATTGGTTCGTCGTTTGTGCTTTCGTATTTGTAGATGCGGATATTTTCTACGTCAGCACTCTTCATACGCTCGATGAGTTCTTCATCAACGATGAGGTCGCGCTGGGCAACAATTTCGCCTGTAGACGTATCAACGGCATCTGCTGCAACGCGTCTTCCAAGGTATTCTTCTGTAATCTTCTTTACTGGAATGTCTATCGTGAGATCAAACAAGTTGAGAAGATCTTCATCAGAAGAATATCCAAGTGCGCGAAGGAGCGTAGTAACCGGAAACTTCTTTTTGCGATCGATATACGCGTACATCACATCATGGATGTCCGTAGTAAACTCTACCCACGACCCCTTAAATGGGATGATACGAGCAGAGAAGATCTTTGTACCGTTCGGGTGAACAGCTTCATCGAAGAAGCAACCAGGCGAACGGTGCAGCTGAGCAACAACAACGCGCTCGGCGCCGTTGATGATGAACGTGCCACGAGGCGTCATTGCTGGGATCTGACCGAGGTAAACCTCTTGGTCGATCGCTTCGATATAATCTTCAGAGCTAGGATCTGCTTTCGACGAAAGGCGAAGTTTTGCCTTTAACGTTTTGGCATAGGTGAGTTCGCGTTCACGACACTCTTCTTCGGAATATTTTGGCTTTTCGACAAAATATTCGAGGAAGCTGAGTTCATATACGCCAGCATTGTCCTCAATCGGGAAGTTACTCTCGAAGGCACGCTGAAGCCCAAGCAGTCTGCGCTCGGAAACATGAACGTCTTCCTGAAGGAAGTCGTGAAATGAATCGATCTGTATGCCGAGCAGGTCTGGGTACGTTGATTCCGACTCGATTGTCCCGAACGACACACGATCTCGTAGCCGCGGAAGTGGCAGCTTGTATAAAGACGTGTCCAGGGTTGATCCAATCATGGATGGGGCTCCGGAGTGCTTGGAAAAAATGCTATAAGACAACAACGCCCGAGACGGCACAAAAGACCGTCCCGGGGCTATTTTTCAATCTTGCTGATTACTTAAGCGTAACCTTTGCGCCAGCTTCTTCGAGCTTCTTCTTGAGCGCTTCGGCATCTGCCTTTGGTGCAGCTTCCTTAACGAGCTTTGGAGCTCCTTCTACTAAATCTTTTGCTTCCTTGAGACCAAGACCCGTGATTTCACGAACGGCCTTGATTACGTTGAGTTTTTGTGCACCGGCATCTGTGAGTTCTACGTCAAATTCGGTCTTCTCTTCAGCAACTGCTGCTGCGCCAGGAGCTGCTGCCATCATTACTGGAGCTGCTGCTGATACGCCAAACTTTTCTTCAAGTGCCTTCTTGAGGTCGGCGGCTTGAACAAGTGTAAGGGCACCGATTTTTTCTACGAGTTCTTCTACGATTGCTGACATGAAATTCTCCGCGATTGAAATGATTAGTGTTCTAATGAAAAATGGAAGGCCTTAGGCCGCCTTGCTCTTTGCTACTTCTTCAACCAGCGATGCTACATCTCTTATCACTGCATTGATGCTTCCAACGATACCTGTAATAGGTGCGTGGATGCTGCCGATCATAGAAGAGATGAGTTCTTCGCGTGTTGGAAGTTCTGATACTTGCTTGAGTTGCGACTTATCGAACACCATGCCTTCAACCACCGCTAGTTTGAGACTTGGCTTGCCGCCTTTGTCAAAGAACTGACGAATGATCTTAGCAGGAGCGATAGGATCCGCACCTCCGAAGATGATAGCTGTTTGTCCTGCTAATGTTGATTCCTCAACCTCGTATCCACCCACCTCAGTAAGAGCGCGCAAGATGAGGGTGTTTTTAGCCACCTTCATCGTTATGCCCTTCTGACGCAATTCGTTGCGGAAGGTTTTATCCATCGCAACGGTCATGCCTGTGAAGTCCACGAAGTAGAGACTCGACAAATCGCGGAAATCTTCCGCGAGTTCAGCTACAACAGCTCTCTTTTTTTCTTTCGTGATCATAAACCTGTTGATTAGTGTGTCGCCGTTGGTTCAATCGCCCGAAGACGTTTAGAAGCATGAACCACCGACCATGCGTAATAGTCGTTAATTAAGCGTCAGCGCCCATCGAGTTCTCATCAACAGGAACCGAAGGGCCCATGGTTGAACTGAACGATATGCTCTTGACGTATTTACCCTTTGCAGATGCTGGCTTTGCGCGAAGAACTGTGCCCACAAACAACTCAACGTTGTCTCTCAGCTTGTCTGCGCTAAAAGAACACTTGCCCACCGAGGCGTGCACGTTACCTGCTTTGTCTACGCGGAATTCAATCTTACCAGCTTTGACTTCGCCTACGGCCTTAGCTACGTCAAACGTTACGGTGCCGCTCTTAGGGTTAGGCATGAGGCCGCGTGGTCCAAGGATTCTACCGAGCTTACCAAGCTCACCCATCACGTCGGGCGTAGCAATGATGATGTCGATATCTGCCCAGCCCCCTTGAAGCTTTTCGATGTATTCCGTAAAGCCTGCAAAGTCTGCGCCTGCATCAAGAGCTTCTTTGTCCTTTGGTGCTTTTGCAACAACAAGAACTCGAACGCTCTTACCAGTTCCGTGAGGAAGAGCCACTGTTCCACGAACCAGCTGATCTGCCTTACGTGGGTCTACACCAAGGTTAAGTGCAACATCAAACGACTCGTCGAACTTGGCCGTTGCATTTTGCTTTACTAGGTCGATTGCCTTCTTAAACTCATGAGCAAGCTTACGGTTTATCGAAGCTGCTGCCTTTTTGTATCGTTTCCCTTGTGCCATGGGATAATCCTATTGTGTTGTTCAAACGGCCGGCGATGTTAGCCAACCTCCAACGGTGAAGATTCAGTGAAGTTGAGATGCAGAAGGGGCTTACCCTTCTACGATGATCCCCATTGAGCGTGCTGTACCGGCGATCATGCTGATTGCACTTTCTTCGGTTAAACAATTCAAGTCCTGCATCTTGATCTTGGCGATCTCAGCAAGTTGATCACGTGTTACCTTGCCTACTTTGTCTCTCTGAGGAACGGCAGAGCCCTTAGCTACGCCAGTTGCCTTGATCAGAAGAACCGCAGCAGGCGGGGACTTGATCTCAAACGTAAAGCTCTTGTCACTGAAAAACGTAACAAGCACTGGAAGTATCATGCCTGGCTGCTTAGCAGACTTAGCATTGAACTGCTTTACGAACTCCATACCGGGCAAGCCGCGCTGTCCGAATGCCGGACCCACGGGTGGCGCCATCGTTGCTTCGCCAGCTTTGAGCTGGAGCTTGAAGGTACCCATGACTTTTTTTGCCATGACTTCTTTCCTTTCGTGGTCAACGGCGGATTTTCATCCACCTCCCACTCTGTGTGTTAATGGTTTTCTAATTCTACTTGGCTAAAATCAAGCTCTATCGGAGTCTTACGGCCCAGAATGCCCACTTCAACCTTGATCTTCTGTTTTTCTACGTTCACTTCTTTAACTGTACCGTTGAAGTTGGCAAACGGCCCATCTATCACCTTAACAGGGTCTCCCTCACGGAATGAGGTTTCCACTGTGGTGATATCCTTACGTTCTTCAACTCGACCAAGAATCCGATCTACTTCATCCTTTTGCAAGGCCTGTGGCTCCGTCTTGGTGCCAACAAAACTCACGATGGACGGAAGAGAAAGAATGATTTCTTTCAGGCGCTTATCGAGCGAAAGCTCCACAAGGATATAGCCCGGAAGAAAGTTCTTGACCTTGGTGCGGCGCTTTCCGTTGCGAACCTCGTACACAGTTTCCATTGGGATCACAATACTGCGAACACGGCTCTCCATCGAGAGGCGTTGCATCTCGAGTTCAATAGAGGTCTTCACCTTAGTCTCATGACCAGTGAAGGTCCGAAGTGCATACCACTTCGGTTCAATCGTCTGCGTTTGCGCTGCGTCAAGCATTGCTTATTCCTAAACTCAAAAGATCGACTTCATGACGAATGTCATGCCTTGATCGATAATGAATACGATTGTTGCAATAACAAGGCATGTCACTACAACTACAACCGTACTCTCTCGCAATTGCTCGCGAGTAGGCCAGGAGACTTTTTTCATCTCCTTGTTTACGCCAACGAAAAACTGCCGAACACCTTCAATCATACTGCATCTCCGATGCGTGAATTTTTGCACGGGCGGCAGGATTTGAACCCGCGGCCTACGGTTTTGGAGACCGCCGCTCTACCAACTGAGCTACACCCGTTCGAATACGTCAACCACCCCGACTAACAGAGCTGATGACCGGGTTTGAACCGGTGACCTCCACCTTACCAAGGTGGTGCTCTACCAACTGAGCTACATCAGCAACCAAATTGCTAGAGACACCAAAGCCCTTCGGCGAACGACCACCAATGGTCAATCACTTCAGGGTCTGACTTCTCGAGCGGGAGACGAGACTCGAACTCGCGACCAACAGCTTGGAAGGCTGTGACTCTACCAACTGAGTTACTCCCGCGTGAACAGCCATGTCATCTTTTCCAGTGGGCAGGGAAGGATTTGAACCTCCGAAGGCGTACACCAGCAGATTTACAGTCTGCCCTCGTTGACCACTTGAGTACCTGCCCGAATTGTCAGAGCCGACAAAGTTAGGGGACAGAATCGGTGTTTCCAAAATTTCTGAGGGATTGTTTACCGTATCATTGCGGAGATTGAACTCCAGGCATGCAAGAAAAAACGATCTCATCGGGATTTATCCCAGAATTAACGGGCTTTCGCACGATTGCTGCGGGCATGGTATTTGTGTGCCATGTCCTGTTGCCCCATGCCCAATGGACGCCACTTTGGGTGCAATACGGCTGGGTGGGCGTAAATATGTTCTTTGCCCTGTCTGGCTTTCTTTTTACTCGCCTGTACATAGACGAGATTGAAAGGGGCGAGTTCTCCCTACGGACCTACCTTACAAAGCGCCTAATCCGTATTTACCCGGTTACCACGCTTGTTCTGATTGTATCGGTTATAGGAATTGGCTCTGCCTATTGGGTTGACGTGCTCGCCCACGTGACGCTTGTTCATGGGTGGTTCCCGCAATTTCGCGGTACGATTAATGGCCCAATGTGGACGCTTAGCGTAGAAGAGGCGTTTTATCTACTAGCACCGATCGGAATTTTCCTGGCTGCTGGACTTTCCCGCACAATCACACGGTATATGCACCTGCCTCGCAAACTACCGTGGATACAGCTTGCACTGCTCCTTGTAGGCCTTTGGGCACTATCGTTTGCTTTGTCTCGAGGTCTGGTTCTGCACTACCTAGAAATGCGCCTGCAGTTCTTTGGGACGTGGGATGACGGTGCATATACGTTCACGTTCCTTGGTAGGCTTTCCGACTTTGTTGCTGGAATGCTTGCAGCAGTAGCAATGAGGCATACGGTTGGCGTAAAGCAACAAACGTCATGGATTGCGCTCATAGGTGGTTTGGCCCTTCTCTGCGCCTGCATTTTGTTTATCGATTCTCAAGGGGGCCCCATGTTGGTGGCCAGCCATAAGCTTGGGATTGTTGCCGTACACACCATCGCCCTTGCCTGCGCATTGATCATCATTGGCGTGCAAGGAAACAACCCCGCAAAGTGGCTCTTGTCTAGGCGCTGGATGGTCTTGCTTGGCAACGCATCGTTCTCGTTGTACCTGATTCACTTTATACCAATATCGAACGTGCAGCTGTTGAGCCTGCGTGCCCAGACTTTGCTGGAGTCGGTAGGGCTACACCCAATTGCAGCTATGCTCGTGAACTATGCCGCTTTGAATGTGGTGGCAATCGCAATCTTTATGCTATTCGAACAGCCCGTATCCAAAGCCCTACGGCGTAGGGCATTCAGATAAGATCTAGCTTACATCATTGCAACGAACTCGTCAAACAAATAGTCCGAGTCATGAGGTCCGGGGCTAGCTTCAGGATGATATTGCACGGCAAAAGCAGGCACGTCCGTCAAGGCAATCCCAGCACAGGTATTGTCATTGAGGTTTACATGGGTCATCACGGCGTTTGACGGCAGTGAGGCGGGGTCTACTGCAAATCCGTGATTTTGAGAGGTGATCTCAATTGAGCCCGTCCGAAGATCCTGTACAGGGTGATTGGCACCTCGGTGTCCAAATTTCAGCTTGTAGGTTTTTGCTCCAACTGCTAGCGACAATATCTGATGACCAAGGCAGATGCCAAAGATTGGTTTGGCGCCTAATAGGTCTCGCACAGTTTGGATGCCGGCCGTTACAGCAGCGGGATCGCCAGGTCCGTTGCTCAGAAAGATGCCATCAGGGTTGTAAGCCATTATCTCTGCCGCGGTTGCCGTTGCGGGCACCACTGTTACGTTGCAGCCGTGGTGACTTAACCGCCGGAGGATATTGCGTTTTACACCGTAGTCTATAGCAACCACACGCTTACGCGTAACCGCTCCTAACACCTCGGGGCGATAGCCCCATTGAGTTGCCGCGTCATTTGCCCATTCGTACGGGTGTTTAGTTGTAACGAGTGGTGTTAGATCTAGGCCATTCATCGAAGGAACTGCCTTTGCTTTGGCCACAAGTTCTTCCATGTCGAGGTTTTCGCCGTGTGCGATTACGCACCGAAGAGCCCCTTCCGTCCGAAGAATGCGAACGATCATTCGAGTATCAACGCCTTCTATACCCGCCACTCCATGCGTTTGGAGGTAACTCTGGAGTGAACTTGTTGCTCGAAAATTGGAGACCACGGCAGAAAGTTCGTGGACTACTAGGCCTGACGCTTGGACGCCGGACGACTCAACATCTTCTTCGTTAACACCATAATTCCCGATGTGCGGATACGTAAACGTAACCACTTGCCCCTTGTACGAAGGGTCTGTAAGCACTTCCTGGTAGCCCGTCATGGCCGTATTGAACACGAGTTCTCCCGTGCACTCAGCACCAATTGCGCCAATGGCTTCCCCTACAATTGTGATGCCATTCTCGAGGGCCAGAACTGCTGTAGCGCGTGCCATGAAACTCCTGTTATTAACAAGCCGAAATTTGCGTGCAAAAATACCTTTTGTGTTCTATTTTCGGGCAGGAGAATTGCCTTCAGTACTAATCTCGCACAGATACACAACGAAATTCCCGGACGCACCGAGCCCGTGGTCTTTCTGTCACTGAATTCCAGGGTCCTGATTCTTAACCAATCGTACGAGCCTATTAGCGTTTGCTCGACGAAAAAAGCACTGTTGCTGCTTTTTCTTACAAAAGCTGAGATTGTTGAGGAGCGCGCTCACTGCGTTATCCGAACGGTTCGCGATTTATACGCGTTCCCATCGGTCATACGCTTATCGGCGTATTTACGTGTTCCGTTTCGCAAGATTGAACTTTCTCGTAAGAATATTCTACGGCGAGATGGATTCCGTTGCCAATACTGCAATGGCAACACGCCACCGCTTACGGTTGACCACGTAATCCCGCGCTCGCGGGGTGGCAACGATACGTGGGAGAATCTTGCTTGTGCCTGTGTAAAGTGCAACAACCGCAAAGGCAATCGCACTCCTGAAGAGGCACGGATGAAGCTGAGCTCAACTCCAAAGAAACCTCACCACGTGCTGTTCTTAAAGCACTACCTCGGCAAGGTAGACGAGACGTGGCGGCCGTACCTTTTCATGGACTAACAAAAGAGCACGGGGCTCTTAGCGCTTATTTGCCTTGAAGGCGTCCTTGATGTTATTGTCGATCTTAGACACGTTCTTTGAGTCTGCTGGATCAAGGATTTCACCACTGTCCTTGAATGCCTTTGATACGTCGAACATCAGTGACAGTGCTACGGGAGTGTCTGTTGTGATAGATATCGATGGGGAGAAGTCGATCTTGATGTTTGCAGTTACGTTACTACGATATACAAATGGCTCAACAACGCCATCACGATCAAGCGTTCCTTCGATGATTACAGTGTAACGGTTCCCGTCAACAAAGTCGCGGAAGGTGGTATCAGATGAGTAACTAGGAGCTTCGCTCGACGAGAACCGATGGATCTCCCATTTTATCTTTTGATACACGCCAGCAGGCATTACTACGCTGGCAACAATTCGGCCGCGGATGCTATCTGCACTGTACATAAAGGGCTCGAGCTTGATCTTCTTATCGTTTATCGAATCGGAGTTATTGTCTGGATGCAGGATCATACGCGAAACCAAAACACGTACTCGTCCGATCCTAATTCTACTCACCGAGTTGAAGACCTGGGTACGATCTGATTTTTTTTCCGTTGCACTTACGCTGCCGCTCGTAAGACTAGATTCAACAGAAACGTTCACAACGGGGTCCGTTGATGTGTCTGATGAACAAGAGATGGCTGCTAAGGAAACAGCGAGGAGAAGACCGCCTACATATTTCATGGAACTCTTTGATGCCTAGTTGTGATGCCTAGTTGTACAAATTAGGGCACAACAACTGTTGACGTGCCCACAATATTTAGCCCGTGATACACCGATACCAGGTATGCACCAGACGTTAACGTAGACACATCAATAGAGGCAGAGGTTCCATCAACAACTTTGCGGGCCCATTCAGCACCATTTACATCAAACATGCGGACATTGTTAGCCCCTTGCGGGAATCCTACAACAAGTCGACCGTCAACAACCGGGTTCGGAAAAACCCGAATTGCAGAACTAGAAGACACATCATCAACACTTGTGGACGTACGGACCAACTCAAGCTGATACCAAGGTGTTTCGTCAGTTTGTGTGTTCAGGGTTGTTGAAAATCTGCCCCCTGCACCACGAGCAATCTTCTTTGAAATTCCCTTTCGCACACCTTGGCTACTCAACGGATGAATGAGGAGAGAATCAAACAACGGCGCTGTAATCGTTACACGCATTGTTACACCTTCCATCTGCATTGGGCCATTGCCCCACGTTGTGAATAGCTGAGTAACTGGATTGTAGATAGTGCCCGTGTTGAGTGCGCGAGAACTGATTACAAGCAAACTTTTCTCTGACTCAACGATTGGTTTTGTTGTAAGTGATGCAATCGATACTGAAGGGGGCACACCCTTACTTGTTTGCTCAAGAATAATCGAAGGTAGTGTGATAATCTGGCCCACTGTTCCCCCCGAGATTGCCATGTAGCGAGGAGTCTCAACACGGAACGCGGCCTTTGTTGCATCCCAGAATATTTGGCCGTTCTCGGCATCAAGTGCTGCTACATCTACCTGGTCGCTCAGCGCTGAGATGTCGCGATGGGGCAAGAAAGATTCTTGCACTGCCACGTTTGGATTCATTGATACCCTACGGAACAGAGGCATTCTTGAATCTGGAGACGTGCTGAGGGAGAACGCCTGTTGAACATGCAAACGTGGCTGATCAATCACCTCTTGTGTGTTGTCTATCACAATCTCTTTTAGCGAGGTTTTTACATCTGCATTACGCATCATGGATGCAACACTCGGCAAAAGGCACAGCACATTTGGTTTGTCGTAAATATTCCAATATGAATTGGAGTCTGCCTTCACAGCACCTGCAACTGGTGTTTCTGTAAAGACGCTGAAGTACACGCCGTCCCAATCTTGCAGCCCAGCATAGGCCGGCAAAACCGTTGCCATTTCGGCTTGATATGGCCGAGGATACGCTATGCTGGAGTGCGACAGTACAAATGCTTTGCCTTGAACTTTGTTCTGCGCTACCGCGTAAACAGACCCCCCATATGCTTCGGAGAGCATCGAACTTTCAGCATTGCGCCAATCATTCCCAGAGAACACTTCATACTCTCGAGCGGCATTGATTTCATAGAAAGAGATCATTCGTGCCGATGGGCACATGAGGACGTCACTCTTCAATGTGTCTCGCACCATCTTACGAACGTTTAGGTAGAATGCTCGGAGGTATTCATAATGAAACGCCGAATTGTCTCGGTACCGAGTTGAAGACACCCTATCATCTTGGATAATGTTACGGGGCACAGCTTTGCGTTCAACACTTTCACCTGCAAAGAGACCAGGTGTTGCTACTTCTTTCAACACAATGTCATCCAGAAAGACATCTCCGCTATCGGCACCCAGGAAGAACGATAAGTTTGCGGTACTCTCATCTGATGCACGGGAGGTAAACGAAAACGCAAACTGCTGCCATTGCGAGTTTATAGCAATCGTTTGGTTTAGGCCATAGTTATCGTATGGGAAGGTGCCGTTATAGGCATATGCCAACATGGATCGAGTTCCGCGGGCGGCAGTGGTCTTTGCCCAGAAGGAAAGCTGATACCGCGCCAATCTCTTCATTGCTGTCAATCGTTGATAAAGATTAATGCCATAGGACTGTTTACCTTCATTAAGAACATTGATTCGAACACGTCCCGATGCCGTACCCTCTTTCTTGTCGGCATCGCTGAACTGAAGAACGGCCTGCGCCTCAGCAGATACGCCCAATGTCCACGCCGCGCTAAAAGGATCCTCAAAACCTCCATTACGCAACATGTTGGCGCTAGATGTAGGAAGTACAGTCCAAGCAGAATTAAGAGCCCCGTCCGTGGTATATCCTTTCTTACGAAGCCACGATATCCAAAGTGAGTCAATCAATGCAATATGCTGAGATCCAGAGCTTGCATTGGCGCCCGGATTGGGACGAATAACGTCTGCGGTATAGAGCCAAAACGCAATGAGGGAGGCGTCTTCCGCCGCAATGATATAGGCAAGTGCAGGATCGCTCTTATATGCCAGGCCCGTATGTGGGTTCACGTGTTCGAGCAACAGTTTCATGATGCTGCGGTGAATCTTCTGTACTTGCGCATCAAATATCAGAGACATTCGGCTTCCCCATCCAGTTGAATCTGGCTGGCGCACGCCGTCTTCTGGGCGGGGTAGCCATACGGAGTGAAACGTAAACACGTAATACACACCGTTTTCACGAAGTTGATGCATGAACCAGTCGAACTTTTTCATTTGTTCAACGCCAAGTCCGTTTGCCGTTGATGACTGGCCGTCGGCAAGGATGCTACCTGCCGACCAAAACGGATAATCAAAGGCGTTGAAACGCACACAGTTGATACCAAGTGCTCGGAACCGGCGAGCCATTAAAATTGCGTTTGAACTGTCTGGCCAAATCCCCCCCCATTGGAGATTTGTTCCAACGATACGTAGGCGCGACCCATCGGCAAATCCAAGGTGACCGTCCGTTGTGAGCTTTACATTGCCACGAGCGCCCGCCTTCTCAAATTGAACACTTAGCAGATTCGTATCTAGCTGTGTATCAGCAGCAAACGAAAATGTAAATGGGTTTACAAGGGGCTGTGCATTAGTTGCTGCGATGGAAACAACAAGAGCAATGGCTACTAGGGAAACACGCATGTTCGTTACCGAGAGATTTGTACAAAGGTGTGGGTGACGGCTCTATCTGAACGAAGCGTTAACAGATAGGTGCCTTGCGAAAGACCCGTTAGGTCAACGGTTCCAACGCCTGTCCAACTGTCAAGCGAAACATTGCGTAGGGCAATGCCACGCAGGTTGCTGAGCGTTAACGAAGACGTTGAATGTGCGTCAACACGGGCACGAACCACCACGTGATCTGTTGCTGGATTTGGGCCAACACTCACAAATGCTGCGGGCGAAGCTTCGCCATCGTTGACAGATGTAGTTGATGTTTTGAAAAGGGGCAAGGCACCTGGACTGAAGTCACGCAGCAGAACTTCCTGCGCCTTTGTCTGTGTTGTGCCAAACCACTGCAGAAGAACGCTGGCATAAACATCGCGGTAGTCGTTCTCCATCAAGAGGTCGCCATAGTCATCGAGGTCTGTAAGGTTCGGATTTTTTCCATACACGCCCCCTTTAACATCAGCACCAAAAACAAAGAGAGGTGCTGCTGTTCCGTGGTCTGTTCCAACGCTGCCATTTTCTGCAACGCGCCGGCCAAATTCTGAGAACGTCATGCCCGAAATTTTTTCAGCAAAGCCGCGATTCTTCATATCCGTCATAAACGCCGAGACGGCCTCGCCTAGCTCACCGAGCAAGCCCGCGTGTGCTCCAAGTGTTGGATCGGATGTAGACGTTTGGTTGGCATGTGTATCAAAGTTGTTGTTGGCCCAAGACACAAGAAAGACGCGTGATTTGAGTCCACCACTCACAAGCTGAGACACCATTTTGAGTTTCGAACCTAGCTCACTTGTTGGGTAGGGCACTGTTGACGCCCCTGCTTTGTCGCTTGCTTGTTTAACTATCTCTGCGTACACATCTGCACTGCGGGCGATGTTGCGCATAAATGCCACTTCACGTCCAGCGGGCGTATCGCCCTGAAGGCCGCTTGGCACTTCTTCGATACTGCCTCCGCCATTTACGAGTCTGTAAAATTCATCTGGGTCTCTAAAACTGATTCCCATGGTACCTGTTGCACCGAGCAATCCCAGTGATATTGATGTGCCAATTTGAACAGCAAGTGGATGCTCAGGCAGTTGCGTAGGATAATTTGGGGCTAGGGTTTGCAGATATCTGCCTACCCAACCTGTAGTGCCATACACATCGGCATCTGTTGCCGTTAGCCAGATATCAGATCCGCGGAAGTGTGATCTGTCTGGGTTTGGATACGTAACACCCTGAACAATTGCTAACGACCCTTGCTCAAAGAGATCCCTAAGACCACTCAAAGCTGGATGGAATCCCAGTGTGTCATTTAGGCGTAGGGCTTTATTTTTTGGAATACCAATAGTTGGTCTGCGTTGGTAATACAAAGGGTCTGTGTATGGGATGATGGTGTTAAGACCATCATTACCACCGGCCATCTGGATGATAACCAGCACTCGGTCCTGAGATTCCAGCAACTGCTGAAGTCGAGGGTCTCCACCAGCCAAGGCACGCACCGAAACAGAGTCGATAAGCGATGGAAGCGCGGTAACAGCAAGGCCGGTTGTTCCGGCAGCACGTAGAAATTTTCTGCGATTCATGGTGGCTCCTTACATCAACTGGAATTCTGGCATACGAACGATTGCCTGCAACAAGAACTTTATTCTCTGCACGGCAGATGGTGCTTCGATATCCCACTCGTATATCTGTGCTCCTGCAAGCATGATGCTTAGCAGAACATCACGTTGCTCTTGTGTTGTGGGCACCGGCAAGAGAAGTTTTGCAACGTTCTCTACCACCTTTTTGGCATCGTTGCTATTTGGTAGTTGGCGGATGAATGCTACTACGTTGGGTACCAAGACCTTGCCCGCAGTATCCATCAACTTTGATGAGCTACCCGTTTGGCGACCATCGATATAACCCTCTGCATATCGTTGCCGCTGCGGAAAGGTGGAGCTTGTAATCCATGCATGGTGCCCCTTCCAACCTTGTACGGTTGGCGGGTAGAAAGGCTCTTGAGTTAATTTCGCCATGGACATAATGGCGTACGAGCGATCGATGTTTGTTGTATTGAGGACCGACGCCAAACCAATGATGAATTGCGTAGGACTCTTGATGAGTGAACCGCGGGTGGACTCGTCGTAGAAATGCTCTGACACAAGCAACACTTGAAGGATTTTCTTGAGATCGTATTCATGCTCCCGTACTAGATCGGTAAGGGGCTTTATGTCATCGGCAGTAATCGTTGCCGTTGGTTGAATAAAGTTCTCTTCCAACATTAATGCAACCCAGCGATAGGCCGCATCGCGCTCAAAGGTAATGCGGACAACGTCTTGCCATTCCCAAGGACCTGTGCTGCCGAGGATTGTCTTTTCTCCGAGGTCAGAAAACTGGCGATTGTAGACTCCTTCGTTTCCAGAAATCTTCCAGCCAGTAAACGCACGCGCGGTGTCTTCAATGTCCGCCTCCGAATAGTTTCCAACTCCAAGCGTAAACAGCTCAAACCACTCTCGGGCAAAATTTTCGTTTGGTCGGCCCTTGATGCTTAGTTCACCATTGAGGTAGCGGAGCATTGCGGGCTGACCGATCATAGCTGAGGATAGACCCTTTATATCGTACGCTTTTTCACGAATGAGCTGACTTTGTTTTACCATCCACTGACCAGCGTAAACAGTGATATAGTCGCTCGTGAATCTGTTGTGCCACATCCATACCAATCGCTCGCGGAGCGAAGGCAGGGTGAACGCGTGGTTGGCCCACCATGCCTGAAGTTCTGGCCAAAGGCGTGCTGCCGTCGCAAAGTCAGTGAATTCCGGAGGTGTGTTTGCCCACGATGGTGGCGGAGGAGCGGGCTCGCTAGCATTGAGCATAACATTTGCTGCCTCAGCGGGAGTCTTGCCCACGAGTGCCATGGCTGCAGCCCATGTGGGGTGAAACGTTGTTCTCCTTAGAAGGTGCACGGCATCTTCAAACGTGAGTGGAGTTGTACGTGGCGCTAGGTTCATCATACCTTGCCTGTTGCATTAGGAGTAACACATGAAACGTCGGGGGTCAATAGGTGGAACATACGTACTTTTGCGTTCAGATCTGTTACCTAAATCATGGAGCCAATTCATGGCATCTACTACTAAGAAGTCCCTTTCTGGCATGTTCTCTGAGAGGAATGCAGACATAGCAGCGTATGGCGCAATCGTGCTTGCCGTTATCGTGTTTTTTGCCGACGCGTTATTCGGTGGGAAGAACTTCCTTAGCGATGGTGACAATGTTGCCTTCTATTCATTTGTCCCGTATCTCGATGCCGCCAAACAAAGCGGAGAATTTCCGCTATGGATGCCGTACATCTTTTCTGGCATGCCCTCGTTGGCATCCTTTTTGGCCGCCGGAGAACGGCATTGGGATTTCCTCGGTGCCCTGATTTTTTCCTTGCCTCGCGCAATTGGCGACGTCTTCAATAACGACACGGCGCGTTTAGCAACCTGGTATACGATTTACGGCTGGGGCGTATACACGCTGATGCGCGTAAAGGGTCATACCAGAACCATTGGATCGTTCTCGGCTCTTGCCGCAATTTTCAGCACCTTCGTCATCGTCTGGGTTATGATTGGCCACAGTACAAAGCCGGTTTCGCTTGCCACGTTGCCGTGGATCCTTCTTGCACTTGAGAGACTTCGCGAGCGATTTACGCTTGCAAACTTGTTCCTTCTCATTCTACCTCTGATCGTTCTGGTAACGGCTACACACCCTCAGATGATGTTCTACGTTGGATGTGCTACAGCGCTGTATCTGCTTGTTGAAGTTGTGACGCGTGTGATAACCAAGCAGGGTTGGATGAACGTTCTGAAGGCGGCGGGTGGCCTTGCCGTTGCTGGCGCAATTGCTATTGGCACACATGCAGACATGTTCCTTGCTACTCGCGAGTATACACCTCAGTCAACACGTGGTTCTGCGCCCCTTGTGCAGTCAGACAAAAACAAGATTGACCAAACGGGCGGCAACGATTACGAATACGCAACCAACTGGTCCTTCTCGCCTGCTGAAATGGCTACGTTCTTCATTCCGAACTACTTCGGCTTTGGCAACACGTCAGTCAAGGTACCTGGTCAGGCCAAGGAACAGCGGACCAATCTCTACTGGGGTCAAATGCCCTTCACAGACGCAGCAAACTATATGGGCATTGGTGTACTGCTGCTTGCTTTGATTGGTGCATGGAATTACAGGAAAGATCCATTTGTGATATTCTTGATAGCACTGAGCACGTTCTCACTCTTGTTGTCTTTTGGTAAGAACATGCCTGTGCTCTATACAATCTTTTACGACGTTGTGCCGGCATTCAACAAGTTCAGAGCCCCTTCCATGGCACTTTGTCTGCTGCAGTTTGCCGTTCCAGTGCTCGCAGGCTATGGCATTGCATCAGTTTTTGCATGGGGCTCTTTGGCAACAAAGGTGTCTAAGAAAAAGGGGCTCATCGTTGGTGGCATTTCGATAGCTGTGTTCGCCATCATGTTCCTATTCTCAAGTGATGAAGCTGACTACAAAAAACAAGTGAGCGATGCAGTTACAGAGAAGCAAGCAGGACGTTCAGAGCAAGGAGTGTCTCCTCAATACTTACAGATTGTTTACAATGAAATGAAGAGCGACGCTACAACGTCGGGCTTAATTCTTCTTGCGTTTGGTGGCCTTGTTCTTCTTGTTGCTCGTGGTACGATAAAACCAAATGTTGCGATTGCACTCTTTCTTGTTTTACTCATCGGAGATCTCTGGCGTGTAGATAAGCGTCCGTATGAGCCAAAGAAGGGTTCGCCAGAGAAAAATGTTTTTGCCAAGAACGATATTGTTGACTTCATCAAGCGCGACGCAGGAGTGTTCCGTATTTGCGATCTATCTAACACACCTACTCCAAACTGGTGGGCTTACCACTTTGTTGAGAACATCCACGGATATTCTTCTGCAAAGCTACGTGTGTATCAAGACGTGCTTGACGTTGCGGGTCCAGGTCCGGGACGTGAGCCAGTTCCAGGGAACTCAAACATTCTCAATCCATTCTTATGGAATCTGCTAAACGTTAAATACATCGTATCTAGTCAACCACTATTTCAAGGTGTTGAGCCAGCATTCCGTTCTCAAGAAACTGGCGCGCTTGTTTACATTAACGGGGATGTGCTACCACGGGCATGGTTTGTAGACACCGTTCGTGTTGAATCAAACAAACGCGCGCTGCTTGAAAAGCTTCGTGACGGAACATTCAACGCACGCACCACTGCCTTTGTTGAGTCTGAGTTTGAAGGGAAGTCGGCTTTGGGCACAGACAGCGCAGCGTTTGCCACAGTGGCGGCAAAGAGTAATCAGCATCTAGCAGTTTCTACTTCGTCGCAAGCAACGCAGCTACTCGTAGTTAGTGAAGTGTTTTATGACGAATGGCATGCGTACGTGGACGGCACTGAAGTTCCGATGATCAAGACGGACTTTGTTCTGCGTGGAGTTAGTGTTCCTGCGGGTAAGCACACGGTTGAGTTTCGCTTTATCAGTCCAGCGTTTGAGCAAGGCCGAACAATTAGTCTTGCAGCAAATGTTTCTGCCCTGCTCATTGGGTTGGCCGGCCTGGGCCTTTGGTATCGCAAGAGAAAGGTAGCGGCCGCAGTATGACATTTGAAGAACTCATTTCTACTGCTGAGGTGGCAATCTCCTTGGCAAGCCCACTAACATTGACTACCGAAGAACTGTCTTCCATAACGGAAGAACAGGCCGAAGAACTTCGCGCAAAGTTTGGTGCGAAGCTCATGATGCACCTTCCTGCTCATGAACTCGCATTTCAAGAGTGGCTTAAGATTCATGATGAAGAAGTGTGGAAGGACCTTTGGGACCATGCAGATGAGCCACCCTATAGCGTATCTCTGTCGTTTCTCAAGGATATGGTTGGAGACAAACGGGAAGGGGCTTTCTACATCTGCGACCTGCAGAAGGCCGAGAACTACTTCTTTACACCTGACATGCTTTTGGAACGAGAATCGGCAGCATTTGTAGAAGCAGTTCGTGATCGGTTCTTAACTGGTGGCACACTTACACCCGAACAGGCGTTAACGGTTGAGATCTCGGCAGGGCAAACGGACGTGTGGCATTTTGCGTACAGACGAGGCCTCGATCTTGCCCGAGCAAAAAAGGCCGTTGCCGCACTTGTTGAAGATCGCATCCTTGTGCATGTACCCACGTCGGATCATTTGTCTACATTTTTCGATGTAGGCTAACATGCTCGTCATGAAGTTTGGCGGAACATCCGTCCAGGACGCCCAAGCCCTTGCGCGTGTTTCATGGATTATTCGTGAGCACAGTAGCGAGCCAGGTGGCATCGTAGTAGTACTGTCGGCAACGTGTGGCACAACAAACGATTTACTCTTGATTGCACGTGAAGCAGGCAGCGGCGTAAACGTTAATGAGAGAGTTGAATCGCTGGCACTTCGGCACCTCACCATCCTTGCCGAACTTGCCCCTTCTGCAGATACTCGTGCGGTTGGACTGCTCCTTGATGACGTTAGGATCTATGCACGAGCACTCGGTGTATTGGGCGAGTGTACCGATCAGTCATTAGATCATATAGCAGCATATGGCGAACTACTCAGCACCTCCATTCTATACAGCGCCTTCATTGCGAATTCATTCTCGGCATCGCTCGTTGATGTGCGAAGCATTGTGCGGACAGACCACCGATTCTGCTCAGCACGTGTTGACATGGACGAGACACGACGGCTGAGTTCGCGGCACCTATCTCCACTCTGCGCTACCGGCCACGTAGTGATTACGCAGGGGTTTCTGGGCTCAACGGTTGATGGTTTAACCACAAGTCTTGGACGTGGCGGCTCAGATTATTCAGGTGCCATACTTGGCGCCGCACTTGGTGCACGCGAGATTCAGATATGGACTGATGTAAGTGGAGTGTATTCGGCGGACCCGCGCGTTGTGCCAGACGCCAGCCCAATCGCAGAGCTATCTTTTGCAGAGGTTCGCGCGCTAGCACTGTATGGTGCAAAGGTGTTGCATCCCGATGCTATTGCACCTGCAATTGAAGTTTCGATTCCGGTAAGAGTACTAAATACGTTTCAGCCTCAAGATTCTGGAACTCGTATTGTAGCAAATACAGAGTCAAGCGCCGCCATACATGCTGTATCTATAGTCTCCGGCTGCACATACATTCAATGCAGTGTTGAATTGGCAGCGCACATATTACACGTACCTGTTATTGCAGACAATGTAATGTTGTCGTCTTCTTCAATCGAGACCTCTTCCCTAGTTATTCGAACACACGAAGAACAAGCCTCTGTTGCTCTTGACGTGGCAATAACACATGGCGCTTATACGCGGGCAAACGTTACTGTACTTGCTGTTAGCGGTCCAAGCGTTGGTACGCCAGCAGTGCTCAGCGCAATTACAAACTCGCTGCCTGCATCGAGTTTGCATGCTATTTTTTCGGGGACTACAACACACGTCACGTTCCTCGTTATAGAAGAGCCGTTCTCTTCAGATGCGTTACTCGCTGTTCACAACTTGATCATTCACCGTCGGTGACCGACATTGTTCGTAGAAATTCGCGTATGGGCTCGATATGTTTGATAAAGAGCATTGCCGATACAACACCAATGAAGACGCTTAGCTGAATCGGTTGGTAACAAACAACAATAGGCGTTAAGCGAAGAACTCTCTCTGGCATACTCCATGCAAGAATGGCTGTGCCAAGAATCGCCGTCATCGAGCCAACGTGAACGTTTTTTCGTATCACATAGTAGCCAGTGAGATACATCACTCCCCACACTGCCAGGAAGAACGGATCTACTGCGGCAAAAACTCCAGCGGCAGTGGCCAGACCCCTACCACCTTTAAACCGTAGCAGTACGTTCCAGTTGTGTCCGCATACTGCCATCGTTCCGGCAACCGCTACGGCCGCAAACCAATCTCCATGAATCAGGCGAGCAATACAAACAGCCGCAACGCCTTTTAAAGCATCGGTGATCCCTACCAATATGGCAAGCCACGTGCTTCCGGTTACATCGTAGGTATTATGCGCACCTACATTTCCGGTACCAACTGAACGAATGTCTCTTCCAGATGATAGCTTTAGCACAATCCATGCTGTTGGGATACAGCCAATAGCATAGCCGATCAGGGCAATGAGAATCAGTCCAGCATTCATGTTCTAACTCGCAATAGTCGCATCTGAACAAAAGAAATAACTAGTAGAATCGTAAACACAATGTAGGCAACCGCACTTGCATATCCCATCATGTTCGATTGTTCGAATGCTTGGTGATAGACCGAATAGACGAGAGTAGATGTTGCACCAAGAGGACCACCCTTGGTCATAATGTATACTTCAACAAAGATCTGAAACGACTTGATACTGTTGATAACAATAACAAACAAGAGTGTTGATCTCAACATCGGAAGGGTAATCCTAAAGAACTGTTGCCAGCGGTTTGCACCAGCTAACTCTGCTGCTTCATAGAGATCCTTTGGGATTGCCTCCATACCAGCAAGAAACAACACCATATAGTAGCCAGACGAGATCCACACATCCATTGCCATGATTGAGCCAAGAGCTGTGTTTTGACTCAGCAACCAACCCCCTTCGGGGTGTGGCAACCCCATCATCGAACAAAGAACATTCACATATCCGTCTCGCGCATACAGATTGGTGAAGACCAATGCGATAACAACCAACGATGTTACAGAAGGCAGAAAAAAGGAGGCTCGGAAGAACGAGGCAAGACGAGGAGACCTACGGCGCACCGCAACGGCCAACGTGAGCGCAAAGATGGTGGTAACGGGCACCGTTCCGAACGTGAAGATTGTTGTGTTCTTTAGTGCCTGCCAGAATGCAGGGTCGGCAAACGCACGACTGTAATTGGCAATGCCAATAAACGTAATCTCGTTGGTAAGCGTACGATACTCGGAGAAACTCAAAACCAGCGCATACACAAGTGGGTAAACCCAGAAGACCAGGAGTGTAACAATCCACGGTGCTAGTAACGTCCATGTATGAATGTTACGCCGTTGCATTCTTCATCTCAAGAACAAACGAACGAAGCATGGTATAGAGAAGTTCAAGTGGAAGCCCAACGATGGTGTAGTAGCAACCCTCAACGTGCGACACAAACACTGCGCCAAAGTCATCCTGTATACCATATGCGCCCGCTTTGTCAAGGGGCGAACCAGACGCCACATAGGCATGGATTTCTTCATCACTAAGATCACGAAACGTTACGGAAGTGGCACGTGACGCAACACGATGGGCAACACCTGGCGCTTTAGAAACAAGTGCAATACCTGTATGCACTACGTGTGTCCTGCCACTTAACGTTCTCAACATTCTACGTGCATCTGCCTCATCAATCGGTTTGTTAAGCACCTCACCATCTAATACAACGGTGGTGTCTGAACCAATCACGATGGCATCATGATTGAACAACTCGGCTCCACGTTCAGCCTTCATCAGAGCCAGCCGCTTAACGTACTCATCTGGTGGCAAGAGCGTAGAGACTGTTGTTTCGTCAACGTCTGGTGCTACCAATGAAAACGTAAAACCTACCTGAGCTAGCAGTGCAGAACGCCGTGGCGACGTTGACGCCAATACAAGCGGATACGGAATACGAAGTAGGTGGTTGAGCCGAATCACTATTTACTAACGATCGTAAATTCAACACGACGGTTTTGTTGCCGTCCGTCTTCAGTGTCATTTGAAGCCATCGGTTTAGTCTCTCCAAAGCCCCTTGCCGTCATACGCGGTGCCTGAACACCTTTTGATACGAGATAGGTTTGTACACTGTTAATCCGGCTTTGCGACAAGGCGGAATTCTCTCCGTCTGAACCCACGTTATCTGTGTGCCCAGCCAATGCAATACGCACCGTTGCATTTTTTTGTAAAAACTCAACGAGGCGATCGAGTTCAGGATACGACTCAGTTCGTAGGTCGAACTTCGCAACGTCAAAGAACACATTGTTCAAACGAATAGCAACGTTTACCTTGATCGGCGTTAGGTAGAGATCACGATCTGCTTCGGCATATGCTCCAAGATTCTGTGCATCGAATTGCTCACTCAAGGCATAATATCCTTCGGCTTCGGCACGCACACCATATAGGTTGCCTTTGACGAGGCCCACGCGATACGAACCATCCACAGAGCTAGACGTTGCAGTACCCGCAACTCGTCCGCTAGGAAGTTCTTCGTAGACAACCCTTGCTACCAATGGCTGTTTTGTCTCGATGTCTAACACCCGGCCTCGAGACATTAGGAGCGCCAAAGGACGGGCACCCGAGGGAAGAGCGATTGCAACAATGTCATCCTGACCAAGTGAATTTTTTTGTGTGCTGTAATACGCTGAGTCGCCGCGGGCCGGCACTTGGATAAATGTTTCATGTTCGTCCGTGTTTACGCCGCTTCCGAGATTTTCTGGTTCAGACCATTTGAGCCACGTATCATCTAGTCTGCGCGAGAAGAACAGATCTCTACCACCATATCCTGGATGGCCTGTGCTGCTAAAGAACAACGTCTTCCCATCACCGGCTATGAATGGGCCTTGCTCAACACCTTGCGTGTTAATGATAGGTCCGAGATTTTTTGGTGTAGACCATGAATCATCTGTTTCTCGGAAGCATACGTATAGGTCATTGCTCCCAAGTGAGTTTCTAGTTTGGATAGAAGTGATGAGAACAGATCCATCAGGAGAGAGGTGAGAGTTAACGTATGAATTCAGATTTTCATAGTCCTTGATGGGCATGTTTGTTGGCTGCGACCATCCTTCTCGTGTACGCGTAGCATATGAGATACCCTTGCCCATAGTGCCGTCTGCCTCATACGTGCCTTGCAGAAAAAGCGTATTAAGATCTTGCGTTACGGCAATGGCAAAGTTGTTCCCGGCGTTGTTTACTGGTGCGCCAAGGTTCTTCGGTGCAGACCATGAACCCTTAGCCGATTTTGTTGTTACCCAAACATCACGTTTGTCCTTGGTAACGTTTCCTTCATGGTCCTTGCGACTAAAGTACAACGTGCTGCCATCGGATGAGATACAGTCTACGGACTCATCAGCAGTCCCATTGATGGTACTACCAAGACTCACTGGCCTCACATTTGGATCTGCTCCTACAACGGGGCGAACTGGCATTGCAGACCAATCACGAATGGTCAACTCATCCATTTCGATTGTTTGGGCGCCATAATAGATGATGCCTTGACGTGATCCGAATACCGTGTAGAATGATGCAGTCATAGTAACAACGGCCTTGCCATTTACATAGCCGGAAAGTGCATCATTTACTTTTCGCAACTCAAGGACGTTCCATTCACCCTGTGGCTTAACGGCATCTGTTACGGTCCACTCATCGATATCAGAGTATTCTCCGGCTTTCATCCTACCGATACGTGCTCGCCCATCATCGCGTATCACGAACATGTAGATGTTCTTTGTGCTTTCCGCGTTGAAGGCAATGCCGTATGCATGTTTTTCTTCGCCTTTGGTTTGGCGGACGCGAAGACGTATCGACCAATTTTTGTCATTACTTAGGACAACTGTCTCCGAGAAATATCGAAAACCATTGTCGTCCCGTTCTTCATAGCGTAATACGCCATCGTCGATTTCAGCATTGCACGCTTCATCGGTAGTCTCACCCGTAAACCACTCTCCTGCATCATCAAACGTACGATTGACAAGGACTCGTTCTTGCGCCACGGCAAGGCCCTGACACACAACCAACGATAGAAGTGCTAATAGGAGGCGCATGTAAACTCCACAAAGTGTTGTGTGCGAACTTACAGCACACAAGACGATTGCTTTGTCGGAGTTTTTACGTTCTATTCGGCGAGTGCTGCTTCGATGTCCTTCAGGAATGAATCAGACAGCGGATCTACGGTACTTTTATAGCGATAGATCACCTTGCCGTGCCTGTTGATAAGGAACTTCTCGAAATTCCAGCCAATCTCGCCCGACAGCTCAGGTTTTCCGCCACCACCAACAAGCCAAGAAAAAAGGGGGGGTCTATCTGGCCCCTTAACAGTCACTTTGGCAAACATTGGGAAGGTTACATTGAACTTCAACGTACAGAATTGTTCAATTTCTTCGTTTGTACCGGGCTCTTGGGCTCCGAAATCATTTGCCGGGAATCCAAGGATAACTAGGCCCCGATCTCGGTGTTTTTGGTATAGTTTTTCGAGTGAGGCGTATTGTTTCGTGTAACCGCAGAATGATGCAACATTTACTACCAGCACAACCTTACCCTTAAAGGAGTCGAGCTTTTGGGCTTTGCCGTGAATGTCGTTCATTACGAAGTCGAAGAGGATAGGAAGTATAATCATTTTGCTACAACAACAAAAACCACGGGAGGATTCCCGATTTGATTTAAGAAACTTGTTTCGGTGCAGGTATATTCATTCTGAGCCCAAGATTCCAACAACCGGCGTACAACATCAAGTTCTCGCTGGCCTTCGGCATGGCGATAGCAGACGATGGTTATTACTCCGTCTGTGGCAAGTAAGGAACGTGCCTGCTCAAGAGCACGTGTTGTTGTATTGGCCTGTGTAGTAACGTCTTTGCTGCCACCCGGCAGATATCCAAGATTAAACGTTATGGCTTGGATCTTCCCATGATGCTCTGGGTTGATATATGTTGCCATGTCTTCATGGCCTGAAAGCATCAGGCGCACGTCTGCCGCAACGCCTGCAATTCGGGTTTTGGTTACTTCAATAGCAATGGGCTGAATGTCAAACCCATAAACAACACCATTTTCACCTGCTAGCACGGCCATCAGCGCAGTATCCCAGCCATTTCCGATGGTTGCGTCAATCACCACAGATCCTGGGTTCACGGTATCTCGCAGGATTCTGTGTACATACGTTACAGCATTTTCATACATCATTGTTTCCACCATCGTTTGATATCGATATCGGGGTCGAGGAGCTCGCCATACACGATGTGCCTCGCCAATTGTTGTGCTGCCCATGGCCCTTGCAGCGCACCCTTGGTACCAAGTCCATTGAATACAGCGCGGGTTGGCTCAAGAGGATGAATTCCAACAAGTGGTCGTTTGAATCTTGTTGAGGGACGTAACGCGGCTTTTTGTTCATCAACATAAATCTCATGAGGTACAAGGCGCCTTGCATCTTCCAGTAGTTTGACTCGTGCCTCACCAGTTGGGCGAGGATCTTGATCGTCCCAGTTGTGTGTAGCACCGATACGGAAGTGCTCGCCCCTTACAGGAAGTATCCACGTGCCGTTGGTCAATACATGATCGAGTTGCAGTCCAGGAATTGTAACGTCCAGAATCTCCCCTTTTGAAGGTTCGATAGGTAGCCAATCCCAGCGGGGGTCCTGCAGCGCGCGATATCCCGTACAATCAACCGTGAGTAAAGGTTGGGATACTGATTGAACGGTGCCCTTTTTTAGTACATCTATCAACATGGGAATATCAACAATTGCAACTCCGTTGTGTGAAAAACCACCAAAGGGGTACTCAACGTTTTCGTACGTGCCTGGTATGATTTCGTTGACTTCAAGAGGGTGGTATTCGCCCCGTTGCAATCTCTCATGAAACCATGTGTTCATGATCTCTTCTCTGAACACCCTACGCAACGTCCAGTCCCGCCAAAGTTCCACATCATGCGTGTGCTCAATTGCTTCATACGTCAATCGAGCCAATTGAGTCAGTTCTGCGCCGCGCCACGTTGGCTTCAATCGCCGGCCCGTTATTGGCGTTATCATACCTGCAGCCACACGAGAAGACGTATGTTCTTCAGCGTAGTCGTGGTAAGAAACAGCAACACCCAACAGGCGCAATTCCCATGAAAGAAGGGCACCAGCCAGACCGAAGCCAACGATATGGACGTGGTTCACGGAAATTTTCCGGCTAGGTCTCGGACAACCACACTTGCGCATGCCGCACCATATGCGGCCGGCAGGTATGAAACAGTTCCGAATGCCGACTTCTTAAAATTCAGACCATCGGTATACATGAGCGACTCTTCATCTGTTTCTTCTAGAGAATACACAGCAGTGATTCCTGTTGTTACACCAAAACGTCTGAGTCGCTTGCGCACAAATCTACCGAGCTGACATTTCTGTGTATCTGCTATATCGGCAATTCGAATACGGGTAGGATCCAACTTGTCCCCTGCCCCCATTGAACTAACAAGCTTGAATCCCTTTTCATGAGCTCGTTGCAACAACGTTACCTTAGGTGTGAGCGAGTCTATTGCGTCAACAACGTAATCATAGGTGGTAGACAAAATTGTATCAATTCTATCTGGCGTTACGAATTCTTTTAGTGGTATAAGCCGCAAGTCGGGGTTAATCTGTCGAAGACGGTCGCGCATCACATCAACTTTGTACATTCCTTCAGTTGTGGTAAGCGCTGGTAGCTGACGATTACGGTTTGAAGGATCCACCACGTCTCCATCAACTATTGTCATACGTCCTATACCGGCACGAGCAATGAACTCTGCAGCATAGGAACCCACGCCACCCATCCCAACAATCAGGACGTGTTTATGAGCAAGGCCATCAACGGCATCATCGCCAAGGAGAAGTCTCGTGCGGGAAGACCATCCCGCGTCTGTCATTGCCTGAAGGCGGTGTCGAAAGTCTGATGCAGGGTCTCGCATAGATCCTCTATAGGCACACCGCGCATCGCAGCAACGGCTGAATAAACGTCTTCAATCAACACGTCATCGGCATCGGTTTCGAGCAAGAATCTATCGGGTGGACAAAGGCGAACGGCTTCAACGAGGGAAGGAGACTCCTTAAAAACGGCTGCACCAAAGGAAAGAATCATTCCAGCATCAAGGCATTGCCGCGCCAGGTCTGCCCCCTTCACAAATCCATGAAGTATCCACGGTTGGAGCGGGCCTACAAGCTTGTGTACTCGTAGTAGTTCATCGTGAGCTTTCACGCAATGAATAACAAGGGGCTTCGAGAGGCGCTCGGCCATATCTGCAAACAACTCAAAGGCATCCACTTGATAGAGCCACGGTGCATTACAGGATCTATCTAGCCCACTTTCTCCTATCGCAAGAACCAGCTCTTCAGCCGAGAGTTCCTCAACGAGGTCTGCAGCATCACGCCAATCTTCCGTTACATCCCAAGGATGTAATCCAACGGTGCAGATCCCATCCGTTTCAAACAAATCGGTTGTTGCCGTAATGCGCACGTTAACCAACGTTGAAACGTTTGGTTGTGGAGAACGGCTGTGCGAATGGGCGTCTGCGTACAACATGATGCAAAGATGCAGAAACGGGGCTATACAGGAAAGCCCGAACCTTGTAACAGGCCCGGGCTTTTCACTGGAGCACTTCTGTGCTGTGGTTTCTTAATACATGTCCATGCCGCCACCGCCGCCGTGCTGATGTCCGCCAGCTTCTTTCTTCTCCGGACGCTCAACGATGGTAGCTTCCGTAGTGATAAGAAGGGAGGCAACAGATGCCGCGTTCTCTAGAGCAACACGAGCAACTTTTGTAGGGTCTATCACACCTGCTTCGTAAAGGTCTTCGTATGTCTCGCTGTAGGCGTTAAAGCCAAACGATCCAGTGCCCTCTTTAATTTTGGCAACGATGACCGAACCTTCAAGACCGGCATTGTTGAGGATCTGACGGATTGGGGCTTCAACTGCACGACGGATGATATTGATGCCTGTGATCTGATCAGCATTCTCAGTTACAATTCCATCAAGCTTGCCGAGTGTGCGCAGATACGCAACTCCGCCACCAGGAACGATACCTTCTTCAACTGCAGCGCGAGTTGCATGAAGAGCGTCTTCAACGCGAGCTTTCTTTTCCTTCATTTCAACTTCTGTGGCTGCACCGATCTTAAGAACAGCTACACCACCGGCGAGCTTAGCAAGACGTTCTTGAAGCTTTTCAGCATCGTAATCGCTTGTTGTCTTTTCGATTTGAGCTTTGATTTCGTTGATACGCTTCTTGATATCGTCTGAACTGCCAGCACCTTCAACGATCGTGGTATTATCCTTGTCGATTGATACACGTTTTGCTGTGCCGAGTTGCTGAAGCGTTGCGCTCTCAAGCTTGTAACCCTTTTCTTCTGCGATAACCATACCACCTGTGATAACGGCAACGTCTTCGAGCATTGCCTTGCGGCGGTCGCCAAAGCCAGGAGCTTTGACAGCTGCTATCTTAAGCGTACCGCGCAGACGGTTTACTACGAGAGTTGCGAGTGCTTCACCTTCGATGTCTTCGGCAATGATGAGCAGGCCACGACCAGACTGAGCTGTTTTTTCGAGGATTGGAAGAAGGTCCTTGATGGCGCCAATCTTCTTGTCGTGGATCAAGATGTACGGGTTCTCAAGAACACATTCCATCGTGTCTGCGTCCGTTACGAAATACGGAGACAGGTATCCACGGTCGAACTGCATACCTTCAACAACGTCCATTGACGTCTCGGTACCCTTTGCTTCTTCAACTGTGATTACACCGTCTTTGCCAACCTTCTCCATAGCGTCTGCGATAAGGTTGCCAATCGTTGAGTCGTTGTTAGCAGAGATTGTTCCTACTTGAGCGATTTCTTTCTTACCAGGCACTGGACGGCTTAGTTCGCGTAGGCCTTCGTGTACTGCCTTCACTGCTAGGTCTATACCACGCTTAAGGTCCATCGGGTTTGCACCAGCAGTAACGTTCTTGAGACCTTCGGCCACAATTGCTTGGGCCAATACTGTTGCTGTTGTAGTTCCGTCACCTGCGATGTCGCTTGTTTTCGACGCTACTTCACGAACCATCGATGCGCCAAGATTCTCGATTGGATCTTCGAGTTCAATCTCTTTGGCAACAGTAACGCCGTCCTTGGTGATGGTTGGTGCACCGAATTTTTTGTCGATAACCACGTTGCGACCTTTTGGTCCGAGTGTGACCTTTACGGCGTCTGCTAATTGATCAACGCCGCGCTTGAGCGATGCTCGTGCGTCAACGTCAAATGTTATGATCTTACTTGCCATGGTAGTTTTTTCCTTGTTGGTGTTTCAATGTTAATGCTAGTGAAAAGGGGCTTATTTGATCACTGCAAAAATGTCTGCTTCGCGCATGATGAGGAAGTCATCCCCGTCTACGTTGATTTCTGTACCTGCATATTTACCGTAGAGCACCTTGTCGCCAACTTTTACATGTAGTGGCGTCACTTTGCCATCTTCAGATTGTTTGCCATTGCCGATGGCAATCACAACACCTTGCATTGGCTTTTCTTTTGCGGTATCGGGAATAATGATTCCGCCCTTAGTTACTTCTTCTGCTTCAGCGGCCTTTACGAGCACTCGGTCGTGCAGCGGGGTAAGATTCATACGGTTCTCCTAGTGAACAATAGTTTGGGGTTAGTAGTACGGTGCCCTATGACGAATGATATAGCACTCTTGGTGTATGAGTGCTAACTATCTGTGGGATGCAAAGGTAGAGCTGGAAAGCCCCCTAGACAAGTGAAATCATGGAAATGATTAGGAGGGGATGGTATTATTCCGTAAGTAGTTCTACGATTGTTTCGATTCTTTTCAAACTCTGTCTCCACCGGAATTCAGTAAATATGTCAAGGTTTAACATTACTGTCTTGTGGGCACTGATTGCAGCGGTTACCGCGCACTCCCAGCATAGTCTCGAACTGGTTCAAATATTACCAATGCCCTCACATCCGATAGTGTTTCGCAGCCAGGTCTTTATTGAGAAGTCTAAGAACCAGCCTGACAGCCGTCAGAACCGAGCAAATTGGTACTCAAGAGGGGTATATACAATTCATTGCAAGGCAAACACCCCTCAAATACGTGCTAATATGCTGATTTTAAAAGCTTTACGGCCATTTTCACAGTTCACATCCCGAATAGTTCCTGGCGAAGGGTTGCCTACTGAAATTGGTGGGAATATCGAAATCATGTTTGATTCAGTCGAGAATGTATTTGCAGTTGAAAACGCTCTACATGAGATCGGCATAGGCACTGCATTTTTTGTGGATGACTGGACGGCGCCAACAGGCGTGCCTGATGACGGAGTATTCTCTCCAAGAAAATCCACCTCCTACCTCTATGCAACTGGCACGGACGATCCGTACTCACATCACAATTTCAATACGCGAACCCGGGGTTGGGCCCTCTTCAGCATGAAGCTGCCAATGGCATGGGATATCTCAATGGGTTCGTCCTCAGTAGTTCTTGGATTTATTGATTCATTCAAAAGCTGCAGCCCATCTCCTACAACAACGGACGTAGTAGAGCGAACTTCTCCTGAAGGCACTGGGAATGTGAGACGAATTGTCTCAACCACTACAAGTGTTTACACGGGGTTACCGGCAAACGTCGGCAATGGCGTAGATAAGAGTACGTACCCTATCAAAACTGGTCATGGATATGCGGTGCTTGGCAGTGCCCTCAGCAAATCAGACAACGACCCTCATGCCCAACCGTCGGAAGGCCCCAGCGGGTCGGCAGTAGGTACGTGTCCAGAATGCAATGGCGTATTGTTTCCGCTTAATCCACCTGGTGCTGCATTTTTGGGAGATCCATGTTTGACGCCAGCACCAAACGCGATCGATGGAACGGTTGACGCGTCCCTGTCTTACGACATCGATAAAGTGGATGACTTCGATTTGGATATGAAGAATGACGCAAATGGGGCGATGAAACGCCTCGACATTCTCAATTGCAGCTATGTTGGAGGTAACGGCGTATTGCATCGCCTATTACTTCGCAATGGAGTTGCAGTTATCGCAGCAGCCGGGAACGACTGGGGCATGGCTCCGTTTGATCCTGCTGCCACTGTAATCATTGATGATATTCCAAGTAAGGATACCAAGGTACTTGCTGTTGGCTCAATCGAAGATGGTGTATTACTCGGCTCAGATTGCAACCCTTGGGCCTTGCCTCAGGTTATGTCTCCCGTATGGAAAGGATCTGAACGGTTCGCAAGGGGCTACGTCTATTCTCCAGGTCTCAATAAATTTTCGCTCGATACAGCCACCACTCGTGAGCAGGAAAAGCGTAATGCGTACATAGATGTTGTGGCGCCTGGTGGGAACATTTGGACGCTTCATCAAACTACAGGCACAGGAGCCGACCCACGAGGTTATGCCTTCCAAGGTGGAACGTCCCTTGCAACGGCACTTGTATCTGGAGTAGCTGGGCTGATGTTCTCAATCAATCCGGATATGGGCGTTGATATGAACGACATTACAGACTTGCCTGCTGTTAATGCTGATGGTCTCGATGTTCAACGGCGTTTGTATAACATCATTACGTTTACGGCCGATAAAACGGTCGACCTCGATGGACGATTCCAATACGTGATGCAAGGTAATGACCAGCTCCGTCGCACATGGACACAACGGATGGGCTTCGGAAAAGTCAACGCATATCGCGCAGTGGCCCATTGCATACAACATAAAGGCCAATACGAATATTTGACTTCTACAACACTTGCATTCTCCAACAACGTAAAGAGTCCGTCCGGTATTCGACTTATGCACTGGGGCTCTCGCATAAAAGACGGACTCGATTGGCCTCTAACTGCTATGCGTGGTGGCTCAGCTGCCGACGACGGCGTTGTAGACGTTATCGCACACGGCGGCAGAAGCTTGCCTAGTGAAGCACACAACAACCAGGGAGTAACCCGCCTTTCCTCCAATACTACTGTGATTGAGATCACCGTTCCAGATTCATCAACGCTCTGCATAGACGGCATGTTGCTTAGCGAAGGTTCGGCAATACAACACGTTGTGCGTGCAACAGAACCACACGCAATGTTGATGGCTGAGGGGCTTCTTAGAAACGTTGAACTCGCAGGTAGACTTCGCATCGGAGATCTCGTCATGGATGGACCAGACGCCCTACCAACACTGCGATTTACAAGAGACGGAGAAGTTTATGGTTCTCTGAAAATGACCCAGAGAGCCACTTTCATCGTAGAATCTGAAAGCGGTTCATGTCGGACTCGGCCTGGCTCGCATATACGCATGAGCGGTACTAAGGGCATCGTAGTTCAGGATGGTGCCGAGTTCACAATTGACCACGCGTCTAGAATAACTCGTTCCGCCGCTCAAGAGATTGATGTTAGAAACGGGGCTACGATGCGCGTGCTCGCCGGCTCAAAAGTACATATCGGCGCCCGCGTTAGGGTGCGCTCTGGCTCTACTCTCGTCATCGAAGATTCAAGCGTTGTGTTTCTCTTCGACTTAATTGTTGAACCCGGTGGAACATGCAGAATCATGCAAGGGGCTCACGTTGCATTTGGCGACTCTGTAATCGACTGCAATGGAATCATGGAAATCGACGGTGGCTCAACGCAGGCCACGCGCATTGTCCTTACTACTGCGATCTCTGACAATTGCATTTTCGATGTTCGCAATCATTCATCTATGAACTCCCTCACTGTAATTCGCGCTGCAGGCTCGTTGTCTGACTGGCGGCAGAGCAATTTTCTCTTACACAACACAGACCTTAAAAATGTACGTGTGAGCCTCATAAACATCGATAAGGCACCGGTAGACAATTGCGCATTCTCATTGCATTCCAACTTGCCTTCCCGGTTTACCTCGCCGGCTTCGTATGCAAGTCCGTACATGTTGCAAATGGACATCACAGTTAGACCATCCGATGCGCCTGATTCGTATTATTGTACCGCTGTTATGAACACAACATTCAAAGACAGTGCAGGTGCCATTCCAATTGCCTTCTATGCAGCACCAAACGGTATGTCGATGAACCGATACTACACGTGTGGCATACGCATTCAGAACCACGTTCGCTCGGATATTACCAACTGCGACTTCGAAAACCTCCATGAGTGTATTGCTACTCGTGCCGTAACATACTCGACGATAAACTTCTGCAACTTCACAGATGCGGACTATGGAGCGAATGTCCAAGACGGACAGCCCCGACTCTGCAACAACTCGTTCTTGAGGAGCGAATATCCTGCGTCGTTGTATAACGCTGAGCGAGCGTACCACAATGACAATACGATGGCGTCCTCACGGGTAGCCATACGTATCGTGCAGAGTGCCATGCAGGCATTTCGCAACAACGATCTGTCGGACTATTGGAAGGGCATCTCGGTTACCGGTTCTGTGGCTTCATTAACGTCGTTAAGAGAGGACATCGCCCCCTACGAGCTAGAAATGTATGGTAGAAATCGATTTGACGTGGCAGACCCACAACCCTACTTTCAGACACCTTTCAATCACCCTAACCCATTTATGAGGCGGCAAGATCTAGCACTCTATGCTGCAGACGTGGCCCAGCTTACTGATCTGTATGCTGATGCGTATGGTGGCATGTTTCTAGTGAAATGCGGTCAGAACCGATTTGGTGCAAACACCACATCTCATGTGTCGTATGAAGACCCGTCCCAACTTGTGATTGACTTTTCTGTGAACAACTGCCAACCATATGCTAACGTTCGTTACATTAATGTTGGTGCAACAGGAGCCCCTTTGAACATCGAAGGCGTTACCGATAACATGTGTGGGCCATTGTTAGAGCAAGACAATTGTTCAAATGAAACATGGAGAGACGGTCGCAACGAAATCCCTGGAGCCGAACATCTGAAGAGACGTCTTGGCAACGAACAGATTCAACTACGTGTATCTAGCACAACCATGTGTTTAGCTATTCCGATAGAATTGGCCTCTGATGCTCAACAGATTCTCCGCCTTGCGTTGCAAGGCACGCTGCCAACCGACGTGTTAGAAGTTAAGGGGCTCCATGGAGCTTCAACATTTTACGCAACAGGAACATACGCTGTATTGGTGTACCGAAGTGGCGCTGTAGTGCAACGGGCATTGTTGCTTATCACGCCATAGATCTGCGTCTCGAACACACCGCCGAAGGGCTAGAACACAACGCCGAAGAGCGCATCGATAATAAGAATGCCAGCAGCAGAGATTGTAAAAGCTCGCACGGTGGAGTTACCTACGCCTTCTGCTCCACCCTCTGTCTGGAAGCCAACATGACATCCTATCAGTGCGGTGAATCCACCAAAGACAAGTGACTTTACGAGGCCCCGGAGTATCTCACCAATACTAAAGTACGTTTGTACAGATGTAAAAAACGTTGTCACGCTAAAGTCGAACATGAAGCTTGTTAGGACGTAGGCGCCAACCAGCGCTACTACGCTTGAAAAGACGGCAAGTACAGGCATCATTGTTACCGCCGCGATTACTCGAGGCATCCCTAGATACCGATCCTTATCAATTGCCATCATGTCTAAGGCATCAATCTGCTCAGAAACCTTCATCGTTCCAATCTGAGCTGCAATGGAGCCGCCAACTCTGCCTGCTATTACCAGTGCGGTGAGTACTGGGGTTAGTTCCGTAAACACTACCGTTGCTATTGAACCACCTATGAAGGGGCGGGCAATGCCAATTAGATTAAACTTGGCAAAAAGATTAGTTGCCTGCAATGCGGCAATAGCACCAGTGAACGAACCAACCAAGACTACGAGTGGCAATGAATCTGAGCCAACAATCTTCATCTGATCAAGAACGAGAGCACGATCCTTGAAGACTCGAGGGATGTAGCGAACAATGCCAACTACGAGCAGCGCTATTTGTCCAATCTCGGCAAGAAAGTTAGTGACCAAACGGCCGATGCGGGCGAGAAACGTCGATAACATCATGCAACATACAACGATGCCCGTTGTTACACACGTAACAACGGGCATCGAAAATGTATTGAGCCGGTTTCTGGGTTAGATCAACCGCGACCACCAGTACCAGTTGAGTCACGACCACCACCACGAGGGCCACCACGAGGGCCACCATCCTGTGGCTTACCAGAGCGAGCGTTTACCCACCGTTGCAGAATCGCAAGTTGGTCAGGAGTAAGGATACCTTTGAGCCCTTCGAGGAAGGCGTCATCACACGCCTTAATGGCTGCACGTGCATCTAAACGACCTGGTAGGTTCCTGAGTGCTTCCTTGGTACGCTTGCTAAGCTCACGAAGCTTTACACGAGCTTCTTCACGCGTAAGAGTTCCATCTTTTACTTGTTGCTTGATAGCTTCAGACTCAGCACGTGCGGCTTCGATGATTGACTTTTCAGCAGCGCGGAGAGACTCAAAAGCTGACTTCACACAGTCATTATGTGATGCTAGAAGACGCCTTACTGCAACTTCTTGCTCTGGTGTTAGCTTGAGAGCCCGTAGGAGGTCATTGAACGGCGTGCGTACTGGCGCACCCTTGTTTGGATCCGGGCGCTCAGACATCATCATCTCAAGCGTTGGCTCGTTGAATTCCGTGGGAGTAGCATTGAGGTCAAATGTTGTTTCTGACTTCTGGGTAAGTCCCATCGGGTCAGCTGGAGCAACACCATTTTCGGAACAAGCCGTAAGGCCAAGAGCCAGAACAGCGAACGTAGCAACTGCTAATGTCGCAAAGAAATTGTGCTTTCTCATGGCGCACACCTAACTAAAAAATGAAAGAATTGGTTGAGTTTCTGTCTTCTGATGGCCTGAGACTGTTCAGACCACCAATCCCTTAACAAGAGGGAAAAACCCACGTATGTCATCAGAGTTACAGTTGAATTACAAAATTCTCTTCGGCGTGCCAACATTTGCTGCAAAAATCACGAGATTCAGTAACATGCACGTCCGCTCGGCTATCTAGCAGCAAAATTTAGGAATCTCACGATGATCAAGCATCTTCTTTTCAGTCTGTTCGCCATAGCAACCCTATCTAGCAGTACTTCTGCTGGCTTGATACCGGGCCAAGATGCCTATATCGTCCGCCGGGAAGCCCTGAGCATGGCAAATGGCCTAACAAGACCAGCAACTGCTAACCTTGTTCGTAGGCCAACACCTGGGACGTATATCCCGGGCATTTTGGTTGTTAAAACTCGCGTTCACCATGGTATTGCCCGCCAGCAGGTATCGATTGGTGGAAGCATGGTAAATCAGGATCTGGCAGTGCTGAACGTACAGGAAGTTAGTTCCGCCTTTATGAACCTAGCGGACGCCGATCTATCACATGAACTTGGGATGGACAGGATCTACCATGTCCGATACAATGAAGGCATCGACCCGTTCGATGCTTGTGCCCGTTTGATGGACAACCCAGACGTTGAATACGCGGTTCCTCTCTATACTCACAAGCTGTTCTATGCACCGAACGACGCGCGATACACCCAGCAGCCATGGATGAGCACAATGAGGGTGGACAAGGCGTGGGACGTAACCAAGGGCGCAGCAACAGTTATCATCGCCATTATTGACTCAGGAACGGACTGGCAGCACGAGGACCTTGCAGGTAATATCTGGAACAACACAAAAGAGATTGCTGGCAATGGTATCGATGACGATGCTAATGGCTATGTTGATGATATACGCGGATGGGACTTCGTTGGGAACATCTCATCCGCGGATGCACAGAACGGCATCGCAAGGCCAGACAATGATCCGCGGGTATCTGGCACTATCAGTGATGTAACAGGCCATGGAACCGTTGTAGGGGGCTGTGCAAGTGCCTCAACAAACAACGCCAAAGGTGTTGCTGGAGTTGGCTTCAACTGCAAGATCATTCCGATCAAATGTGGATCAGACAACCCGAATTACGGCGGCATCCTACGCGGTTATGAAGCAATCATATATGCAGCGGACCTTGGAGCCCATATTATCAATTGCTCATGGGGCGGAGCGGGACTAAACCCGGCTGGTCAAGACGTCATCGACTACGCAACATCAAAAGGGTCGCTGGTTATTGCTGCTTCAGGTAACGACGGCCTAGACAACGACTCCTACCTTCAGTCACCTGCAAGTTTTGACGGTGTATTGAGCGTCGGCTCGTGCTCAGTATCAGACGTTGTTTCGAACTTCTCGAACTACGGTGCAAACGTAGACGTTTACGCACCTGGCGAAGGCATTCTTAGCACCTATCCAAACAATCAGTATCGCGCCCTTAGCGGTACGTCCTTCTCCTCGCCCCTTACCTCGGGCATTGCTGGGCTTGTTAAGTCGGTTCACCCGGATTGGACGCCACAAATGATAGCTGCACAGATTCGCGGCACCGTAGATCCTTTGAATGGCATTTCGATAGACATGAAGCCAGACTATTGGGGTAGAGTTAATGCTGAGCGCGCCGTTAAAGTAAATGCCTCGTTCTCGAGCGGTGAGCGCATGCCAGGCCTCGTACTTTCGAAAACAGAAATCAATGGATCTACATCTGGTAAAATCACGAGCTTGAACAAAACCACTATAAAGTTCACAATCAAGAACGTCCTTGCAGATGCACAGAATGTTACCGTAGTGCCTCGTTTAATGAGTAGCAACGTAACATATCTGGGTACCGTTGCCATTGTTTTGGGTTCTATTACAAAGGGTGGCGAAGTATCTGGTACGTTCGACGTTCAGCTTGCCCAGAATTATCCATGGCATGCAGCATCAGTAGATATAGCTCTAAGTCTAAACAGTGGCACCTACACCAATCTTGAAGTTTTAAGCATTGCCGTCGAGTTACCAACGTCAAATGCTTTTGACGTTCTCGTCCAGATCCCTTCTTCTACCTTTGATCTTATAGACTACACGGCCGACGGAACACTTTTTGGTACGGGGCAGATTTTTGGTCAACGCGGAATGGTACTTGGAAATAAGTCAGGTGCCGGAGGCTTCGTAGCCACCCCGTTTGTAGCAACAGCTATCGAGGCGATGGGTGCAAACTCCGTGATAATGGGCGGACTGTCCAATACCACGCCTACAATCTCTCGATCTACAAATGCCGGTAGCTCATGGAGTGGCATCAACGTTAGTGCATTTTCTGCCTCTGTTGAAGGCATCCGTATGTATGATGCACAGAATGGCGTTTTTATTGGGAATCCTGTTGCCGGCAAATACGGTATTGGAAGAACTACAAATGCTGGCGCGTCCTGGGTAACGTCAACTACATCGCCACTATCAACTGGCACCGACCGATTGATTCCTCGTGGCGTGTTCTTTCATGGCGACGCGATCTTCTTTGCAACTGTAAATTCAAAAGTGCTTGCGTCGTTAAACAAAGGGCAAACATGGTTGCAAGGTTCGCTGTCAGTTGCTGGCGCATCCATCGTAAGCATTGCATTCCGTGACAGTACAAATGGACTTCTGCTGTACCGCACTAATTCCGCTTCGGACGCCCCTTATCGCTTAGCGTCATCAACAAATGGCGGCGCCAATTGGAAGGCCGGCACAACAAACCTGGCACTCGGCTTTACACCTGCTCGCGTTGATGCAGGTCCTTCTCATTTCTTGCTCATTGGAACGAATGGTGCGGTAGTTGGTTCGGACAATAATGGAGTGAATTGGCAACCCATCCTTTCGCAGCCTGCCGGCACGGTGGTTTATGCACAGGCAATGACGCTAGATAGACCTTCAATTTTTATGTGTGGCAGTGCCATTTCCCTGCTGCAGTACAGGTATTCCGGTCCAAATGGAACGAAGCTCCCCGAGTTTACTACCTCCCAGGTTGGCTTTGGAATTATGGAGCCCGGCCAAGTGCGGAGTAGGACTGCAACGATTAAGAACACTGGCACAAGCGATGTAAATGTTTCGGCGTATGCTACTCTTTCCGAGGGCACTACTCCTGCCAACGTGTTTACAATCAGCTCAACACCTAAAGATGTAGTTCCTGCTGGTGGCAGCATCAGCGTACCACTTCGATGCACTGCAACAGACGTAGGTCAATACTCTGGTAAGCTACGTGTAACGAGTGATGGAACTCCGAACATCATTGAGATCATACTGGCTGCACTTGTTAATCCGCCAACGTCTGTGCAGGAGGATCTTTTTGCAATGGGCCCAGTAACAGTTGGCCCTAACCCAGCATCTGCCACGCTCGCAATCACTGGCTATACACCAATGCAGATTACACTCATCTCACTGGGCGGTTCTATCGTGCACCGATACACCGTAGAGCCTGGTACTACAGCCATTGATATTCGTTCGATTCCGGCCGGAGCGTATCAACTGGTGATGATCCACGGAATGGGAATTCGTACTGTTCCGATTTCTATCATTCGGTAACGAGTGAATCAGTTATTGGAAACTACTTTTTGCTCCGGGATTGTTATCTGTATCCGAATAGCCCCCTGCAGAAGACACATATCCAAGACTGCGCCTGCGCTTATTTCGGAGCCATACGTAGATGATGAATATCACACCACCTATGAGTAGTAGTGTGAAAAACAACGTGCCCCACTGAAATGTACCCGGGTAGATTGCGGTGGTGCCGTCTGGATTCATAGCAGTATAAGGGCGTGAGTAATAATATGCGGGGTGAAAGGGCATGCTCCAGTACCACGGCATTGCACCCATCATGTAGCCCATCATAAACCCGTCACCCATACCACCATAGCGGTTTACGGTGTAGTTCGTAGCGCCGCCCGTTCCGGAAACGGCCTGCCGAGTGGATGCGCGTGGAGTACCGTAACGGCTTGTGTAGTCGCTGGAAGACCCCATGCGCGACCCACCGAAGGAATTCCGTTGTGTAGGAGCATTGCCGAAGCGGCTTGTGGAGTTGTTCCCCGACCGTGGAGCAGTAGTTGGTCGAGAAGGGGCTGAGCGGCGCGAGCCACCGAACGATCCGCCTCCGGACCTTGGTGAAGAATAACCACGGCTGCCACCACGGCTACCACCGAATGATCCTCCACCTCTGCGTTGAGCGTATGCATCAAACGGAAAAGCCATCATGACAATTGCCAAGATCATGGAGAGTATTGCGATTGTACGTAGTGATTTCATGTTAGAAAAGTCCTTCAGTGGTGAGCTTGCCATCGTCTTCTCGGTAAACGATCTCTGCTTTGAATTCCGTGTGTTCTGGAATTTCTTTTTGTCCGCCAAAAAATGCTCGCAATCCCCCTCCCGGAGGCATGCTTGGTGCTTTTATGTGCACGTAGATACTTACAACACCGCCTTGTTCTTCATTATTCCGAAGAATCGTGGTCTGTGCAATGTCGCCCTCGCTTATCAGCGTAAAAATGGACAAGGACCGCGCCTCTTCCTCAGTAAAACCAGCTGGCTCTGTTGCGATCTTCTCGAGGTAGTCTGTGAAGACGTTTTTGGTGTACGCCACGCCGTCTGTACCCACGTACATGAGGATGGCGTCGAACGCTCCATTTTCATCGAGGTTGAGAAATATCTCCTTCACCCCGTTGAGTTGCTCGCCGTTGTAGTATATCGCCGTCTTTTCGAGGCGACCGTTACCTTCGATGCTGAATTCTGCCATAGACAATATTACGACGAATCAGTTCCTCAGAGGTTGCAGCCGCAACCCCATCTCCCTATCTTGGGACAACCGTAATACGAGGAAATCATGGCTGCAGATGATATGGGCGTCTCATTCGACCCCGGGAATCCGTACGAACGTCCGGCTTTTACGCTTGGAATAGAGGAAGAGTACATGGTGCTCGACCCAACAACGTATGATTTGAAATCTCACGTCAATCTTGAGCTTCTCAGTAAGGGGCGAGTGCTTCTCCACGAGCACATCAAGCCAGAGATGCATGGTTCGATGTTAGAAATCGGCACTGGCATCTGCAGGAACACAACTGAGGCAAAATTTGAGGTAACGAAGATCCGTTCGATTGTGGCCCATCTTGCGCAACAGAATGGTCTTCGTATTGGCGCCGCAAGCACGCACCCATTTGCTCGTTGGCAGGATCAAGAAATTTATCCGGATGAGCGATACAAGGTGATGATTGAAGACATGCAAATGCTTGCGCGATCGCTTCTGATTTTTGGCATGCACATCCACATTGGAATTGCGAATCGTGAAACGCAAATCCAGTTGATGAATGAGATGCGTTATTTTATGCCGCACATTCTTGCTCTCACCACAAACTCACCTTTCTGGATGGGCATGAATAGCGGCCTTAAGAGCTATCGCTCAAAAGTTTTCGAACGATTCCCTCGCACTGCACTTCCAGATTCCTTCTCTAGTTGGAAGGAATATGAGAGTTATGTGCAACTACTCATTCAAACTGGCTCGATAGATAATGCAAAGAAGATCTGGTGGGATATCCGTCCGCATCCATTCTTTCCAACACTAGAAATACGAATCTGCGATCTTCCAATGCGTGTTGAAGAAACCATTGCTATTGCCGCCTTGTGTCAGGCCCTTGCTGCCAAGCTCTTCTCGCTCTATGAAAAGAACTTGTCCTTCCGATCATATCGGCGCAGTCTGCTCATGGAAAATAAGTGGCGCGCAGTACGGTATGGAATTGATGGCAAACTTATCGACTTTGGTAGGCAGCGGGAAATGCCTGCACGTGAACTCATTCTGGAGCTTCTCGCATTTGTAGATGATGTTGTGGATGATTTAGGATCGCGCAAGGACCTTGAATACATCTACACAATTCTTGAGAATGGATCAGGCGCCGACCGCCAGTTGAGAGTGTTTAAAGAAACCAACAGCATGGAAGAAGTGGCTAGATACATCCATGAAGAAACCATGACTGGATTGTTTTCAGATATCACACCGTTTATGGATGAGTTTAAAGCGCCATCCGATGAAGTTATTGCTGAGAAGCTCACGTCTATCCGATCGGAAGGAAATAGCGAGTAACATCGCGTGTTTCACGCAGTGGCTCACTCACCCCCTACCCCCTCTCATCCTGAGAGGGGGTAAGAGATGCAATAGAAGGGCATTTGTTTAGCCCCTCTCAGGATGAGAGGGGCGGCGAGCGCAGCGAGCGGGGTGAGCCGTGGAAGTGTGGGGCGGCGAGCGGGGTGAGCCGTGGAAGTGTGGGGCGGCGAGCGGGGTGAGCCGTGGATGAGTGGGGCGGCGAGCGGGGTGAGCCGTGGAAGTGTGGGGCGGCGAGCGGGGTGAGCCGTGGAAGTGTGGCGCAGCGCGCGCAGCGAGCCGTGGATTTTCTTTCTGGCTCGCCATATCGATGTCGTATCTTTCCCGCTCCACTTTTCACATGGTGTTATGCGACCTTTTCTAGCTTTTGCTGTATTTGTTTTGCTGCTACAATCTGCAGTTGCTGCCGACTCTACAGCAGCTCGCACAGCTTTATTCCAAACACCTGTCACAACAAAACATAGCGTAGCGATTAATGGTGCGCAGGTGTCGTACGAAGCAACTGCCGGACACCTCACGCTCCTCAAGGAAGATGGCACACCTCGCGCAAAGGTCTTCTTTGTTGCCTACGTTAAAACAGGGGTTTCAGATGTTTCTACACGTCCCATTACGGTCTCATTCAATGGTGGCCCTGGGTCATCAAGTGTGTGGTTGCACCTTGGTATGTTGGGCCCACGTAGAGTGACGATGAACGACGATGGCACCACTCTGCCCCCTCCCTACAAACTTGTAGACAATGATCAGTCGTGGCTGGATATGACGGATCTTGTGTTTATCGATCCGGTGAGCACGGGATACTCGCGCGCCAATGATGAGAAGGACGCAAAGCAGTTTCACGGCTACAATCAGGATATCGAGTCGGTTGGCGAATTCATCCGTCGGTGGATCTCTGATAACAAGCGCTGGGCTTCGCCCAAATATCTCATTGGCGAATCGTATGGCACAACGCGCGCAAGTGGTTTATCCGAGCACCTCCAACAACGTTATGGCATGTACCTGAACGGTGTGATACTTGTTAGTGCGGTGCTGAACTTCCAGTCGATTGACTTTAAAGATGGCAATGATTTGCCATTCGCAACATTTTTCCCAACGTATGCCGCCGCCGCTTGGTATCACAAGAAGCTTGGTGCCGATATGCAGGCGCTCACAGTCGAGCAGATTGTTGAGCAAGCAAGAGCATTCTCTATGGGCGATTATACACTCGCCCTGATGAAGGGTACACGACTCTCGGACGCAGAACGTAGATCGATGATTGAACGTATTTCGAAATTCACTGGACTAAGCAACGACTACATTGACAAATGCGATTTACGCCCAGTCATCTTTCGGTATTGCCAAGAATTGCTCCGCGATAGGGGGCTCGTTATTGGTCGGTTCGATGCACGTTATACGGGTACTGTGGCCGACCCGTTAGGAGTTTCTATGGAACGCGATCCAAGCCATCATCCAACGATTGCTGGTTGTTTTTCAACATGCATCAATGACTACCTAGCTCGCGAGTTAAATGTAACAACGGCTCTTCCATACGAAGTCCTCACAGGCCGAGTATGGCCCTGGGATTTCTCGAATGCAACAAACGAATACCTCAACGTAGCACCTAGCCTGCGAGAAGCTATCCAGATGAATCCAGCACTTCGGGTGTGGGTGCTAAACGGCTATTTTGACCTAGCAACGCCGTTTTATGGTACTGAGTATACCTTCGAACACATGGGTCTTCCGAAGCAGCTCCGGAACAACATTAGCATGACGTATTACCCCGCTGGGCACATGATGTATCTTTTGAAACAATCACTCATCCAGGTAAAGTCTGATGCGAGGAAGTTTTATGCGCCCTAGTCTATTACTACAACACGATGCTGCCGAGTACCTATCGCACAGCGTGATGAAGACTGTTCTCATTCTATTGGTAGTTACACTCACTGGCTGCGCGTCTGGCCATGTGGGTACCAGAATTGGCATGGATATTCCAGCGAGTGGAATTGGTGGAACCAGCAATGTTACATCAACGTCTAGTCAGCTTGGCTTCGTGGGTGGGCTTACCTTCGAAGGCCTATTCAATCGTTCGTGGGGGATTAGAGCCGATCCACAGATCAGAACAGTAGGGGGCGATATTGGATTTGCTGGGTCTGTTGTTTCCGACAACACAATATTAAATGCTACTGGTGTGATGACAACGGATGTTACGTTTTTAGATATGCCGGTGATGGCAGTGTTCAGCCCCATGGATTCCGGGAGCTCCATACATCCGTTTATTTGCATTGGCGCGATGCTGTCAGCAACAAGTTCTTCTACTATTAGAGCAGCGGGTACGGTTACTGTAGCAGATGGCAGTGGCTTTGTTTCGGCACCGATCTCTTCTCAGCAGACACGAACGGGCCTGGGTGGTCCTTTTGTCTACATGCTCTTTTCTGGTGGCATCCGTATTCCCATCTCAAACTCATGGGAATTGCGCGCGGAAGCTCGCATTCAACAGCTCATCACCGATGGAGACATTGCGAACTACACGCTGTATACATCTACGTACGATACCGTTGCACGTGTCACCATGTCTGCCCCTACCACCTCGCTCGGTGTTACTGTAGGCATGTTATTCAGACTATAGCAGTGCCACCGCTATTCACCGCTGTTTTGAATGATTGCGGATACTTCAACTTCTACCAACAATCGATCTTCAAGAAGTGCACTTACAACAACAAGTGTGGCCACTGGTCTAATATTCATGAAGACCTCTCCGTGTGCTTGAAGAACATCGTCTATTGAAGATCGCGATGTAACATACATTCTTGTGCGTATCACATCCGTGATCGATGCGCCAGCTTCGCTCAAAGCTTTTTCAATCTTGCGAAATATGAAACGTGCTTGCTCTAGTGCATCGCCCTCTCCAACGAAGACCGCTCCGTCCACAGCCGTAGTGCCTGCAACCTCAACAATGTTGCCAATACGTACTGCCCTGCTGTAACCAACTGTGGCCTCCCAAGGGGCTCCTGATGAGATGTTGACGCGCATGTAGTTACCGATTCTCAAGTTTAAGAACGCCACGAGGACAAACGGTAGCACAGACGCCGCAGCCAACACACGATGCACGTTTTATGTCTTCACCACGCTGCGCATATGCACGAACGTCTATTCCCATTTCACAATATGTGCTGCAATTGCCACATGAAATACACTGACTTCCGTTTGTTGTAATCCTAAATCGGGATGCGTATTTCTGAATGATTCCCAGTACCGCTGCCATTGGGCAACCAAATCGGCACCACACACGCGACCCTAACAGCGGGTAGAAACCAACGCCGATTACGCCAGAAAAAACGGAACCAATAAGAAATCCGTAAATACGATTTGCAGGCTCAGCGTATGATGCAAGGGGCGATGTGGGGTCAGCGTTGGCCCACCACAATAGCCCCGTAATAACTGTTACCAATGCTAACACACCGTGCACCATCCATCGTTCGAACTTCCACGCAGACAACTTCTTGCTGCTATTCTGTCTAAACGGGTCACCTGCCGTCTCGGCAAGTGCTGCACATCCACACACCCACGAACAATACCACCGTTTACCATAAAAATAGGTTAACACAGGTGTGGCGATCACCGTCATTGCAATGGTCCAGAACCCCATGAACATTAATAGTCCATTGTCGCTCTGAACAAGTGCAGAGATATTCGACGGAAACAGATACTCGGGCTTGAGTGGCCAGAAATAACTGAAGTAAAATTCGTTTGTGCCGATTCGTGAAAGAAACGCGGGAATGAGATACGCCGCGATCAACTGCACTATCATAAGTGTGATGGTGCGATACACATGATACCGTTGTGTACGATATCTCACGAGCATGCGAGCGCCCATGATGAGCACTGACAATGTGTACACTGTGCCATACAAGAACCAATGGTCTGCAGCACTGCCCCGAAGTGCACGAGCAAGGGGATCAAGTAGCGACGTTAAGGGGGCTAGAATCTCTGGGAACCAAAACACCATCACATAGAATCCGGTGAGCACAAGAGCAAGCAAATACGCCGGCACACCTCGATGTTTCCATTGAGACCACATTGTGCCGTGATTGCGCATGGAATCTGGAACGTTTAGTTCTATGTAGCTCATATCAACACTCCTCGTGTGAACTCAGGATCAAAGAGCCCCTTCGATAGTTGGCTCACTGCATTATCAATATGTGTACCCGCCTCAATCCAATTGGTCCACACTTCTTGGCGCAACCGCACGCCAATCCCGTGTACGCCTATTACCGAGCCCTTATCATGACAGATACGAAGGCAACGTTCAGAGCGCGCGTCCTTCCAAAACAGGGATGTTCCTAGATTAGAATCCTGTGGCACGACACCATAAATCTGCCATTCAAGATCAAAGAACTTAGCGCTGTTGAAATACAATCCGCGGCTGTATGGTCCAGCTCCCTGAATGACAACCTTTGCTACATGTTCTCCGTGAGAACGGGCGCTGTACCATAACTGCTGGATGCCATGACTAAACTGCGCACAGTCGCCAATAGCATAGATGTTTGCACGCGATGTTTCGAACCGATCATTAACAAGGATGCCACGATCGGTAGCAACACCAGAATCACGAGCCAGCGAGATGTTTGGCTTTACACCTGTTGCCAAAACAACGATATCGGCCTTGATACGCTCGCCGTTTGACGTAATAACGTGATCTACGCGACCATTCGTTTCTCCCTTCACGATTTGGTCGAGCTCTGTTGTTGTCTTCAACTCGATTCCGTAACTGGCAATATGCTTAGTAATAAAGTCCGACTCTTCGGCGGGAAATACGTTGCTGTAGAATCCACTCTCGCGCACAAGCATCGTTACATGTTTGCCTCGAGAATGAAGGACCTCGGCAGCTTCTACTCCAATCAATCCACCACCAACAACAACGGCTGTAGAAGCCCCTTGAATGTTTGCCTCTAACACATCAAGGTCTGAGCGGTGGACGTATGACTGAACCCCAGGAAGATACTGTCCCGGCCAGTTATACCACGCTGGAACCGAGCCCGTAGCGAAGATCACAATGTCTGCTTCTATCGTTTCACCACTTCCCAACACAATACAGTAACTAGGTACCTCCGTACCTCCGTACCTAGGCAACTCCGCACCTAGGCAACTCCGTATTTCCGTAACTGCCTCTTGCTTAAGCTCAATCCTGTTCTTCTTCCAAAACCAGTCTTCGTAGGGCTTTATATCGTTGAAGGTCATGTGCCCCATAGACACATACATCATTGCTGGACGTGAAAAATGGTACGGGGCTTCTTCTGATACCACAATGATTTCGTGGTCCGAGAGTTTCCGTAGATGTCTAGCCGCCGAGATGCCGGCAACGCCATTGCCAATGATAACGACACGCAATTGAGGGCTCCTACCTTGTAATGGCGATCGAGCGGACCGTCACGTTTGTTCCGCGAACAATTCTCACAAAGTACGCACCGGAGCTCAATTGACTTGTGACCTGGGCTACGATTCCATTATTATCTGACAACATACCATCCTGGCGTGAGATTATGCTCCCCGAAACTGATACAACTTCCACGGTTGCCGGAACGGATGACTCTAGGCTACTTTCATCCACGTCAGTGGCCATTTGGGCACTCACTTGTTGGGCCTGAAGGGATTTCTTTGAACTTGGATCTTGAACAGATACTACTACGCGCAATTTGGTTATGTCCCAGAGCCCTTGTCTCGCAAGTGCGATCCTACCCGTTGCTACGTTGTCTCCATTAAAGCTGAGTTGATTTCCTTCAACTAGCGTAAACAGAGCTCGCATTGCTCCGTCGTGATCAGAAACACCGTTCCTACCCTTATAGGTTACATTCTCTACAAGGACGCCGTAGACGCTGGGATTGCCGTCAACTGAGCTGCGTGAAATGGTGTATGAGAGAATAAGTGAATCAGCAGTGTACGTAAGCACGGGAACGATTGAGTAACGAGGAGAAGCGGCAATAAGACCGTCAAGCAACGAAGGCCATTGGCTGTATGAACCAGTTTGGCGCACCCCGTTGAAAAAGGTTGTAGGAGTTCCCGATACACCACCAAGCCACGTTGCCCGCAGGCGTGGCTGTGTTGTATTTGCTTGATAGATCGGATCATCCTGATACGTGCTCATGTGATTGTAGACAACAATTACATTCTTACCGCGAGCTGTAGATGTAATCGAGGAGTTTACAGCACCATGCATCGTAGCACATGGCGAACAGTGCGAGTTTGTGAATATGTCTACAAGAACCTTGGCTTCTTGTTGACAATACGCAGAAGAGTTCAACAGCAAGATTGCTACGGCTAATAACGCGAACTTCATATTTATCTCCAATGACATTAGTGAATTATGATCTGATTCTGTGACACCGTTGCAACGCCCTCTCTCTTGAGTTCGCTCAAAACAGTAGCCACGGTTTGCCTACTTGTACCTGTGAGGAGTCCAATCTCTGCATGCGTGAGTTGTATTGAAATGTGGGTGTAGAAAACCCAATATTCTCTCACGGGCCGTACGAAAGAGCATATCAGCTAACCTCTCCGATACTCGCTCAACACGTTCGGCCACAATTACAAGAACATGGTTGTGCATTGAGGGGATCTCACGCAGCGCACGCTCAAAATCTGCCTTTTCAAAAATGCAGATCGTTGCCTTGTCGATTACCGATGCGTACTCTTCTCGATGAGCCGATTTGACTCGAACATTTGAGCCTGTTTGGCCGAAGAACTCGCCTGGACCAAGTATATCCACGATGATCTCATTCTCTTCATCAACACGCTGTACGATCTTCACGTGGCCGTGCTTGATAAAGAACACCTTCGATTCTGGGTCATCCGTATTCGAGAAAACATCTTTATGAACTGCGATCTCCAATCGAACCAGCTCGGATATTTCCATGAGTTCGCTATCCGAAAGCATGCCGAAGAGCGGAGTAGAGCGTAGATACCAAAACGGACCCGGTGTGGCCGTTGACGTCACGTGTGCGCGATGAAAGAACTTAGGGATCTTCATAGAAGTCTCCTGTCGGCTAGGCGACAGCTCGTTACCGACGTTAAATGTAGTGTTGCAGCTACCATGACTTTCCCACTTTCAAGAGGTTACCGTGACACTACGCTCAATAGCAATGCAGGCATTCTTAGGATCTGCATTAATCCTCGGCACAGCGTGCTCTTCAGATCCCGTTTCAACTCCAGCTGAGGAAGTTCATTGCGGTAGCTTCAGACTTCGCGGGATTCACAAGTTGGACCGAGACTACTGAATCACGAGTTGGATTGGATCCAACAATGATCCTGTCTGGCGGTGCGCATGATGCCACTGACACTACAATCCGCCGCTGGATGTATATCAAGCAAAAGGACGCAGTAAAGGGCGCAAACGGCCAATTTCCAATCGGCACCGTTCTCATGAAACAGTCAAAACGCGCAAATGGTGATGTAGCAATGACCCTTGCCATGGCCAAGCGTGGGAATGGCTTTAATGCAAATGGGAAGGATTGGGAATGGTTTATGCTAAATCCCGACGGAACGATTATTGATCGTGGAGCTGGACTTATGGGCGGCATGTGTACAGTATGCCATTCTGGTGCTCCCGACATGGCATATACACGGTAACGTCTTAACGCATAACACGGCTGGCTTCAGTCAAAGGAGCCAGCCGTGCTATTGTTAGCTTCATTACCACACCATCGCACTATACGCCTAAATGTTCCTACCGCGTAAGCGCTACGGGATACACATTGCTTTTTGTTCCACGGCTAACGCGAACGAGATATAGCCCTGAGGGTACATCTCGTGGTATAAAGTTGTCAGGATCAAACGTTTCAACAGTTGTTATCACACCGGTAGAAATTACATTTCCAGCAAGGGAATACACACTGTACCTCGACACTGTGTTTGCATCTACGTTTGCTTCATCTTCAACCGACGTAGCCATTTCTACATTTACCTGCATGGCCTGCAACGACGCTTTTGTTAAAGGGGATTGCACGGAAATGATTCCGTGAAGTTTTGTTACATCCCATCCGCTCGATCGAACAACGGTTTCCCGTCCGTTGGCAATCCCATTGTCATCAAACGAGAGGGGCGTGCCTGCAACCGGTGTAAATAGTTTACGAAGAGCGTTCTTGTGATCTGAGATCCCATTGCGCCCAGAATACGTAATGTCTTCAGTGAGTAAGGCATATACAGATGCAGATGTCACCTGCGAACCCATCCTGCGCGCAACGGTATAGTTTAGCACAATGGAATCGGCGGTGTAGCCAACTGTAGCCGTAACGGTGAGCCCTGCTGACTCTGCCAGAAGTCCGTCGATGTATGTGTCCCATCCAGAACCATTTGCGGACTTGCGAGACCCATTGATATATACTGTTGGTGTGCCCGTTACTCCACCAAGGTACTGTGCACGTTGCATAGGTTCAGTCTTGTTTGCTTGGTAGATAGCGTCATCGGCATATGTAGACACGTGATTGAACACCGTTATCACACGTGACGCGCGAGAAGTATTCGTGATGACGTTGGATACTGCGGTGTAAGCGGTAGGACAACTACCGCAGTGAGAATTTGTGAAAACTTCTGCCAGAACAATTCTCTGTGCAAACGTGGCCGTAGAGAACAGGCACAAAAGAACGGCAATTGCAAGTAGGCGCATGTATGGCTCTTCTTGATGGGAATAGTGGTTAATGCGCAATCTACCAGATAATCTCTTGGGTCAGTTCTTCTTCATCATTTCTTTATGTGCAGAGTTGGCCATCTGGATCGTCTTTTCGGGATTCTTATCGAACGCTATTTTAGCTTCTGCTGATGAAAAGAGATATACCTTGCCCTTGTACACGGAGAACACGTTTGGGTCTGAGTCCATGGTCTTGCCCATGGAGAGAGCAGTTGCGCAGTGACCGTCATACACAATTTGATCGAGCACCTTCGCAGGGTCTTTGTCAAACATCATTTTTGCGTCGGCATTCATAAAGAGATACGTGTGATCCTTTACCTTCGACGAATATCGCGCGTCGCCCCGGACTGCTTTATACATTGATGTATAAGAAACGGGGCAATACCCGTGAAGAGCTGGCGCGTCTGCTGCGGTAGTTACTAAAGCAGATGCTATAAACAGGATCGAAATCGCTAAACCACGCAGGTAGTTCATAAAAGCTCCATCGTAAGGTTGTGAATATTTGTCGCTAATGTTGATCTCGAGCACCTTTTGACGAATACTTCAAATGAGACGGCAGCAGAATGGGTACGTATCTATGGCTCTGAGCTATACGTATACTCATTGCGCATGCTCGGAGTAGCACACGATGCTGAGGATGTAGTCCAAGAGACATTGCTAAACTGACTGTGACTCAAAGGTCAGCACTGCTACTGACGCACCTTGATGACTCGCCCGCGGAAGAAGTTCGTAAGGAACTCGGAATTTCAGCGTCTAACTATTGGGTGATTCTTCATCGGGCGCGACGTGATAACATGAAAAGAAGCAACGGAATTAATGCCGTCAGCCCAACTACGTCGCATCTCGTTGCGCGAGAGGCTTGCGCTGAGAGTTCACATTATTCTCTGCAAAAGCTGCAAAACTTTTGCGCGGCAAATGGAAATGATTCGTCAGGCAATTGCTCGCGAAACCAATAACATCCCAGGCAAAGATCTGATTGATGCTATCGGCCTACGGATACGTGAAGGCAACGGAAGTTAGAGGCGAACACCAAGGCCAATAAATGCGTTAACCCCGCCGTAGATGGCGCGTGGCACAGTAAATGCACTCGAGACATTTAGCGATAAAATCACTGGTGCTATCTCATAAGAAAACCCCGCATCCCATGCATTGTATTCAACGCCTTCGCCTAAACCGTTAAACGTGAACCGACCAGCTTTTGCTGTACCCGCCGTTGCAAATCGATAGATCGCAACTGTAGCCCACAACGCGTCAAAGAGTTTATAGCCCCCTTTTAACGATACACGATACTGATTTGTGAACTGACCGTTATCGAACTGTCGTGTATATTCAGACACCGCTAACCCACGAACATTATATCCCGCATCGGCACTTACAAAGGCCTCAGTGGGCCAGAATGAATGGCTCACACCAGCGTTGATCCACATGTTGAGCTCTCCATCACCTGTAGGGAGTGTGGCAATCGCAGCGGCCTCGTTACCAGTAGGAAGCTCAATGCCAAGACCTACACTCACGGGGTATTCACCACCCACAATGCCGTATCGAACATCAACGGCGATATCCCCTATGCCACCAACGGTGCCAACACCTTCAGCGCTTGATTGTCTGAAAAGTGGAGCGTTAAGAATTACCATAAGATCTGGCACAACACCATACTCGGCATACAGCCCAACACTCATAAGGGAATATGCGGGTGTAACAGACTTTACACCGTTGAGGTCATACGCGCTTTTAGTACTCAATGTTTGCACAGAAACTTTTCCGAACAGCTCACCGGCAGCGCGTATCCAACCCCCATCTGCATGCACCGCATTCGGAAGACACAGTACAAGCAACATCAACATCGTAACGGCACGCAGCCGTGATACGATTGTGGAATGACGTGGTGAAGGGGCTTCGAGGGCCATAATATCTCCAAGTGTGTCGATGTCTGACATTGGCTCGAGCAACTGCACTCTAAGACTCAACTCAGTGCAACGTTCAATTGTTTGCAGTAGCACGTATTCCGTACTCCAGTTGATGCGATAAAATAAAGACCGATGCAGGTTAGAAATGCCGATGAGATAATACCCGCCATCTAAAGCAGGACCCAACACTACATCAACTGCCGCGAGGCATTCTAATGCTGCGCCCACAACCTCTGCGTCTACAAATGGTGCATCAGAACCAACTATCAGGCATCGATTGAATTTGCCAATATCTGTTACAGCATGAATGAGGCGTTCGCCTAGATCATCGCCTCGTTGTGGAATGATCGCTCCCGCATACCACGGAATAGAAGACGTATCTCCATCAAGACAGATAACAACATCGCATGTTGACTCTCCAACATTCTCAACGATGTACCTGAGCAACATTGTATACGCTTGAAGTGCTGCTTCATGTCCAACGGAAGAAGCAAGCCGAGTTTTAACATTACCAAGCACCGGCGCCTTGCACATCACCACTACAACGTCGCGCGGTTTCACGTGAGCTGTCCACCACAACTTGAACCCGCACCAGCAGTGCAGCCATAACAATGCTGATCAACTACAATCGCCCGTCTATTCAACGCATCTACGTCAAACGTTGAGATGTGCTTCGCCGACGATGCAACTGGTAGTTCAAGCATCTGATTAAAGTCGCAGTCATACAACGCCCCATCCCAACCCACTGAAATGGTATTACGACACATAACATTAAGAGCTGCTGCTGGATTAAATGCGTTTACGAGCGTTTCCATATAGCTCGCATAGTTGCCACTGTCTATCAGGTATTCGAGAAATCTCGAAATAGGCATGTTCGTGATGCAGACAAGTGCGTTAAACGTTACCCCTTGTTTTGAAGAGAGCACACGCTTGAATTCTTTTTCAAGTGATGCCTGCGGTCCCGGGAGGAGCGCACCAAGGGGATTGTAGACCAGGTCTAGCACTAGCCCCGTTCCTTCAACACCATATCCCACCCCATTGAGAAGACGCATGGCCTCCATTGATTCGTCGAACACACCACCACCGCGTTGCCTGTCTGTATGGCTGGCATCATAGAATGGGAGTGATGAAACAACATGAACTCCACGATCAGCATAAAACTGAGGAAGGTCTCGGTATTTTGGATTTGCAACGATGATCGTGAGATTACAACGGACGATTATTTTGCGCCCTAATGCATGGATCTCATCAACGAACCAACGAAAGTCCGGGTTCATCTCTGGTGCGCCCCCTGTAAGATCAACAGTTCCGATATCCGTGCGCGCAAGAACATCCAAGCATTGCTGCATCGTTTTTTGCGTCATGATCTCCGTTCGGTCTGGTCCGGCATCTACGTGACAATGTTTACACGCCTGATTACACATCTTCCCTACGTTGATCTGCAGGATCTCTGGCGATAGGGGGCGAAGTGGCATTAGACCGTGCGGACGTAGCTTCTCTCCAAACGCGGCAAGTTTACTTACAGCTTCGCCAGTATGAAGCACCTTTAGCTGATATGCAGCATTCGCAAGGTCGGCACCGCGTTTATGTAGGCTTGTTGTTGCTTGTGACATCAGCTTACATTGTTACTTCTTTAACCTTGTTCATCATCATCACTCCGTGCACGAGTGATGCGCCGCCGCGAATGGCAGCAGCAACATGAACGGCCTCCATCATCATCTCCTCAGTAGCTCCTTTTTGGAGACTATCGGTTGAATATGCATCAATGCAGTATGGGCATTGAACTGCATGTGCCACGGCTAGGGCAATCAGCGACTTCTCGCGTTGGGTTAAAGCCCCTTCCGCAAAGACATCACCATACCATGAAAAAAACTTTTCTGCTAGAGCAGGTTGGAACTCGGCTATTTCGCCGAATTTTCCGAGGTCGGAGGGGTTGTAGTATGAAGACATAGAGTTGCGAAATGACGAGGTGACGAAATGACGAGATGACGAGATGACGAGACTAGCGAACGATTACAAGCATCTCGGAATCGGTTCCCGCCAAGCTCCTAGCGTGCACAATATAGACGCCTTGTGGCAAAGAACGAACATCAAGCTGCACATCAGTGGTCCCATTGGGCATTGCTACACCTGCGAGGGCACTGATATCGTTTGACAATAGCACTTCTCCAGTGAGTGAAACTAGTTCAATATTAATGTTCTTTAGCGCGTATCCGTTTGCGATGACTAACGAAACCGTAATGTTATTGACCGCGGGGTTGGGCCGGATTTTAGCAATGTCAACAATCTTAAGACCCGCATACGAGTCGCTAGATCTTGTGCTTTTAGCCATTCAAACGTCGCAGTTTGCGTGAGTTCGCTCATGGGGTTCTGTTCTCCTCATGGGGTTCTGTTCTCCGTGGTTGTGGTTGATGTGGCAATCAAATCTAACCGCGTTTTCAGAACCTCGTTCTATTTTCAGCTAGCTTTCGGACACTCCCCTACGGAGCGTCGTTCCCCGAATGGGAACCACCAGCATTGTGTCACGACCAAGAGTAATTCTCCATTTGTAACTATTTCTTGCGATGGCTGTTCAATCATGCTCTCACCGAATCCGGCGCGTGATGCTGTTACAGTTGGTTATGCGGCACCACAGGGACTCGTTTCACTAGGAGTGTTTGATGCAACAGGCAAACAGATTGCGTCAGGGGGCGAGATCATGAACTACGGCACAGCTTCGAGCATTCGGTTGGATGTTTCTGGTCTGCCCTCGGGCACCTACTACGTGCGCCTTTCTCATGCTACTGGGGCAACCGTCAAGATGCTTGCCGTGCAGAGATAAACCAACGCATTGCAAGTACAGAGATCACGATGGAAACCGATACAACGGCGTCCTCAACATAGACAGACCAGCTCATAAGCAGTCCGCACACAATGTCGATGGATCCTCGCAGGCGCCCCGATGCTACGCGTAGGTAGTTGAAAGCCATGAGCAACGTAAAGCCCATGATCGCAGATGGCAGTACGATTCGGAGTATGGAGAGAACAGCGATCTGCGGAACTAGTACATCAGCCCACAGATTAGGCCTGAATTCTGCAACGCCCGCCAGGGCTATCGAAATAGACGTTCCCAGACCAACGAGGATCTGAACGATACGCGCACGCCGTCCCTCGAAGAATGATTGAGCTAGCCACGCACAATACACTGTGGCTGGAATAAGCAAGAGCGCAATCCTCAACATGCGCCACACTCTCCGTCTAAATGAAGCTGTTCGCTTTCAACTTGAACTGTAGAATGTTGAATTGCGAAACGTTCTTTTAACATCGTCTGAACAGCTCGGACGGTATCATCTGAAGGGCGACTAGAAACAACGTGAACCGATGCCGAGTTGTTGTTTAACGTGAGCTGCCAAACATGTACGTCATGCACGTTTACAATTCCATCGATGCGTGCGATGGCCTCACGAACATCGTCTGGAGAGATATTGTCTGGCGCAGACTCCATGAGGATGGTGCTTGATTGCCGTATCACCCGTATTGCGCCCCTTGTAATCAGAACAGCAATCACCATCGAAATTGCCGGGTCAACCCATTCCCAGTCCGTTACTGCAAGAATGATTGCAGCAATGATCACGCCGCCACTTGATAGCAAATCAGTTATCACATGCAGGTACGCACTACGAGTTGTGATGTGCTCAGATCTATGGAGGTAAATCGCACTAATGGCGTTTGCTATAAAACCTATTACGGCAACCGCAAGCATTGATTCTGCATGCACGTGAGAATCCGCTGCAACAAGGCGTCGCACGGCCTCTACAACGATGTAAATACATATACCGATGAGCAAAAAGCCATTGGTAAGAGCAGCAAGAATCTCAATCCGGCGCATGCCAAACGTGTACTTTACGTTATGCTGTTCCCGCGCCTTGGCTGCGATTCGCAGTCCAAAAAACGCGATAAGCAATGATGCTAGATCAACTAATACATGACCCGCATCAGAGAGAAGTGCAAGACTTCCGGAAAAAATTCCCCCTACCACCTGAGCAACGAACACAGTTCCTGTTAGAGCCATTGCAATACGCAAAGGTCTTATGTCTTGGTGCTCATGGATATGCCCAGCTCCATGATGGTGATTGTGCGCCATTACCAGGGAACGAAAAGACGAAGCACATTATCGAAATACACTATCACCGTAACTAATGGTGCAGCAAACAGCATCGAATCAAACCGATCTAACACGCCGCCATGGCCAGGTAGCAGTTGGCCCGAGTCCTTGACTACGGCATCTCGTTTTAGAAGCGACTCGGCGAAGTCTCCAAAGGGGCCAACAATTCCAATCAACGCACCACAAAGTGCGGCAATGGTTACGTCAAGCTGTGGTAAAACAAACATTGCCATTCCAACAAATGCGGCTACAGATCCAACGAGTCCACCAATTGCCCCCTCCCACGATTTCTTAGGGCTTATACGTGGAAGGAGTTTGTGTTTGCCGAACTTCATGCCCACAAAATATGCAACGCTGTCTGCCGCCCAGATGGCTACAAAGACCGTTACAACCAGCGACGTTCCAAAATCGCCCCACGAACCTACAAACATCTTTTCCGTGCTATAACGAAGCACCATAAGGCAGGACAACGGCAGCGTAACGTAACAAACCCCAAAAACTGTTAAGGCAACGTTGAGAAAGGCATTCTCTCTGTTTCGGAATAATTCAACAGCAAGTGTAACAACGGTGCCGAGTAGTAACATGATGCCAACTACGTATGCAGCAGAAAAGGCGCCCATACCCCCTGGACCGGTGATCATTCCTCGAGCAATGTCGAGCTGTATCACAGCACTCCAGATCAAACCCAGAATAACGTTTGGAGTGGAGTGTTTAGACCCTGCCAGACCGTAGAGCTCTCTTAGAGCTAGTGTGGTAAGGATGATCAGAGCGGCAGCAAAGAACCAACCGCCGGCATAGATCGTTGCCAGGGCCAGTGGAATGCCCACGAGGCCTACGAGAATTCTTTTGACAAGGTTCGTCATGACGCGAAGCTACGTATTTTTGTAGTCTATGACTGTCTACACCCTACCAGAAGGGGAGACGTTTAACGTTCTTCTCACCGGCGACACAGACTTTGTGCTGGAGTTTGCCGGCATACTCGACAGACATGACGTGCCGTTTAACATTCTTCCAGCAATGGACGAAATGGATGAGCTGGATGTTGAGCTCGATCTTGTTGACCAGCAAATTGCTGACGCTGCGTTAGATACGGCTGAATACGGTCCGTACGCTCAGCGTGTGATTGCCGACGTGCGGAGTAATGCCGGCACGTATACACACATCATCGACCTTTCAGTATCTGCACATTTCAGTCGCAAGATTTCCCTTGAGATTGCAAGCTCGGTCAATCCGCGAGCTACGGTCATTGCATCCGTACTCACCAACACTGCAACCGAGCTTGGCATGGTTGCCAATGTGGCACAACGAATCGTGGGCGTTGGTCTAGCGCCTACAATCATGACAACAGCCACAACAATCGATGTTGCCGCAGGTTTAAACACCAAACCTGCACATCTGCAGAATGCAGTTGCGCTCTTGGTCCGCCTAGGCTATTCAACCGAAGTTGTTGAAGATCGCGTTGGACTTGTGCAGATACGTGTTTTAGCTACACTCATCAACGAGGCCGCCTTTGCCGTTATGGAAGGTCTTGCAACACCAGAAGACATAGACAAGGCAATGAAACTTGGCGTGAACTATCCTAAGGGGCTTCTGGCTTGGGCAGATGAAATCGGTATCGGCGTGGTTACACTGATACTCGACGGTCTAAGCAGAGAGTATGAGCAAGAGCGTTATCGTCCGTGTGTACTGCTCAAACAAATGATGCGGGCTGGCTGGACAGGTAAAGCGGTGGGAAGAGGATTCTTTATTTACGCCTAACATTCATGGCGCTTCATCTCTTTCTCGATTTTGACGGCACTATCTCCACACGTGATGTTGGCGATGAGTTCTTCCGCACGTTTGGACAGTTTGAACCTATCCACTCTGAGCTTTTGAACGGCAAACTATCGGTTGCTGAATATTACCGGAGGTCTGTGTTTTTGCTTCGAAACGACTGTACTCCTGCTTCAGTCTCGCAATTCGTTGCCTCTCAAGAAGTCGATGCTGGTTTTGTGGCACTTGTTCAATGGTGCCAACGCAACAACATCACCGTGACAATCGTGAGCGATGGTTTTGATGTCTACATAGAACCTATGCTTGCCCGATGTGATCTTTCTCATATTGATCGCGCCACGAATATTCTGGAATGGGATGGCGCAACCTATACGCCACGATTTCCTGGTGCTAGCGAATCATGCACATGCTTCTGCGCTTCATGTAAACGCAATGAAGTAGTTACCAGACTTGGTGAGGGAGATATTGCAGTGTACATCGGAGATGGTAGGTCCGATTCATGTGCTGCTGAATTTGCCGATGTGGTTTTCGCAAAGAGTACGCTTGCGTCGGATTGCACCCGTAAGGGCATACCTCACCATCCGTATCGAAATCTTTCAGAGGTAATGATCATCCTCCAAGGAAAGTTGGTAGAAGGGGCTCTGCGCCCCCGCCGGCAGGCCGTACTTGCACGAATGCGCGCTATACAGGCTGAGTAGCGTTAAACTACCAGGAGCGATGTGGGTCAGAGGGCCCGAAACACATTAACCGTATAATGGACGCCGATATGAAAATCTACTCTGCCATACTCATCGGCTTATTTGTAACCGTTGCAGCACAGCCCGCCTATACACAGGACAAGCCAAACAAACCAGAACGCAAAGCCGCTCTTAAAGATCTGCGGAATAACATGCGCACATGGTTTGAGGCAGATGTATTGCCATCACTAACTACGTGGCACCAAGACTACGATGCCAGTCTTACTTCGCAAGATCTTGCTACGCTCAACAGATATCGTGCCGAAGCAAAACAGCTCAAGACGGCCATGAAGGCCGATATCAGACAGTTGCATGCTACTGCGGAACGTGGCAATCGTGATGTTATGAAGGAGAAGATGCAAGCCGTTCGTGAGAAGTATCACGCCTCTATGAAGAACATTGCAGAAGGCGTCAAGCCCATTGCCAAGGGCTCAAGAGAGAAGTTGCGTTCATTGTTCGATACTAACGAAGATCAGATTGATGCATGGAGAAACAAGGCACGTGAGATCATGAAGCAATGGAAAACAGAAAACCCCGATATGGATCACCATGGTAAATCTGGTAAGGGGCTCCCTATCATCGGCGAGGACGGTAAACGTGCGGCTCTGCGATTCATTCTGTGGGATGGGATGATGCCATCTGCTGATGATGATATGATGGGTGATGACATGCGAATAACCGTTTCCCCAGCCCCTTCTGGCAATGCCGCCACGATAAACGTAACGAATGTTCCAAACGGTCCCGCAAAACTTGAGGTATATGACATGAACGGGACGCTCGTTCGCAGCATCAATGTTTCAGCATCGAATGGAACGATTGATCAGCGTGTAGACCTCTCTGGTCTGGTTTCAGGAACGTATATGGCTAGTGTGTCCACACCAGAAGGCAGACGAACTGGGCAGATCATTGTTCGGCACTAAATGACGCGACGATATCTTATGTGTTGCAACACACTTTAATGTAGATTTCTTGGTCTAGTATTGCATCAACACATTAGAATAAGGTCCGCACTCGTGAACATTCTTGCCATATCTGGCTCCCTTCGTCAGCATTCAATCAATTCAGGCCTTCTTCGGTCAGCAGAATCTATCCTACCTGAAGGCGCCACACTGTCATTTGCAAGTCTGCAAGCAATTCCTCTTTTCGATGCCGACTTAGAGACGCAAGGTATTCCTGATGGAGTTGCACTGTTTAAGCAACAGATTACAGAAGCGGATGGTGTTTTGATTGCTACACCCGAGTACAACTTCTCATATCCCGGTGTTCTGAAGAACGCAATTGACTGGGCATCTCGCGGGCCGGTGCGCCCCTTTACTGATAAACCAGTTGCCATCATCGGAGCAAGCCCGGGAAATTTTGGAACGGTAAGAGCTCAAACAGACCTTCGAAGACTCATGCACGGCATGGGCTCGCACGTGCTACCAAAACCTGAACTTCTCGTGAATCAAGCAGCACAGAAATTTGATGATCATATTCTGCTTATTGATGAGAAGACAATCGCCGTCTACAAAACACTCCTCAACAATTTTGCGGCATATATCAACGTGTTAAAAACGGAGTAATTAGTACTTATCTACTAGCGTAATACCTGCTTCTGATAGTTTTTTCCAGCTCAATCAACACGTAGAGCACAATACCAGCGGCGATATTAGTAAGCCACGACGTAACCGCTACTGGTGCGGTGTGAAAAAACGTGTTAAACACTGGCACATACGTGAATGCCACTTGAAGTAGCAACATTAGTCCCACTCCGTACCAAACGTAGAGGTTGGTAAAGGCACCAGAATTGGCAGAAGTAGATAAAGATCTACAGTTGAACAGATAGAACATTTGCATTACCACAAGTGCATTGGCAGCGGACGTTCGTGCAATTGCAAGACTGTTTCCGCTGTTCATTTCCCACAGGAATATGCCAAAGGAAGCTACGAGCAGCAAGGCGCCCACAAACAGTGTGCGCATAACAAGACTTGTGGTGAAAATCGGTGCCTTGGGATCTCGTGGTGAGCGATCCATCGTGTCTGGCGCCATTGGTTCAAATGCAAGTGGAAGCCCGAGGATCACCGCAGTTGTCATATTGATCCACAGTATCTGCACGGGTAATATTGGCAGGTCCATTCCCACGGCAACGGCAGCAACAATTATTAGTCCCTCCCCTAGATTTGTTGGGATAGTCCACACGATAAACTTCCTGAGATTATCGTACACCGTTCGGCCTTCTTCAACTGCCGCCACGATTGTTGCAAAGTTGTCGTCCGTTAGGATCATCGCAGCAGCATCTTTGGCTACGTCGGTACCGCTCTCACCCATTGCCACGCCGATGTTTGCCGCCCTTAGAGCGGGCGCATCGTTTACGCCATCACCTGTCATCGCTACAACATGTCCGCGCCGTTGCATCGCTTCTACGAGCCTGAGTTTTTGCTCTGGTGATACTCGAGCAAAAACAGCAAGGTTCTCTGCTGCGTCTTCGAACTGCGCGTCCGTCATTTCTGCGAGTTGGGTTCCCGTGTATGCTTCAAGTCTGCCCGCCTGCATACGCCCCACTAGACCAAGCTCACCTGCTATGGTTGATGCCGTAGCCGCATGGTCGCCAGTTATCATCTTCACCCGTATGCCTGCGTGTTGACATATCTCGATGGCCCGTTTTGCTTCGGGGCGTGGGGGGTCCACCATTGCTACAATCCCGCAAAAGACCATCTCCGATGCAACATCTTGATGGGTTATCGAATGAAGATGTGTGCCACTCTCTTTGTAGGCGCAAGCAAGAACTCTCCATCCTAAGGAGCTCATCGTTTCTACTGCTTGTGTAATGAGAGAACGGTTGAACGAATGAAGTTCGCCATCTGTACCGAGCATATTCTCGCACCGTTTGGATATCGCTTCAACGCTGCCCTTCATATAGATCCGGCTACCCGCTTGGTAATGATGCAATGTGGCCATATACTGTTCCTCGCTTGAGAATGGCAGCATATCGATACGTGGCATGAGTGCACCTTCTATCTCGGAGGTAATCGCCACTTTATGCCCAAGTACAATTAGTGCAGCCTCTGTTGGATCACCTACCGCCTCCCAGCGCCCCTTATCCAGACGCAACGTTGCCGTTGCACAAAGCACACCTGCTCTAATCGTCTCAAGCAGGGCAACGTCGCGTCCAATGTGTGTTCCTTGAACAGACATACCATCAGCCCCATGCAAATGGATTTCACCAACTGGTTCGTACCCAACTCCTGATACGTCATATTCCGAGTTTAGTGTTTGAACCTTGACTACCGTCATTTGGTTCTCTGTAAGCGTACCAGTTTTGTCGCTACAGATTATAGTTGTAGCACCTAGTGTTTCCACTGCAGGAAGTAGTCGGATGATTGCCTTGCGTTTTGCCATACGTCCAACGCCGATAGCCAAAATAATGGTGACGGCTGCAGGCAGTCCTTCTGGTATAGCTCCAACGCTGAGTGCAACAGAGGCCAGTAGCATGTCTACGGCACTTCCTCCGCGCATCATGCCCACGGCAAAGGTTGCTGCTGCTAATAGCAAGATTGCCCACAAAAGGCGTGCGGAGAATCTAGCTATCTGTTTTGTAAGCGGTGTTACAAGTGATTGCGTGTCTTGAAGCAACGAAGAGATCGTACCTAGTTCGGTGTGGGTGCCTGTTGCAACAACTATTCCGAGTGCACTTCCACGCGTAACAACTGTAGACGCGTATGCCATGTTCTTACGGTCGGCAAGTCCCACATCTGGATCTAGTTCTGCAATGTGTTTAGAAACGGGCATAGATTCCCCCGTTAAAGCTGCCTCGGCAAGCGATGCTTCTTTCACCCAAACAAGGCGCACATCTGCAGGAACTCTATCGCCACTTTCGAGAACAACAAGATCGCCCCGCACAATCGCTTCCATCGGAATTTTTAAACGCACACCACCACGAATCGCCGTGGACATACCTTGCACTCCTGCTGCAAGGGAGGCCAGTGATGCAATGGCCTTGCCTTCCTGAATAAAACCAATCATGGAATTGAGCAGAACAACACCTAGGATAACGCTAGCGTCTATTATACCACCGAAATATGCCGTCACTGCACCAGCAATTATCAGAACGTATACCAATGGGGCTTGCAACTGCCGAAAGAATCTTAGTAGTGAGCTTTCCTGCGCTGGCCGAGGCAATTCATTAGCACCGTCTCGTGCCAGTCTCAATGCTGCCTCCTCTGCCGAAAGACCGTCAGTGGCTGATGTGTTTAATGTGCGTGCAACATCCTCGCATGCTGCTGAATGCCAAAGAGATTGTTCTTTATTCATTGAGTTTGGTCCATACGTGCTGACGTTACGAGTGAACCGTTTGCAACCAACTGCCGCACTGATTCCATGTCGTGATAGAGCACCCTATCAACTTCAGCAAAGGGCACCACAGAGCGTACACATGATACAACATTCTCCAACGCCTCACTTGAGCGAAGGGGGCGAAGCAGATTGATACCTTGCGCAGCACAAAGCACCTCTATGCTAAGAACGTTCTCAACGTTTGCAACTACGTTCCAAAGTTTACGTGCGGCGATACTTCCCATCGAGTTGTGATCTTCCTGATTTGCTGATGTGGATATGCTGTCTACACTTGCGGGGTGACACAACACCTTGTTCTCACTGACCATTGATGCAGCAGTGTATTGAGCGATCATCATGCCCGAGTTGAGTCCACCGTTTGGTGTAAGGAATCTCGGCAAGCCCCCTAGTGCTGCATTAACAAGTCGCTCAGTTCTTCGTTCTGATATGCTCGCAAACTCAGCAAGGGCAATGGCAAGAAAGTCTAGGACAAGGGCAAGGGGCTGACCATGAAAGTTCCCGCCTTCTATATGGATATCATCATCTGCGAAAATCAGAGGGTTATCAGTAGCGCTATTCATCTCGCGTTCCACAACGCTAGCTACGTAGGCAACAGTATCGCGTGAGGCGCCGTGAACTTGAGGCATACACCGCAGACTATATGCGTCTTGGACTTTCCCATCTCCAATGCGATGTGAATTTCGGATTTCGCTACCACTCAAAAGTGTGCGCAGATTCTTTGCACTTGTTAGCTGTCCAGGATGTGGTCTCGTTGCATGGAGCCGCTCATCAAACGCACTATCTGTCCCACGTAGTGCGTCACACGAAAGTGCACCTACAATATCTGCTAGTGCCTCGATGTTTCGCGCTCTGTATAGCGCCAGTGCCCCGTATGCGCACATCATCTGTGTGCCATTTATTAAGGCGAGTCCTTCTTTTGCCGCAAGGCGAACAGGTTCGATGCCATGTCTGCGAAGAACCTTTGCACTTTGCTCACGTTTGCCATCTACCATACATTCGCCCCTTCCAATGAGACAAAGGGCCAGGTGTGCTAAAGGGGCTAAGTCTCCACTTGAGCCAACCGATCCTTGCCCAGGGATAGCTGGCATTATTCCTGCATTCACCATCGCCACAAGTGCATCGAGTGTAGAGAGGCGGATGCCAGAGAATCCTTTCACTAATGCGTTGATTCGTAACATCATCATCGCACGTACAACTTCTGGCGGCAACAGCTCTCCCATCCCAGCGCTATGAGAGATGATTAAATTTTCTTGCAGCGTTTCAACGTCGGCACTCGGGATGAAGACATTGGCAAACTCACCAAATCCCGTAGTTAGTCCATAGACCACCCGTCCTTGGACGATCCACCGTTCAACAGCTTGCCGTGCCGCTTCAACGCGTATACGTGCGCCAGACTCAATAGCCACCTGCGATTCTGGATGAAGTGCCGCTTGCGCTAGCGCGTCGATTGTGAGTGAAGCACCGTCGAGAACGAGAATCATAGAATTACGTATTTAATGTGTGCATTCAAGATGGTACAAACCTACGTCGCCCTTTCGCCCTTTCGCCCTTTCGCCCTTTTTCTTCCCCGGGATC
>Ga0209591_10000105_pt1 | contig 101034 bp, 95 predicted proteins | sample MAT01_FD_187207 | JGI IMG/M metagenome (GOLD analysis project Ga0209591, IMG submission 187207) | Freshwater microbial communities from Lake Fryxell liftoff mats and glacier meltwater in Antarctica - MAT-01 (SPAdes) (version 2) | ecosystem: Environmental > Aquatic > Freshwater > Ice > Liftoff...
GCGACCGAGGTCCGAGACCGCCGTCAAGCCACCCTCGACCGTGCCCACACCCGCCACCCCGAGCGATTCAGTCGCCGGCCTCGACCGCCACGCCTGCCGGAGCAGGCGTGGATCAACGAACCCGTTCCACAGCTGGTTAAACCCGCGTTTCGGCAGCCAACGGCTCGACCACAGCCTGGTCAGCATTGCAGCTGGCGAACTCCGGGCTTGCGTTCTGGATCACTCCCCCAGGACCCATGACATCAGCGACCACGCCGCACTGGTCACCACCATCGGGCTGCGCGCAGCGGCCCCCGCGCCCCCCGACTCAGACAGTCGGTGACATCCGAGGGCAAGCGCTCTTGTCAACGCAGCGGCAACAGTCACGGTGTGGGTGACAGTGCGGGTGATGGTCTCGGGGTGGTCGCACTCAATGTGCAGCACGCCGCACGTGACCGTCTGGAACGGCAGGTGGCATGGCTGGCGAGCATCGACTGCGCCGACATCCTGGTCCTCAGCGAAGTCGGCGGCGGCGACCGCTGCCGTCACCTCCTGCACCTACTCGAGGCAGCGGGCTACCTCGCCGTCCACAGCGACAACATCGAGGCCGCGTTCCTGGTCGTCATCGCGTTTCGACACTGCGCGATCACCGAACCGCCGAGCGCGCTGCAGCATTGCCCGCGGCTTGTCCGCACCTTCGCACGAACCCGCGGCGGCGAGCTGGAGATCGTCGGGCTCTACGTGCCATCCCGAGGACCGACCGGGCAACGCAATGTCGCCAAGCGTGCATTCCAGAACGAGGTCACCCACATGCTGCCCGCGATCGTCGACAGCGCACGCCGAGCCGGACGAGAGCTAATCATCGCAGGCGACCTGAACGTCGTCGAGCCCGGCCACATCCCCCACCACCGAGTGTTCGGAACCTGGGAGCACGAATTCTACACAGCGTTCCTCACGGTGGGCCGACTATCGGATGCATTTCGCACAATGAACGGAGCCGAGGTTGATCACTCGTGGTTCGGGCAACGATCAGGGCTGGGCTACCGCATCGACCACCTATTCGTCTCGGCCGGGCTTGGCGTCGATGAATGCAGCTACGATCGCGGCCCCCGATTGGCAGGGCTGAGCGACCACGCCGCCCTGTGCGCTCACCTGCATTTCCGCAGCAGAGAGGGCCGGCGTGGGGGTCAGGGCCCAATGGCCTTGCCTTAGGACGGTCAGCGGCATGGTGACGTCCTGTGTGTGCGGAGGTAGACGGCTTGCCGGGTGCCTCAACGCAAGGCCATTGCGGTCAGGGCCGGACAGCGAGCAGCTGATGCGGATAGCCCTCATGGCTCGGACCGAGAGCCAGATCGAGCCGGGCCACTGTGCTCGACAGTACGCGGTGCGCCTCATCGACCGTGCAGCCGCGCCCGGCGTACTCGAACTCGATGAAGCCCCCGAGCCCCTCCACCTCATCGATGGCGACGAGGACATCGTCGAGGGCCCACTCATCACGAGTCTTCGCCACGACCACAAGCTCGCTATACCCTAACGCCTCCAACGTGAGCCGCATGGCCTCCCCGTTGGCAACGCGTGTCTCGAACTCGTCGCAGTGCGTCTTAACCGCTTCGTCTAGCGGGTACCACAATTTGTAGTTTAACGTGACCGCGTCATCCTGATGGCGCAGACGAAGCCATTCCGAGGAGGTCGGGTTGGCCAAAAAGCTGCGTGTGGGGGCATCGAAATATACGTCGCGTTGCCGTCGGGTCCCACGCGGCTGCCCACCGAATGCTACGAGACGTGCTCTAGCGACGTCAGGGCTCAGGAGACTGAACTTTTGCTCAACCTCGGTAAAGTCGCCAACTGTATCGTTGGCCGAGACTGAAGAATTCATATCACTCCCATTCCTCGACCAGCATTACCGCCTGACCCTGACAATATCATAACCAGAGATTGAACGGGAAGTCGCGATCCTTGGTGACGACGATCCGACCCTCACCGTCCGCCATCTCGGCGATGCGGACGTCCGTCGTGCGGTTGCCCTCGGGCAGTTCGGACGTGTGGAGCGCATCGTGTCCGGCGTCGTTCAGAAACCGCGCGAGCCCAACCGGAAGCTGGGCGTCGACAAGGAACTTCACGCCGCGCCGAGCGGAACCACCCGACCGCCGCCCGCCGCAAGCGCCCCGAACTCCAGCGCGGCGAGCAGGTCGTCACGCTCAAGGTCTGGGTAGTCGTCGAGCACGTCGTCGATCGTCATCCCCGACGACAGCAGTTCGAGCAGACTCTCGACCGGGTAGCGCAGACCGCGCACCGTCGGCTGCCCGTGGCAGACCGCCGGATCCGAGGTGATGCGCTGCAATCGCGACATGCCCACAACGTACCGGCGACCGGCGTTCCACCACCATCGTCCTGCTACGCGCACCTGGACTCGGACCCGGGAGATGTTGGCCGAAGCCAGGCTCCCGGGCCCGAGTGTTTCCGCCGGCTAGCGGTGCTCTGCGCCCGGTTGGTGATCGACATGGGAGTCGATGACGGTACGGGGTTGAGGTGACCGGGTCGTCGGACGGAGCTTTGCCAGGGCGCGGCATGCGGCCTGCTGGACTTCTTCCAGGTTGGTTCGGGTTCGATCCAGGTATAGCGGGGGTAGATGATCCGCATAGGACCCCAGATCCATCAGGCCATATGTCATCTTGGCAAGTTCCCCGTTTGCCCTGATCGTTCTTTCGTCGATCGTCGAGCGCAGTTCCGCGGCGGCCAGCTCGGCCTTGTAGGTCTGTTCCTTGAGACGCGCGTTAGTCCGAGCTTTGGTCAGCTCTTCGTCCTGCACGACCTTTGCCGCGGCGACCACTGCACGCTTTTGGTTCCGGGACCGCTCGATGACAGCTTCCCGCACCTGCTTGTCGGCCAGCAGCTCCTCGACTTTGTCGACCTTCTCTCGAATCCGCTCAGGAATCTGGTCCGCCATTTCCTCGTTCAGCATCAGGTCGAGTCGTCGAGGTCGTGACGCGTACCGAGAATGCTTCCCGCGGGGCAGGTCGAGAATTCGGGTGCCGATCGGCCACTTCTCGGACGTGCGGTAGCCGAGGCAACGACCTCGTACGGAAAGGGCTGCCGCGCCGCGGCGCTGTCCCGGGCTCGCCGGACGTGGGGTGACCGACGGGTCGGCATCCGCGCGCCCAGGTTGGCTGCGGCTCGCTGGTCCGACTCCGAGACCCAGGCGGTGTACACGCGCAGCGTGGTGGTGCCACCTCCCGCGTGACCGAGCCGGCCCGCAACGGTCCGAATGTCCACGCCGGCGGCGATCAGCTCCGTCGCCGAGTAGTGCCGGAGCTTGTGCAGCGACGTCGCGATACCGAGCCGGTCCGCCAGATCGCTGTAGCGCTCGCTCACCGAGTTCGGCCGCATGTACGTCGAGTTGTCCGGCGCCAGCGAGAACACGTGGGCGTCAGCGGGCGGCCGCACACCAAGCACGGCGCAGCGGCCGTCCAGGCGGCGGCGGTGCTCGGCGAGGATGCCGACGGTCTCCTCGTCGACGGCGATGCGACGGTGCTGGTGGTCCTTGGTGTCCTTCTCCCACGTCTCGGAGTTGCGCTGGCCGATGCTGCGCGACACGGAGAGGACCCCGGTCGACAGGTCGACATCGCGCCACCGGAGTGAGCACAGCTCACCGCGCCGTACACCGGTCACGATCGCGACCCAGACCAACGTGCCCCAGTCCGGATCGACCCACGCCTCCGCCAGGATCCGCGCCGCCGAGCGGCTGACACCGGTGCGTCCGGCAGCGCTCGTCACACTCGTGCGCGTGCGGCGTCCGGTGGTCCACGTAGCGCTTGCGGCCGCAGTGATCACGGCAGCGGCGGAGCTCGGCGTGGAACGAGTCGAACGTGCGCGCGTTGAGGGCGCCGACCTGGATGCGACCGATCAGCGGCCGGATGTGCTTGGTCGCATAGCCGGCGTAGGTCTCGCGGGTGCTGGCGTTCCCACGTGCTCAGCTCGAAGTGCTGGTCGAGCAGCTGGTTGACGGTCGCGTTCGTGCGGGGCTGGCGCTGCTCGTCGACCTGGTTGAGCAACCGCGTGCGCGCCGCCTCGGCCGAACGGCCCGCCTTCGGGCCCGGCGGGATCAGCTCGACGAGATCGCGCCGCCGGCCGGTGACCGGGTCCCTCCCCGCGTAGACGCGCACCCGTAGCGCACCGCTCGGCAGCTCGTCGATGGTGCCGCGGGAGCGCTGACGTCCGGGCCGGGACCGTGTCATGACGCGAGGCTACCGCGCTCCTGCGTCATGTTTCGCGTCATGACACCCGGGCTCGAACTGCTGGGCTGGACGTTCCACCTGCTCAGAGACGTGGGGCGGGTGGGGTTCGAACCCACGACCTGACGGGTTATGAGTCCGCTGCTCTGACCAGCTGAGCTACCGCCCCAGTGTGCGGTCAGGTTAGCGGGAGTGACGTCGTCAGGTGCCGTGGCCTGTGGCAGCCCACGCGTTCGGCCCGGACCCGTGAACGGGTCCGGGCCGTCGGCAGTCAGCGCGTCAGCGCGTGGGCCCGCTTGCGGGCGTCCTTGGCCACACCCTCGGCCTGGTGCACGACCTCGGCACCCACCGTGGACGCGCGCTCGGCCACGTCGTGCCCGAGCTTCGCGGCCTGGGTGGTCACCTGGTCGATGACGGCAGGGGCCCGCTTCTCCAGCTCGGCGCGGCTGTCCTGCGCCGCCTTCTGCAGCTCGGCGACCCGCTTGGACGCCCGCTTCTGCAGCGACGCGGACCGCTTCCCCGCGGAGCGCTCCAGCTCGGCCCGCTTCTTCCCCGCGGCCTTCTCCAGCTCGGCGCGCTTCTTCCCCGCGACCTTCTCCAGCTCCTTGCGCCTCCTGGCCGCCAGCTTCTGCAGCTTCACTCCCCGCTTCTCGGCCCTCTTCGCGGCCTTGACCGCACGGGCGGTCCAGTCCTCGCTCAGCACCGACGCCCGTGAGGACAGGTCCGCACCCGCCTTGGACGCGCGCGAGGACATCGCCGCACCGGCGCCGGGGGCGAGCCCGACCAGGCCCGCGGCGATCCCGCCGACGGTGGCCGAGGCGTCGTGCGCCGTGCCCGTCACGCGGCCGGTGACGTCGTGGGCGACGTCCGAGACGCGGTTCGAGACGTCGGACGCGGTCTGCGACAGGGCCGAGGCCTGGGCCGCCGCGGCCGCGGTGGCGAGCGAGGCGGCCCGGCGGCCGCGCCAACCGAGTGAGGGCTTGCCCTCGGTGTCGGCGGCGGCGATCAGCAGCCCGCCGAGCAGGCCGAGGTTCTTGAGGAACTGGATCTGCTGGTCGGTGCGCTCCTGGGGGTCGGTCGCCTCCCAGAAGCGGTGCCCGGCCAGGGTCGTCGGGACGAGCGACGCGGCCAGCGCCACGGACGCCAGACGCGGCCACACGCCGAGCGCCAGGAGCGAGCCGGCCGCGACCTTGACCGCGCCGTCGATCGTGACGAGCAGCTCGTCGTCCGGGCGGTGGTCGATGGGGGCCACCTCGACGACCTGGTCGACCGCGGGTGAGACGGCGTTCAGCACCGGCTTCGCGACCTGTACGTGGCCCTGGGGGTTCCTGAGGGTGTTGATGCCGCCGTAGATGAAGATGCCCGCGAGCAGGGGCCGAGCGACTCGTCGAAGAAGCATGCCGCAACGTACCCGGACAGCCCGCTCCCTAATCGTGATGGGCCGTGATGGGATCATGCGCCGATGACGAGCAGCGCGAGGCGGGCGATCGGCCTCGACATCGGCGGCACCAAGATCGCCGGGGCGGTGGTCGACGAGCAGGGCACCGTGCTGGCTGAGCTGGTGGAGCCCACGCCGGAGAAGTCCGACGCGGAGGCGGTCAGGGCCGTACTGCTCGACCTGATCGACCGGCTCCGCGCCGCGCACCCCGAGGTGGTGACGATCGGCGTCGGGGCGGCCGGCCTCGTCGAGTGGCCGGTCGGGAGGATGCTGTGGGCGCCGAACAACGCTTACCGCAACTGGCCCGTGCGTGCGCAGCTGGAGCAGGCCACGCTGCTGCCCGTCGTCGTCGACAACGATGCCAACGTGGCGGCGCTCGCCGAGTCCCGCCTGGGCGAGCCTTACCCCAACATGGTGCTGGTGACCGTCGGTACCGGTATCGGCGGCGGTCTCGTCTTCGACGGCGCGATCTACCGCGGCCCGACGGGGATGGGCGCCGAACTCGGCCACATCGTCCTCAACCCCGACGGCCCGCGCTGCGGCTGCGGCAACCACGGCTGTTTCGAGGCGTACGCCTCGGGCACCGCCCTGACGCGGATGGGACGGGACGCGGCCACCGACGATCCCGGCGGGCTCATCGCGCGCCTGGGCGCCGAGCAGGGCGAGGTGACCGGCCAGACCGTGGCGACCGCCGCCGAGCAGGGCGACGAGGTCGCGACCGCGCTGTTCGCACGGCTGGGCCGGTGGCTGGGCGTCGGCATCGCGTCGCTGGCCAACATCTTCGAGGTCGACGCCGTGGTCGTCGGCGGCGGTCTCGTGGAGACCGGTGACCTGCTGCTGGCGCCCGCCAGGGCCGCGGCCCGCGAGTTCGCCTACGCGCCTGGCGCACGGGGCGTCGCCCCCGTGGTGCCCGCGGCGTTCGGCGGCGACGCCGGCAAGATCGGTGCGGCGCTGCTGGCACTCGATCACGTCTGACCGCGGTTAGGCTGCGTCGTGTGCCACTGTCGTTGGGCCCCATCCTCCGCCATGTCGGCGAGACCACCGCGTCGGTATGGGTGCAGACCGACGCGCCCGCCACCGTCGTGGTCCTCGGGTGCGAGGCCCGCACCTTCGAGGTGTCCGACCACCACTACGCGCTCGTGCCGGTCACGGGCCTGACGCCCGACACGCGAACGCCCTACACCGTCGAGCTCGACGGGGAGCAGGTCTGGCCGCCGACGACCAGCGCGTACCCCGCCAGCCTCATCAGCACGCGCGGGCCGACGTCGGACCACCACAAGCGCATCATCTTCGGCTCGTGCCGCTACTCCAAGGTCACCGAGCCCGGGCTCGCCGCACAGCTCGGCATCGACGCCCTCGACGCCTACGCCGTGCGGATGGCGCGGCGCCCGCCGCAGGAGTGGCCCGACGCGCTGCTGCTGCTCGGCGACCAGGTCTACGCCGACGAGCTGACCCCGCAGAACCGTCGCCGCATCGCCGCCCGCAGCGACCGCCACCCGGAATGGCCCGACGACGAGATCGTCGGCTATGAGGAGTACGTGGGGCTCTACCGCGACGCGTGGACGGACCCGGAGATCCGCTGGCTGCTCTCCACGGTGCCCACCGCGATGATCTTCGACGACCACGACGTGCGCGACGACTGGAACACCTCCGCTGCCTGGCGTGACGAGATCCAACTGATGTCGTGGTGGGGCACGCGGATCCGCTCCGCGCTCGCGTCCTACTGGGTCTACCAGCACATCGGCAACCTCTCCCCCGACGAGCTGGCCGCCGACCCGGACCACCGCAAGATCGTCACGCACGGCGGTGACACGTGGCCGCTGCTCGCCGAGCTGGCCGACCGGGCCGACGCCGAGACCGACGGCGCGAAGGGCGTCCGGTTCAGCTTCCGCTGGGACCTCGGGCACAGCCGCCTCGTCATGATCGACTCCCGCAATGGTCGCATCCTCGACGACGGAGCGCGCCTGATGCTCGGTGAGAGCGAGTTCGGCTGGATCGAGGAGCAGGCCACCGCCCCCGGGCGCGTCGACCACCTCGTCCTGGGCACGTCGATCCCCTGGCTGCTGCCGCACGCGCTCGGCGACGTGGAGACGGTCAACGAGATCGCCGCCGCCCGCCCCGGGTGGCGAGGCCGCCTCGGCGAGTCGATCCGGCAGGCCGCCGACCTCGAGCACTGGTCGGCGTTCCGTGCGTCGTTCGACCGGCTCACCGCGATCATCGGGCGCGCCGCGGCCGGGGGGCCGGCGACCGTCAGCGTCCTGTCCGGCGACGTCCACCACAGCTACGCGGCACGCGCCGAGCTGCCCGGCCGCCCCGCCGCGCAGGTCCACCAGCTGACCTGCTCGCCCGTGCACAACAAGATGGACCGGTACATCAAGCCCGGGTTCCGGCTGAGCTGGTCGCGCGGGGCGCGCTGGTTCGCGCAACGCTGGGCCAGCGGAGCCGGCGCGCCGGTCAAGCCCGTGAGCTGGGAGAAGAAGGCCGGGCCGCTGTTCGGCAACACGATCGCCACACTGGATGTCGACGGCAGGCACGCCGAGGTGTCGTTCGAGCAGCCGCAGTCCGCGTCGTCGCTGGTGACCAGGGCGCACCTGGATCTGACGCCGTGACCGACCCCGTGGTCCAACCATCCGCGCCGGCCGCGATCGCGGGCCAGACCGTGATCCTGCGCCCGACCTCCGCGGCACACGTGCCGGTGTTCCTGGAGATCCTCGGCCACCCCGAGATCGCGAGATGGTGGGGCGGCTACGACCTCACCCGCGTCCGCCGCGAGTTGCTCGGCCCGCACTGCTACGCGATCGAGCTGGCCGGCGAGGTCGTCGGGCTGATCATCCACCGCGAGGAGACCGACCCCGACCACCGGCACGCCGCGATCGACCTCGCGGTCCATCCCGACCACCAGAGCCAGGGCCTGGGCTGTGACGCGATGCGGACGACGGCGCAGTACCTGTTCTCCCGCGGCCATCACCGGGTCGTGATCGACCCCGCCGCGCACAACGAGCGCGCCATCCGCAGCTGCGCGCGTGCCGGGTTCCGCCCCGTCGGGGTGATGCGGAACTACGAGCGCAGCACCGACGGCACGTGGCACGACGGCCTCCTGATGGACCTCCTCGCGGACGACCTGGGATAGCCGAACAACCCCCGTGGCTAGAAGCGGGTGCGGTCCAGCCAGGTGTCCCACAGCGTCCTCTCGCCGAGGACCTCCACCTCGGCGGGGCGACCGACGGTGGCGAGCAGCAGGTCGAGGGCACGGCCCCGGACCGCGGCGAGCCCCTTCGCGTGCCCGTGCTCCCACGTCACGCGCCCGCCGTCACCGCGGACGAGCCACTCCCCCTCGGAATCGGTGGCGTGCAGATGCAGTGTCACGCCGTCGTCCAGTGCGGCCGGACCGGCCTCCGCGGGACGCGCGGCGAGCAGCGTCAGCCACTCCGACACCCCGTCGGCCGCCAGTTCGGGCGCCAGGTCGTACGGAGCGTCGAGGGCGAACGCGGCATCGGCGCGGTGGACAGCGGTCTCGTGCAGACGCCGGCGCACCCACCACGACGCCGGCTGCCGGCCGGTGAACGTCCAGACCGGGGTGTCGGCGCCGATCGACTCCACCGCGTCGAGGACCGACCGGGCGCCGGCGTGCAACCAGTCGACGCTGCCGCCCGCGTCGGCCGGGGGCGTCCCGTCGGGCACGGTGCGGGTGTCGACGTATCCCGACGCCCGCTCCCGGACGATCGTCGCCACCCACCGGTCACCGCGCCCGACGTGAGTGACGAGCTTCCGCATCGTCCACTCCGGGCAGGTCGGCACCGGAGTCGAGGGCTCGGCGGCGCGAACGAGTTGGCCGAGGAGTCGATTCTGCTCGATCAGCGCAGCGGCATGGTCCACACGGCCGAAGGTTAGACCCTCCGTCACGACGCCCGAGACCGTTCACCGGCCGTTGCCCGACCCGGCGTCACCCGATCATGCGATGGCCTTAGATTACGGCTGTGCGTCGACTCCGCTCCGTGCTCCTCGCAGGGGGCCACACCGGCGGCCTCCTCGCACTGCGGGACGCGAGAGCGCCTCCGGGGTAGCGGGGTACGACGGCGAGACCCGCCCCAACACCAACCTCACGTCCCTTGACGCAGGCGTCCTCGTCCGCCCCCGCGCGGGCGCGAACACGATCCGGTAGGAAGTGCATATGGGTTCGAAGACTCGGGAATGGTCGGTTCCCACGCCCCTGCGGGCGCTGCTGTGGTGGCCGGCCGTCTCGTTCGTCCTGGTGATCGTGGCCCCCGAGACGGCGGTCGGCACCATCGTCGCGTCGGGCGCGCTGCTGGTCGTGATCGGCGGTCTCCTCTCCACCGGTGCACACCGCCTCCGTGAGCTGCGGGCCGATGCGGCCGCGGCCGCCGTCGGCTCGACCGGTGGGGCGGTGGCCGATACGGCGACCGTCCTCATCGAGGGTCCGGCCGCCCGGCAGGCGGCCGCGCAGCAGCATCCCGGCGGGATCCACTCGACGGGTGCCTGGCGCTCGACCGTCCAGTCCGCGGCGATCGACCCGCCGACCACCAAGATCGCGAAGGTGACGGCTCGGGCCAGGGGCCGCGCCGCGTAACCACGGACCCTGCCCGCCACCTCCGGTATCGCTTGTACGTCCGATACTAGGATGTCAAACTAAATCGTCGGGGCGGTCATCCGAGCATCCCGACGGCGCCGTGGGCGCCCCACAGCGAGAGGACACCGCATGGTCGAGCTGCACGTCCCCACCCACCCGCTGCGGTTCGTCACCGCCGCGAGCCTGTTCGACGGGCACGACGCCGCCATCAACATCATGCGCCGGATCCTGCAGCGTCAGGGCGCCGAGGTGGTGCATCTGGGCCACAACCGCTCCGTCGACGAGGTGGTGTCCGCGGCGGTGCAGGAGGACGTGCAGGGCGTCGCGATCAGCTCGTACCAGGGCGGGCACGTCGAGTACTTCACCTACCTGGTGGAGCTGCTGCGCGAGCGTGGCGCCGGGCACGTCAAGGTGTACGGCGGGGGCGGCGGCGTCATCGTCCCGGCCGAGATCGGGCTGCTGCACTCCCGCGGGGTGTCCCGCATCTTCTCCCCCGAGGACGGCCAGCGCCTCGGCCTCCCAGGGATGATCAACATGATGGTCCGGGAGTGTGACGTCGACCTGGCGGCGGAGCTCCCCGCGTCCTTCGACGGCCTGTTCGCCGGCGAACCGGCCACGCTGGCGCGCACGCTCACCCTCGCCGAGACCGGCCGCCTGCCGGCCGGTCTGGACCTGACGCCACGCCGACCCGTCCCCGTGCTCGGCATCACCGGCACCGGCGGTTCGGGCAAGAGCTCGCTGACCGACGAACTGGTGCGCCGGTTCCGCCTCGACCAGGAGGACAAGCTCCGCATCGCCGTCCTCGCCGTCGATCCCACGCGGCGCAAGGGCGGCGGGGCGCTGCTCGGCGACCGGATCCGGATGAACAGCCTGACGGGCGAGCAGGTCTTCTTCCGTTCCATGGCGACGCGCGGCACCGACGGGCGGCTGCCCGCGCACCTCGGCGACATGATCTCCGTGCTCAGGGCGGCCGGGTTCGACCTGGTGATCGTCGAGACCCCCGGCATCGGGCAGGGTGACGCCGCCATAGTCCCGTTCGTCGACCGCTCGCTGTATGTGATGACACCCGAGTTCGGCGCCGCGTCGCAGCTCGAGAAGATCGACATGCTGGACTTCGCCGACACCGTCGCGATCAACAAGTTCGAGCGGCGCGGCGCCGAGGACGCCCGCCGCGACGTCGGGCGCCAACTCGTCCGCAACCGCGAGGCGTTCGGATCGTCGTGGGAGGACATGCCGGTCTTCGGCACCAGCGCGGCGACCTTCAACGACGACGGGGTGACGGCGCTCTACCAGCACCTCCTGGCCCTGCTGGCGGAGAACGGGCTGGTGACGGGCGAGGGACGGCTGCCCCGCACCGAACGCCGGACGTCGTCGGACCACACGGCGGTCATCCCGGCGCACCGCACGAGGTACCTGTCCGACATCGCCGCGACGCTCCGCAGCTACCACGACGACACCGCCGTCCACGTCGACGCCGCGCGGCGGCGCCACCACCTGCGCACGGCTCGCGCGGCGCTGGAGGCGGCGGGAGCCGAACCCGGCGGGATCGTCGACCTCGTCGAGAAGGCCGAGCAGGCGTTGCACGCCGACGCGGCCGCGCTGCTGGACGGGTGGCCCGCCGTCGTCGAGGCCTACTCCGGTGACGAGATGGTCGTCCGGATCCGCGACCGCGAACTGCGCACGCAGCTCACCCGCGAGACGCTCTCGGGCAACACGGTGCGCCGGGTGTCGCTGCCGCCCTACACCGAGGACGCCGAGCTCCTGCGTTTCCTGCGGCGGGAGAACCTGCCCGGGACGTTCCCGTTCACGGCCGGCGTGTTCGCGTTCAAGCGCGAGGGCGAGGATCCCGCACGCATGTTCGCCGGTGAGGGTGACGCGTTCCGCACCAACCGGCGTTTCCAACTGCTCTCCGCCGACTCCGACGCCAAGCGCCTCTCCACGGCGTTCGACTCCGTGACGCTCTACGGGCGCGACCCCGGGACCCGTCCCGACGTCTACGGCAAGGTCGGCACGTCGGGGGTCTCGATCGCGACGCTGGAGGACATGAAGGTCCTCTACGGCGGGTTCGACCTCACCTCGCCGACCACCTCGGTGTCGATGACGATCAACGGTCCGGCCCCGACGATCCTGGCGTTCTACCTGAACACGGCCATCGATCAGCAGGTGGCGAGGTTCGAGGCCGAGCACGGCCGGGCCCCGTCCGCCGCCGAGCACGAGGAGCTCACGGCGTTCGCGCTGGCCAACGTGCGCGGCACGGTGCAGGCCGACATCCTCAAGGAGGACCAGGGCCAGAACACCTGCATCTTCTCCACCGAGTTCTCGCTGCGGATGATGGCCGACATCCAGGAGTGGTTCATCGCGCACAAGGTGCGCAACTTCTACTCCGTCTCGATCTCCGGCTACCACATCGCCGAGGCCGGGGCCAACCCGATCAGCCAGCTCGCCTTCACGCTCTCCAACGGGTTCACCTTCGTCGAGAGCTACCTCGCCCGCGGCATGGACGTCGACGACTTCGCTCCGAACCTGTCGTTCTTCTTCTCCAACGGCATGGACGCCGAGTACTCGGTGATCGGCCGGGTGGCGCGGCGCATCTGGGCGGTCGTCATGAGGGATCGCTACGGTGCGAACGAACGGTCGCAGAAGCTCAAGTACCACGTGCAGACCTCCGGCCGGTCGCTGCACGCGCAGGAGATGAACTTCAACGACATCCGGACGACGCTGCAGGCGCTCTGCGCGCTCTACGACAACGCGAACTCCCTGCACACCAACGCCTACGACGAGGCCGTGACCACCCCCACGACCGAGTCGGTGCGGCGCGCGATGGCGATCCAGCTGATCATCAACCGCGAGTGGGGCCTGTCGATGAACGAGAACCCACTGCAGGGTTCCTTCGTCATCGACGAGCTCACCGACCTCGTCGAGGAGGCCGTGCTGACCGAGTTCGACCGCATCTCCGAACGTGGCGGGGTGCTGGGCGCGATGGAGACCGGCTACCAGCGCGGCCGCATCCAGGACGAGTCGATGCTCTACGAGCACCGCAAGCACGACGGCACGCTGCCGATCATCGGCGTCAACACGTTCGTGAAGCCCGAGTCCGGGCAGGCGCCCCACGAGATCGAGCTGGCCCGCGCCACCGAGGCCGAGAAGCAGAGCCAGCTCGCCCGCCTCGCCGACTTCCGGTCGCGCCACAAGAGCCAGGCCGAGGTGGCCGTCCGGCGCCTGCAGGACGTGGCCACGGGCGACGGCAACGCCTTCGACGAGCTGATGCGCGCCGCCCGGGTCTGCAGCCTGGGCCAGCTGACGGACGCGCTCTTCGAAGTGGGCGGCCAATACCGCCGCAACATGTGAACCGCCCGCGAGCGACCCCACCCGAGTTCAGGAAAGCCACGTTCCTGCCCTGTGGGGGCGTGAAAGTGGCTTTCCTGAACCCCGGGGGGTCGGCGTGATCGATGGCGAGGGCCGGGGGGTCGGCGTGAACGCGAAGGTGCGGCGGGTGGTGTCGATCGTGCCCTCGCTGACCGAGGCGGTCGCGCTGAGCGCCCCCGGTCTGCTGGTCGGGGCGACGGACTGGTGCACCCATCCGGCCGATCTCGACGTCGTGCGGGTCAAGGGCACCAAGAACCCCGACGTCGGCGCGATCGTCGCGCTGCGACCGGATCTGGTCGTGGCCAACCAGGAGGAGAACCGCCTCCCCGATCTCGACGCCCTGCGGGCCGCGGGCGTCCCGGTGTACGTCACCGACGTCCGCACCCTCGACGGCGCATTCACCTCGCTCGCCCGGATGCTCGCCGCGTGCGGACTGGACCGCCCGCCGTGGCTCGAGGACGCCGAGCGAGCCTGGTCCGCTGTTCCGGAACCGCTCGTGCGGCGGCGCGCGGTGGTCCCCATCTGGCGCAGGCCGTGGATGGCCGTCGGGCGCGACACCTTCACCGGCGCGCTGCTCGCGCGCCTGGGCGTCGACAACGTCCTCGGCGGCGATCCCGAGCGCTACCCGCGCTTCGACCCGGCCGCGCTGCCCGAGCACGACCTGGTCGTGCTCCCCGACGAGCCCTACCGCTTCGCCGCGGACGACGGGCCCGAGGCGTTCCCCGGCGTACCGTCGGTGCTGGTCAGCGGGCGGCTGCTGACCTGGTACGGCCCGAGCCTGGCCGCGGCGGCCGCGGAGCTGCCGGTGCTGCTGGGCCCGTGACCTCCGGTGGCGACCGGACGCCCGAGGGCGCCGTGGGAGCCGCGCGTCAGGCCGGCGCCGTGCCGTCCGGAATGTGCATCCGAGCAGGCCGGTGCCCGTGGCCCGCAGTGACGAGTCGGTGCCGTACGGTCCGCGGACGTGGTGGCAGGAGCGGACGACCCGGGACCGTACGGGCGACGCACCAGGACGACACGCGGACCGAGGTGCCGCGGCCCCGCGCTCGTGATCGCGGCCGGGTCCTGCTCAGCGGGTGCACGACGACCCCGGAGCCGGAGCCCGCGGTGCCACCGTCACCGCTGTCGGCGGCGGTATCGGCCCCTGTGGCGGCGACCACCGTCCCGGCCGCCGACGAGCCGGTCAGCACGGTGGCGGCCGCCGAACCCGGGCCGGACGGCGACTACTCGTCCGAGGCCGCGGTGCAGACCCTGCGCCCGTGGGTGGACGCCGCGCGCGAGGCCGGCGTGTACGGCCCGACCCCACCTGTCTTCATCTTCTACCAGTGATCAGCTCGGCGGCCTTCTCGCCGACCATCATGCAGGTGATGTTCGGGTTGACCGCCGGGAGGAACGGCAGGATCGACGCGTCGGCGACCCGCAGGCCGGTCACTCCACGGACGCGCAGCTGCGGGTCGACCACCGCCATCGGGTCCGACACCGGGCCCATCTTCGCCGTGCAGGCCGGGTGGTAGACGGTATTGTGCGTCGTGCGGATGTAGTCGACGAGCTCGTCGTCGGTGACCGCGTCAGGGCCGGGGGCGAGCTCCCTCGCGATCCACTCCCGCAGTGCGGGCTGCTCGCCGATCCGTCGCGCGAGCTTCACCCCGGCGAGCATCACACCCATGTCGTGACCTGCCGGGTCGGTGAAGTAGCGCGGGTCGACCCGGGGGCGGTCGCGGAAGTCGCGGCTGCGCAGCCGCACCGTGCCCCGGGAGCGGCCGCGTGTCACGTTCGGGGTGAGGCAGAAGCCGTTGTCGGTGGTCGGGTAGCCGCGGCGCACCGTGTTCAGGTCGAACGGCACCGAGCCGTAGTGCATCATCAGGTCCGGCCGGTCCAGGCCCGGTGCGGTGCGGGCGAACAGGCCGATCTCCCACCACTGCGTGGAGCGCGTGACCATCGGCCGCGCGGCGTCCCACATCACGAGGCCCTCGACGTGGTCGTCCAGGTCGGACCCGACGCCGGGTGCGTCCACCCGCACGTCGATGCCGAACTCCCGCAGGTGCCCGGCCGGGCCGACGCCCGAGAGCATGAGCAGCTTCGGGGTGTCGATGGAGCCCGCCGAGAGGATCACCTCGCGGCGGGCCGAGACCGACGCGCGCCCCGGGCCGATGTCCTGCTGGTACTCGACGCCGGTGGCTCGCCCGCCCTCCTCGCTGAAGATCACCCGCGACGCCCACGCCCCCGTGCGGACCTCCAGGTTCGGGCGCCCGAGCACCGGGTGCAGGTAGCTCACCGACGCCGAGGCGCGCGTGCCGTCGGGGAACTGGTTGATCTGGAAGAACCCGGCCCCGTCGGTGACCGTCACACCCTCGTTGAACCGGACGGTCGGCAGCCCGACGCCCGCCGCCGCCGCCAGCACCGCCACGCCGCACGGGTCGTCCGGCGGGACCTGCATGAGGTTCACCGGGCCCGACCGACCGTGTCCGTGCCACGGCCCGTCGTTGGTCTCCAGGCGCCGGATCAGCGGCCAGCACTCGTCGGCGCTCCAGCCCTCGCAGCCCGTTCGCGCCCACTCGTCGAGGTCCTCGCGCGGCGTCCAGAACGCGATGCACGAGTTGTGCGACGAGCAGCCGCCGAGCACGCGGGCGCGGGCGTGGCGCAGGAAGGAGTTGCCGCGCTCCTGGGGCTCCACCGGGTAGTCCCAGTCGTAGCCGGAGTCGAGCAGCGCCATCCAGTCGGCGAGCCGGAGTATCGCCGGATCGTCGACGTCGGACGGCCCGGCCTCCAGCAGGCACACGGTGACCGACGGGTCCTGCGACAGTCGGGCGGCGAGCACACACCCCGCCGACCCCCCGCCGACGACGACGTAGTCGAACTCGTTCACCGGCCGCTACTCCGCATGTTCGGGCAGCGTGCCGACACGATGGCACCCGTCTTGTACCTCGGATGCACCTTCGCCAGCCCCGAGCCACCGGGCAGGGCGTTGTCCCGGGCCATCGCGAACATCATCCGGATCGCGGCGGTGTGCACGGCCGGCGCGCACACGGTGATGGCGATGACGACCGTGACCAGGAAGATCTTGCCGATGATCGAGCCCGGCACGGCGAGCACGATGAACTGCAGCCCGGCCGTGGCGATCCCGGGGCCGGCGAGGTCCGGCGCCGCCAGGATCGCGAACAGCGGGATGAGCCCGCCGATCACGAACGACGCGATGATGGCCCGCAGGATGGCCGTGGGCGCGGTGCGCCGTGGGTCGACCGTCTCCTCGCCCAGCGAGCCCGCGGTGTCGAAGCCGTACATCACGTAGGCCGAGGCCAGCGCGGCCACCAGGAACGCGCCGAGGTGACCCGTCGAGTGGCTCTCACCCAGGCCCTGGGTGTTAAACAGCACCGTCGGCGGATTCACGATGTTCACCGCGAGCAGGATGATCAGCAGCACCGCGGCGACGGGCTCGATGAACACCCCCGCGCTGTTGATGCGGGACATCAGCGTCACGCCGGAGGCGTTCACGGCCATCGTGAAGACGATGAGGATCGACCCGAGCGTTTGGACCAGTTGCAGATGGAGCCCGCGATCGGACACCGCCCGGCCAGCTCGGCGAAGCACAGCGCGACCATGATCTGCCCGGCGAACACCAGCGGCCACGACCACCGGTACGCCGGGCCGCCGAACGCGTAGCCGAGGTAGAACAGCTGGAACGTGCCGGTCAGGATCGAGATGTGGCTGACCCCCGCCGCGAAGCTCGCGAACTTGCCGATGCTGCGCTCCAGCGACCGGACATAGCCGAAGTCGGCCATCCGTGGTCCCCGGACCCGGTGTCACCCTTGCGGTTCTCGGTCGTACTCATCGCCTCACCTCTCGTGGATCGATCAGCCCGCGAACCACCGCATCGGCTTCGGCGCGGTGTTGTGCCAGACGTGCTTGTGCTCCTGGTACTCGGCCAGCCCCGTCGGGCCCAGCTCCCGGCCGTTGCCCGACCGCTTCATCCCGCCCCACTCCGCCGCGGGGACGTACGGGTGGTAGTCGTTGATCCACACCGTGCCGTGCCGCAGCGCCGACGCCACCCGGTGCGCCCGGCCCATGTCGGCCGTCCACACCGCCCCGGCGAGGCCGTAGCCGGTGTCGTTGCCGAGCGCGATCGCCTGGTCCTCGTCCGCGAAGCGCTCGACGGTGAGGATGGGGCCGAACGTCTCCTCGCGGATCACGCGCATGTCGCGGTGGACGTCGGCGAGCACCGTGGGCCGGTAGAAGTAGCCCCGTTGCAGGTCGGGGTCCTCGGGCCGCCGCCCGCCCGCCACCAGCCGCGCGCCGCCGGCCAGCGCGGACGCCACGAAACCCTCGATCTTCGTCCGGTGCGCGGCGGAGACCAGCGGGCCGGACTCGGTGGCATCGTCGAGCCCGTTGCCCAGCCGGATCCGGTCGGCGCGTCTGCCCACCTCGGCGACGAGGTCGTCGTGCATCTCGTCCTGCACGAGCAGCCGGGCGCCGGCGGAGCAGACCTGACCGGAGTGCAGGAACACGGCGGTGAGTGCGTAGTCGACCGCGAGGTCGAAGTCGGTGTCGGCGAAGACGATGTTGGGGTTCTTGCCGCCGAGCTCGACGGCCACGCGCTTCACCGTCGCGGCCGAGGCGCGGATGATGGCCTGCCCGGTGGTGAGCCCGCCGGTGAAGGACACCATGTCGACGTCCGGGTGCTCGGTGAGCGGGGCACCGACGGTGGGGCCGTCGCCGAGCACGATGTTGACGACACCCCGGGGGACGCCCGCCTCCTCGAGCAGCCGCACCAGCAGCACGGACGTCAGCGGCGTCACCTCGCTGGGCTTGATCACGCAGGTGTTGCCGGCCGCGAGTGCGGGGGCGAGTTTCCACGACAGCTGCAGCAGCGGGTAGTTCCACGGCGTGATCAGGACGCACACCCCGACCGGTTCGCGCACCACACGGCTCAGCACGTGCGGCTGCCCGACGTCGACGACCCGCCCGGCGTCGGCCCCGGCGAGGTCGGCGTAGTAACGGAACACGGCGGTCACGTCGTCGACGTCGACGCGGCTCTCGACGAGCGTCTTCCCCGTGTCGAGGGTCTCGGTGTGGGCGATCGCCTCCTTGTCACGGATCAGCAGGTCGGCGACGCGGCGGAGCAGCGCGCCCCGCTCGGAGGCCGGCGTGGTGCGCCACGGGCCGCCGTCGAACGCGGTCCGGGCGGCCGCGACCGCGTGCTCGACGTCGGCGGGGCCGGCCTGGTCGACGGCTCGCACCACCGTCGCGTCGAACGGGTTGACGACGTCAGCGGTGCCGCCGGAACCGGCGGTCCACGCCCCGTCGATGAAGAGGTCGACCACCGCTGTGATCATCCTCCGAAGGGACGCCGCGTCAACCACCGCGTTCGGATCGACGCATATAGTTTCGCCATGGGCAACACGACTGGTCGCGATGGGGGCGTCCAGTCCGTCGATCGGGCGATCAGCGTGCTGGAGATCCTGGCCCGCCGCGGCGAGGCCGGGGTCAGCGAGGTGGCCGCCGAGATCGAGGTGCACAAGTCCACGGCGTTCCGGCTGCTGGGCGCGCTGGAGGTGCGCGGGCTCGTCGAGCAGGCGTCCGACCGCGGCAAGTACCGGCTCGGGTTCGGACTGATCCCGCTGGCCGGCGCCGTCTCCGACCGTCTCGACGTGAGCAGGCGGGGCCGCGACGTGTGCGAGCGGCTGGCCGCCGAGATGGGCGAGACGATCAACGTCGCCATCCTGCAGAAGCACTGGGCGGTGAACGTCGACCAGGCCCGCGGGCCGTCCACCGTCTCCACGCACAACTGGATCGGGCACCTCACGCCGCTGCACTGCACGTCGAGCGGGAAGGTGCTGCTCGCCCACGTCCCGCTGCCCCGCCGGGCCGAGCTGCTCGAGGCGTCGGGCATGGGGGCGTTCACCCCGCACACCGTCACGTCCGCCGCATCGCTGGAGTCCGAGCTCGACGGGGTGCTCGCCGACGGGTTCGCGACGGCCGTGGAGGAGTACGAGGTCGGCCTGAACGCCGTCGCCGCCCCCGTGCTCGGCCGCGGCGGCGAGGTGATCGCGGCGCTCAGCGTGAGCGGCCCGAGCTACCGTCTGGACGAGACACGCCTGGCCCGGCTCACCAGTCCCCTGCGCGCCGCAGCGGCGGAGATCTCCCGCCGCATGGGCTGGCTCGGCGAGTGAGATGGACGTCAGCGCTGTCCGGAGATGATCGACAGCGCTGGTGTTCATCTCAGCCGGGCGGTGACCCAGGAGTGGAACGCGCCGATGTGGTGCTCGCTCGGGACGAGGACGCCGCCGTCGCGATAGGCGCGGCTGCCCATGCCGGGCTGGGTGCGCTCGCAGGCCGCGAAGTCCTGGACGTTGACGCGGTGGAACAGTTCCACGGAGGGGTCGAGGTCGCGACCCAGCGCGTCGGGGGCGAAGAGCCAGTCGCACTCCACCACGGTGCGGTCGGGGGCGAGCGGCGTCATCCGGTGGACGATCACGTGGTCGGGCACCAGGTTGACGAACACCTGGGGTTTGATCGTGATCGCGTAGTAGCGGCGGTCCTGCTCGTCGGTCACACCCGGGAGCCGATCCGCGCCCGCGCGACCGTCGACGGTGAACCCGGCGGCCGCGGGGGCGAACCCCGCGCCGTGGCCCACCCAGTACTGCGCCGCGTACCCGTCGGCGAACTCCGGAAGAACCTCTGTCAGCTCCGGATGGATCGAGGCGCAGTGGTAGCACTCCATGAAGTTCTCGACGATCAGCTTCCAGTTCGCGGCGACGTCGTATCTCAGGCGCCGGCCCAGGGCGAGTTGCTCGACGCCGTAGCGCTCGATCGCCGCGACCTCGCCGAGCCTGCTGACCACCTCGCCGAGCACGTCGGCCTCGAACGACGGCGGTTCGTCGGCCAGGCAGATCCACACGTAGCCCAGCCATTCCCGCAGGTGGACGGCCAGCAGGCCGTACTCGACGCGGTCGACGTCGGGCATCGAGCTCAGGTTCGGAGCGGCCACGAGCCGGCCGGTGAGGTCGTAGGTCCAGGCGTGGTAGGAGCACTGCAGGTTGCGGCGCAGTTGCCCGGCGTCGTCGGTGCACAGCCGCGCGCCCCGGTGTCGGCACACGTTGAGGAAGGCACGCACGACCCCGTCGCGGCCGCGGACGAGCACCACGCTCTCCCGCCCGACGGTGACCGTGTGGAAAGCCCCCGCCGCGGCGAGGTCCGCGGCGAACGCGACACACGCCCAGGTGCGCTCGAAGATGCGCTCCTGCTCGTCGGCGAACACCCCGGGGTCGGTGTAGGCCGAGCCGGGGAGCGTACGGACGAGGCTCGGCCCCGGCGCGCCGGGCTCGGGACGGCCGGGCTCGGGCGCGCCCGGGTCGGGACGGGCGGGCTCGGGACGGTCCAGGTCGGCCTCCGCGGCGGTCATGGGCGGGCCTCCGTGGCGAGTGGGCGGCGGTCCGTGGGGCCGGACGACGGACTCGACGGCGCGAGCGCGTCCGGGTCGAACCTCGTCGGGTCGAACCTCTTCGGGTCGAACCTCGTCGGGTCGAACAGGGCGATGGGGTGCGCGGTGGCACCCGAGGTGGCCAGGTCGGCCAGGATCTCGCCGATCACCGGCACGAACTTGAACCCGTGCCCGGAGAAGCCGCAGGCGACCGTGACGCGATCCTGCCGGTCGACCACGAAGTGTTCGTCCGGCGTGGTGGTGTACATGCACGGGACCGTCTTCACGACCGGGCCCACGAGCCCCGGGAGGGTGTCGGCGACGCGGGCGCGCATCTCGGCCACCTCGGTCTCGGTGACCACGCGGTCCAGGGCGTCGGGGTCGGCGTCGCGGCCCCGGCGGAAGAACGCGACCTTCGCGCCGCCGTCCGGGCCGTCGATCGCGGGAAAGCCGTAGATCTGCGCGCCACCGGTACCGTCGCCGCGACCGGCCTGCTCGGCGATGTAGACCGGATGCTCCTCGAACGGCCCGACGCCACCGGGCGGGGCGAACCAGTACTGCACCTGACGCTCCACCCGCAGCGGGACCCCCGGGAGCAGCGTCGGCGCCCACGAGCCGGGGCAGACCACCAGGTGCCCCGCCGTGAACGCGCTCCCGGCGGTACGGACGCGCACGCCGTCGCCGGTCGCCTCCCAGCCCAGCACCTGCTGCCCGAACCGCAGGTCGGCGCCGTCCCGTGCGGCGAGGTCCAGGTGCGCTGCCACGCTCGCCTCGGGGCGGACGAACCCGGCGCGTTCCTCGTACACCGCCATCTCGTCGGCGGCCGGGGTGACCGTCGGGAAGCGGGCCCGCACGGCGTCGGCGTCGAGGATCTCGTGGGGCAGTCCCCACTCCTGGGCCGCCCGCAGGCTCCCGGCGAACGTGGTGCTCCCGGGCGGGCCGAGGTACAGCCCTCCGGTCAGGGTGAGCAGGTCGACGTCGGCCTCCTTCTGCGCCTGGGCCCACAGCTCGTAGGCCCGCAGCAGCAGCGGGACGTACGCCGGGTCCTCGAAGTAGGACTGCCGGATGATCCGCGAGCCGCCGTGGCTGGACCCGCGGTCGTGCGCCGGGGTGAACCGTTCCAACCCGAGCACCCGCACACCCCGCGCGGCGAGGTGCCGCGCCGCGGCGGACCCCATGCCACCCAGCCCGACGACCACCACGTCGAAGGCGTTCACGCGCGGATCCTCTTCATCTCGGGGTCGAACAGCGGTTCCGCGGCCACCACAGCGGGCAGGCGGTCGCCGAAGTACTCCACCTGCACGGGGGTGCCCGGCTCCGCGGCCGCGGCCGGGAGCCAGGCGTAGGCGATGGACGCGTCGATCGTGTAGCCGTAGGCCGCGCTGGTGACGTGACCCGCGCGGACGCCGGCGTGGAACACCGGCTCCTTGCCCAGCACCACGTGCGCGGGGTCGTCGAGGATCAGGGGAGCGAGCCGGCGTTGCGGGGTCTCGCGGCCGACCAGTGCCGCCGCGCCCACGTAGGAGCCCGGACGCACGGCGAACCCGAGCCCGGCCTCGTACGGGTCGTGCTCGGTGGTCATGTCGAGCCCGGCCGAGCGGTAGCCCTTCTCCAGCCGCAGGGAGTTGAACGCGCTGCGACCCGCGGCGATCACGCCGTGGCGCTGTCCGGCGTCCCACAGCACGTCCCACAGCCGCAGTCCGACGTCAGCGCCCGCGTAGAGCTCCCAGCCGAGCTCGCCCACATAGGACAGTCGCAGCGCGGTGGCCGGCACGCCGCCGACGTGGATCCGGCGGGCCCGGAAGTACCCGAACGCGCCGTGCGAGACGTCGTCACGCGACACCGACGCCAGCACGTCACGGGCGCGCGGTCCCCACAGCCCGATGCAGCACGTGCCGCCGGTGACGTCGCGCACCGCGACGTCGGGCCCTGCGTCGCGCCGCAGCCGGTCGAGGTCGAGGTTGCCGTTCGCCCCGACCTGGAAGTGCTGCTCGCCCAACCGGGCCACGGTCAGGTCGCCACGGATGCCACCTGAGGGCTCCAGCATCAGCGTGTAGGTGACCGCACCGGGTTTCCGGTCCAGGTCGTTGGTGGTGAGCCGCTGGAGCAGGTCGAGCGCGCCGGGGCCGGTGACCTCCAGGCGCTTGAGCGGGGTCATGTCGAACATCGCCACGCGGTCGCGCGTCACCAGCGCCTCGGCCCCCACGATCGGCGACCAGAACCGCGACGCCCACTCCCCGCGTCCCGGGATCCGTCCGACCTCGGGCAGGGCGGCGTTGGCCGCGAACCAGTGCGGTCGCTCCCAGCCCGCGCCTTCCAGGAACACCGCGCCCAGCTCCACCTGACGGGAGTGGAACGGGCTGACGCGAAGCGGGCGCGGCCGGCGGGGCGGCTCGAGCGGGTGCAGGACGTCGTAGACCTCGACGAAGTTACGCGCACTGCGTATATCCACATAGGACGGTGCGAGCTGGGCGTCCTCGAAGCGGTTGAGGTCGCACTCGTGGACGTCGACGCCCGGCTCGCCCTCGACCAGCCAACGCGCCAGAGCCCGCCCGACGCCGCACGAGTGCGTCACCCAGACCGCCTCGGCGACCCAGAAACCGCGCAGGCCCGGGTGCTCGCCGAGGAGCGGCATCCCGTCGGGGGTGAAGGAGAAGACGCCGTTGAAGCCCGTGTCGATCTCCGCGGTGCGCAGGGCCGGCAGCAGGTCGCGGGCGTCGGCCCAGCTCGGTGCGAAGTCCTCCGGCGTGAAGGGAAGGACGCTCGGCATCCCGGTGACGGGCAGCGCGTCGAGGTCGACGGGCATCGGGCGGTGGGCGTAGGAGCCGACGCCGAGACGGTCGACGTGCTCGCGGACGTACAGGTCACGGTCCTGGTGGCGCAGGATCGGCAGCCCCGCCTCGGCGGCCTCGGTGTTGCGCCCGGCCAGCGCCGCGACCGGCGTCGTCGTCACGTACTGGTGCGCCATCGGCAGCAGCGGGACCACGAGGTCGACGAGCGCACCTGTGCGCGGCCCCCAGAACCCCGTGGCGGAGACGACGACATCGGCCGGGATGTCACCGTGTTCGGTGCGGACACCGCTCACGCGCCCGCGATCGGAGAGGACCTCGCACACGCGCTGCCCGCCGAGCACGCGCGCCCCGCGGTCGACGGCCCTGGCCAGCTGGGCGGCGACCGCGCGCGGGGCCTTGGCCAGCCCGTCGGAGGGGGTGTGGAAGCCGCCGAGGACGCGGGCGGGGTCGACGAGCGGGTGCAGGGCGGCGCACTCGCCGGGGTCGACCAATCGCGACGCGATCCCCCAGCTCGTCGCGAGCCCGTGGCGTCGGCGCAGGTCGGCGAACCGTTCGGGTGTGGTGGCGAGCTCGAGCCCGCCGACGGGGTTGAAGCACCACGCGCCGTCCAGCGCTGCGAGCTTCTCGACCGTGTAGCGGGCGAACCCGGTCATCGTCGAAGACGGGTTGGTCTGGAACACCAGGCCCGGTGCGTGCGAGGACGACCCGCCGGGCAGCGGCAGCAGGCCACGGTCGAGCACGGTGACGTCGGTCCAGCCGCGCGCCGCCAGCTCGTCGGCCACTGCCGCGCCGACGACGCCTGCCCCGATGACGACGACCCGGGGGACGGTCATGATGCGGCGACGGAGCCGGGGCCGGAGCCGCGGGCGGGCTCGCCGGAGAGCACGACGTGCACCGCGCCGCCCTCGACGACGACCCGGTGCGTCCGGACCGGGTCGTGGGCCAGCAGCCCGTCCGGCTCCCCGGTACGCAGGTCGAAGATCGCCGCGTGCAGCGGGCACTCCACCTCGCAGCCCTCCAGCCAGCCCTCGGCGAGGGAGGCATCCTGGTGGGTGCACGTGTCGTCGATGGCGTAGAGCTCGCCGTCGGCGGTGTGGAACACGGCGACCGGCGGGCTGAGCGGGAGGCGGCGAGCGCTGTCGCGGGGCAGATCAGCGAGCGCGCAGACGTGAATCATGCGGAATCTCCGGAGCGCAGTGCGGAACGTTGTGCACGACGCGCAACAGAGTCCGCTCAGTGATGGGCGCCTGTCAAGGGTCGGGCCGCCCCCGAAACATGCCGTAACCTGACCGGCGCCCCCCGTCCGGCGCGGTGCTCCCCATCCGGCGCGGTGCTCCCATCCGGCGCGGTGCTCCCCATCCGGCGCGCGGTGCTCCCCGTCCGGCCCGGTGCCCCCCATCGACCGGGAGCGCCGAACTGAACCGCGGAGCACGACCCCCCGGCGGGAGCGCGGCGGGTCAGTGGGGTTGTTGGTGGTCCGGTGTGGGGAGGGGGCGGGCAGCGCCCGCGGCGAGCAGGCCCACCACCAGCGCCCCGAGCACGACGAACAACGCGCGCAGGATGCCGGCGTCCTCGGTGAGCAGTCCGATCAACGGGGGCCCGGCGAGGAACGCGGTATAGCCCACCGAACTGACCACCGACACGCGCGCGGCAGCGAGGGCCGGGTCGTCGGCCGCCGCGCTCATGCCGACCGGGAACCCCAGCGACGCCCCGAGCCCCCACAACAACGCACCGGCCAGCGCGACGGGCGTGGAGCCACCCAGCAGCACCAGCAGCAGTCCGGCCAGCGCGAGCACCGCCGTCGCACGCAACACCGCCACGCGACCGAACCGCTCCAGAGCCGACCCGCCGAGCAGCCGCCCCACCGTCATCGCGCTCACGAAGAACCCGAACGCCACCGCGCCGACGGCCTCACTCACCGCATACCCGTCGACGAACGCCACGGCGATCCAGTCGTTCGCCGAGCCCTCGGTGAAGGCGAACCCGAGCACCATCAGACCGATCAGCAGGGTGCGCGGCTCACGCCACGCCACGAGGACACCGGAGCCGGTGGCCGCCTTGCCGGCGGCGGCCTCGTGCCGGGGCAGGAAGCGGCGGCTCGCCACGGTGACGACGACCGGGAGGAGTACCGCGACCGCCGCGACCTGCACCGCGAGCGGTACGCCGGTGGCGGCCGAGGCGGCCCCGAGCGCGGCACCGGCCACCGTGCCCAGGCTGAACGCGGCGTGCAGGCGGGGCAGCAGCGAGCGGCCGAGGCGGTGTTCGACGTCGGCGCCCTCGACGTTCATCGCGACGTCCCACACCCCGCTGCCCAGCCCGGTGAACACCAGCCCGATCCCGGCCGGGACGACGGCACCCGTGACGAGCCCGGTCACCAGCCCGGCGAGCCCGAGGCTGACCGACAGCGCCCCGAGCAGCACGGCGGGGCCGGGCCCGAGCCGGTGCACCACCGGCCCGGACAGCGGCAGCCCCGCGATGGCCCCGCCGGACAGGCACAGGAGCAGCAACCCGAGCTGGGCCGAGGAGATGCCGAGCGCGTCGCGGATGGCCGGGGTGCGGGAGATGAACGAGGCGAACGCGACGCCGTTCGCGGCGAACGCGATCACCACGGCGGTACGGGCGCGCGACGTCTCGGGGGTGGGGGTGGGCAGCGCCCGGGCGGTCGGCACGACGACGCCTCCGTATCGAATCGATTCGATGGAAGACGGTACGCGGCCGTGCAGCCATCGCTCAACCCGTGGGACTGTGACGCGTACCGTCTCGTCCGTGACCACCCGCCCGACGCTGGCCGTCGTCGCGGCCCGCGCCGGGGTCTCGCCGTCCACCGCGTCGCTGACGTTCTCCGGCAGCCCGCGCGTGACGCCCGCGACGCGCGAGCGGGTGCTGACCGCCGCCGCCGCCCTCGGCTACGCCGGCCCCGACCCGCTCGCGGCGTCCCTGCGCCGGGGCCGCAGCGACGTCATCGGCGCCTTCGTGGGCGAGCGGCTGCTCCACGCGTTCCGCGACCCTGTCGCCGTCGCGCTGCTCGACGGCATCACCGAGGTGCTCGGCCCGCACGGCGTCGGGTTGTTGCTGCTCGCCGGTGACACCGGGCGTCCCTCCACCGACCAGATCGGGCGCCTGCCCCTCGACGCCGCGATCTTCGCCACCTGCGGGCTGGAGGACGACCCGGCGCTGGAACAGCTCCGCGCGCGCGGGGTGCCGCTCGTCGTCGTCGAGGGCCCGGCCGTTGACGGCGTCGTCCTCGTCGACATCGACGACCGGCGCGGCACCCGCGACCTCGCCCGGCACCTGCACGGTCTCGGCCACCGCCGCGTCGAGGTGGTCGCGATGCCCCTGCGCCTCGACGGCACACGCGGGCCGGTCGGCGCGTCGCGTCGCTCCCGGGCGCACTACCGCGACGTCCGCCACCGCATCGAGGGTGTGGAGGACGTGTTCGGCGCCGTGCCGGTGTTCGAGACCGCCAGCAACGCCGTGGACGAGGGCATCGGGGCGGGCCGCAGGGTGCTCGGCGTGCCCGCGCACCGCCGCCCGACCGCGGTGATCGCGCAGAGCGACGTCCTCGCGGCCGGGGTGCTCCGAGCCGCCGCCGAGCTGGACCTGCGGGTGCCCGACGACGTGTCGGTGGCGGGTTTCGACGGCGCCGACCTGCACTGGCTGGGCGACACGCGGCTCACCACGGTCGTCCAGCCGACCGAGGAGAAGGGTCGCTCCGCCGCCCGCGCGGCGATGGGACTGGTGGCCGGCGAACGACCGGACGACGTGACGCTTCCGGTCCAGCTCCGCACCGGCACGACAACGGCTCCGCCGCCCCGTGTGTGATCGGGCATGGGCGTGATCAGGCAGGGGCGTGATCAGGCAGGGGCGTGATCAGGCGCGCGGGAACGTGCCCAGAGCGCTCAGGTCGTAGCCGCCGGGGTAGCTGCGGATGTTCGGGAGCTGGCGGGCGAACCTGGGCTCGAGCCGCGGGGGAAGCCACCGCACGACCCGGCTGCGCAGCTTCACCGCCCCGCGGGCGACCCGCTGCTCCAGCGGGGAGATGCGCGGGTAGTGGAACGCGGCGCGCAGCGGGTCGTCCATCAGGCCGTAGGAGAAGCGGGTGACCAGCGCCGCGGGCGCCCGGTGGTTCGGCGGGAACGTCGCGAACAGGGCGAGCGTGGCATCGGCGACCGCCCGCCCGCCCTCGTCGAACGCGAAGTGCTCGGCCTCGTAGGCGTCGAGGTAGGCGGCGAACTCGCCGTGGGTCGCCGGGACGTCGCGCATGCCCAGGCGCCGACCCAGCTCGCGGTAGTAGTTCGCGGCCGCGACCTTCTCGGCCTCGGTGAGCACCCGCCAGCCCAGCTCGTCGATCCAGTGGATCGGGACGACCACGAACGTCGAGAGGACGTAGAGCAGGTCACCGTCGGCGATGTCGTAGGAGCCGTGCATCCGGTTCACCCGCCGGATCGCGGTGCGCCCCTGCGCGCTGTCGAACCCGTGCTCGACGAGGGCGTCGAGGAGCAGCCCGGTGTCGTCGTAGCGCTTCTGGACGCGTTCGGTGAACTCGCCCGTCGACGCCAGCAACCGCCCGATGCTCGGCACCGCATAGGTGCGGAACAGCGCGAACGACAGCGACTGGTTGTAGTCCCACGGGAACTCGTGCGTGGCACTGATGCGGTAGATCTCGGCGAAGTCGGACTCCGGATCGAGCCGCTCGATCCGGTCCCGCCACTCGAACCGCCTCATTGCGCAACGGTAGGCAGCACCCGGCGAGCCGGTCAATGCCGACCGCCCGACACCTACGGCTGTCGCGGACCTCCCGCGCCCGTCGCCCGGTCAGGCGCCATGATGTGCCCTCGGACGACGAGCGAGGAGATGCGCATGTCCGCACCGAACGGGATCGATCCGACCGTGCCGCCCAGTGGCTCCGGCTGCGTGGACTGCGACGCGGCGGGCGGCTGGTGGGTGCACCTGCGCCGGTGCGCGCCGTGCGGCCACGCCGGCTGCTGTGACTCCTCCCCGTCCCAGCACGCGAGCGCGCACTTCGCCGCCGGCGGACATCCCGTGGTGCAGAGCTTCGGACCGGGCGAGGACTGGTTCTGGAACTACCGCGACTCCGAGCCCGTGGCCGGCCCCGAGCTCGCACCGCCCGCACGACCAGGCCGTCCCCGGTCCGGCCGGGCGTGTCCCGGCGGACTGGCAGGACCACATCCACTGATCACGCGAGCCGCGCCGCACGGGATTCGAGGTGGCGCCGCACGGACAGGCTGAGCGTGCGTGGTTCACCGACCCGGCGGGCACATCCTCGCCGCGCTTCGGGAGACCTGAGCCCGGGTCTCCCGCGGAGATCACGGTTCCATGATCGACGCTTCGGGCCGGGCAGCCGCGTGACCTCTCGTCCAGTGTGGTGGGGCGTTGCCGAACAAGCCGTGGTCCTACCTGCGCCAGGAGCAGGGCGAGGTGCTGGAGGACTGGTTCGGCCGCCGCAGGGACGACCGCGACGTGGTGATCAAGCAGAACACCGGCGGCGGCAAGACCGTGGTGGGCCTGCTGATCGCGCAGAGCACCCTCAACGAGGGCGTCGGGAAGGCCATCTACCTTGCGCCGGACACCTACCTCGCGGCGCAGGTGCGCGATGAGGCATCCCGGCTGGGGCTTCCGACCGCAGAGCAGCCCGACGACCCCCGGTTCCTCGCCGAGCGGGCCATCCTCGTCACGACCTTCCAGAAGCTGATCAACGGCCAGTCGGTGTTCGGCGTGGTCGGCGGCTACCGCACCCCGATCGATCTCGGCGTCGTGGTCGTCGACGACGCCCATGCCGCGCTGGCCGCGACCGAGGGCCAGTTCCGGCTCACCATCCCGGCCAACCACCTGGCGTTCACCGCGCTGTTCGACCTGTTCGACGGCGACCTGGTCAAGCAGAACCGGAAGGCCTGCTTGGACATCGCCGAGGGCGACTTCACCGCCGTGGTGCGGGTCCCGTTCTGGGCGTGGGCGGACAAGCAGAAGGAGGTCTGGGACATCCTCCACCCGTACGGGGTCGGGCGGGACGACGCGTTCAAGTTCGCGTGGCCGCTGATCGCCGACTGCCTGAACCTGTGCACCGTGATGGTCAGCAGCCGCGGCATCGAGATCCAGCCGCCGTGCCCGCCGATCGAGAAGATCCCCTCATTCGTCAACGCCCGCCGGCGCGTCTACCTAACCGCGACGCTGTCCGACGACAGCGTGCTGGTCACCAACCTCAAGGCCGACCCGGCGAACCTCGAACAGGTCATCACCCCCGGCAGCGCGGCCGACCTCGGTGACCGCCTGGTGCTCGCGCCGGTCCAACTCAACCCGAGCCTCGGCGACGACGCTGTGCGGCAACTGGCCAAGCAGTTCTCCCTCGGCGACCGTGACGGCGACGGCCACCTCGAATCCCGCCCGGTCAACGTGGTCGTGCTCGTCCCCAGCACCGCCCAGGCCAACCAGTGGCGTGCCCTGGCCGACCGCATCCACTACGTCGACACTCTCGAGGCCGGTGTCGCCGATCTGCGTGCTGGGCACGTGGGCCTGGTGGTGCTGGTCAACAAGTACGACGGGATCGACCTGCCCGGCATAGCGTGCGAGCTGCTGGTCATCGACGGGATCCCGCGGCCGATGGCCGCCGCCGACCGCCGCGAGGCCGCAGCCCTGCTCGACAGCCCCACCCGCCAGGGCCGTGACGTCCAGCGCATCGAGCAGGGCATGGGCCGAGGAGTCCGTGACGTCAACGACCACTGCGCGGTGTTGCTGCTGGGCGCCGCCCTGGGGATGGCCGTGCACGACCAAGCCTGGCTGAACCTGTTCTCCCCGGCCACCCGCGCGCAACTCGAGCTCAGCCGCGAACTTGCCCTTCAGCTCTACGGCGCCGGCCTGGATGGCATCCGCGGCGCCCTCTCGGTGTGCCTAGACCGCGACCCGGAGTGGGTACAGCGCAGCAGGGTCGCCCTGGCGCCGGTGCGCTACAACAACACCGGCGCCGTGCGCCCGGAGGCGATCGCCGCCCGCGAGGCGTTCGACCACGGCGGGAACATCCAGGTCGTGTCCGCCCCCGACGGCTGGCCGCTGTGGACCTCCGACGTGCGCCCCGGCCGCGAGCACGACATCACCGCCGCCCGCACCGACCCCGACCTGATCGCGAGGATCACCGCCTGGGTCACCGACGGTCACACCAGCCTGGCCGACCTGGGCTACGAGGGCGCACCCGAGGCCTTCACCATCCCGTACAAGAAGCCCAAGAACACCGAGTTGACCGTCGACCAGCAGACCTTCAACGCGGTCCACGGCGCGCTGCGCTGCCTCGGTGAACGCGCGAACTCCCTGCTCAAGACCACCTACAAGTCGCTACGCCGCTACCGCGGCTGCCCCTGGCGCATCGGCACCATCGTCGCCGCAGCCCTCACGTTCCTGCACTACGAGAACAACCGCACCACGTGATCAACACAGTTGCTCACGCAACGCGACGACCGGTTACTCGGACAGGCTCACTGACCAGGCACAACATCGGCCCGACCCCGCTCATGTGCCCATCAACTGCGGAACGCGGGATGAAGAGCCGGGGTTAGTTACGCTTCTCAACTGGGATCATGCGCCGCGTGGCCCCAGTCGTGAGGAAGGAAATCAACAACGCCGCACAGACCAGCAGAATGGCTTGTTGAATGCTGATGCGTCCGCCGAGCAACCCTAGTAATGGCGGACCACCGAGGAAGGCCGCATAGCCAATCGAACTGACAACGGACACTCTTGCCGCAGCTCTGTAGGGATCATCTGCGGCCGCCGACATTCCCACTGGAAATCCTAGTGCGGCACCTAGTCCCCAAAGTAGCGCTCCCGCAAGGGCCAGAACAGTTGACTCAGCTAGGGCCACCACTAGCACGCCAACGAGGGCAACCGCCAATGACACGCGCAGAGTGCTGATTCGTCCGAAGCGAGCGATCAGGGCTCCACCAGCGATGCGGCCGATTGTCATCGCCGTGACAAAGACAGCAAACGCTAAAGCCCCGGTGCTTTCATCAGCACCATAGCCATCGACTAATACGTACGCAATCCACTCATTGGCCGTTCCTTCCGTGAAGGCAAAGCCGAAGACGAAAAGCCCAAGAAGGAGGGTGCGTCGCTCACGCCACGATGCCCAGAGATCTCGCCCGGGCGCGCGGATCCCACCGCCTGACTTGGCGGCATCTACGGATCGAACCGTTCGACCAATTAGGATAGATGCAGGAAAAAGCAGACAAGCTACGGCTACACATTGGCCAGACAAAGGTACTGATGCACTAGCCAAAAGTGCACCAAGAAGAGCACCGACCACCGTCCCCACGCTTAGCGCAGCGTGCAACCGCGGCAATAGGCCATCACTTTCGAGGAGGGACGCTATGTGAGCGCCGGTCACGTTCATGCTAACTTCCCAGAGGCCCATCCCAAGTCCAATGATGTAGAGTGCAATTGCGGCAGCGACCCATGAACTAGACCCGAGGCCGAAGGCCAGTAGAAGTAGTCCTACCGCCACAGCGGCAACACCCGTAGCGATGCCACGGCTAGCCCCCAAGCGTTGCACGAGGATACCTGCGATTGGGAGTCCTGATACGGCCCCAGCCGAAAGCCACATCAGCAACAACCCTAGGCCCGCCGTTGATAACCCCAACTCAGCGCCAAGGGCAGGTACGCGGCTGACGAGAGCTGCATACATTACGCCGTTTACGCCGAAGGCGGCATACGTCGCCCTCTTAGGGGTGCTCAAATCATCGGTGAGTAATCGCCCCTCAGACACGCGCACGACGACGGTTGATCGGATTGTCGTACTTGTGCCGCTCCCCGACGCGTTTGGCAACTCCCCGTACGTCGTCGGCGTGGTGGCGGACTCGCAGTAAAATTTGGCTCATCCAATCGGCGAAGTCGGGGTGTCGCATGTACTTGTTGTGCACGAAAATTGCCCTGTCGTGCACTCTCTGCGCGCCATCGTAAGACAGGCCCCTGTCGGCGACCACTCCCGCCCAGGCAGGGTCCATGTGGGTAGGTGCGTACCCCGCCTCAGCCCATACACCCTCTGCAATTAGGGCGACCCGAAGGTCGTCTGGCGATATACCAACTTCTTGCTCCATCGAGTCCAGGCACTCCATGAAAAGGCAGAAGAACGGTGGGTATTCGGCATCGACCGGAGGCACCCACAACCAAGGTGTTGCCGAGACCTCGTCACCCTCGCTCAAGGCCATTGTGATCTTTCTTCGGTTCTCGCGCACGATCAAGCGATCGTGCAGAGCTCTCATCCATTGCACCAGCATGAGCGCAGCCGGTTGCTCTCCCATGCGCTGATTCCCGGCAGCGATGGGGACAGCGTCTCGGTAAGGGATGGGGTCGAAGCGCGTTGGCCAAAGTCCGCAGTCGGAATCAGCGCGCATGATTGCAGCCACTTCAGCATCATTGCTGATGACGAGGCCACCTTCGCACGAGGGCGTTGCCTTTCCCTCCCCCTGTGCTGAGATTGACGCCGTAACCGCCTTTTTTCCATCGTAGCGGGCAACACCGCCTAGTGCATTGTCGTGGTGGACTATAACGTCGTGATTCTCAGCGAGAGTGCATATGCGCTCCAAAGCGCCGAAATTGCCGTACATCGTGGCTGGCATAACGCCTAGAACTCGATGCGCATTCCGCTCCAGGTACTCCTCAACGACGTTCTCATCCATCGTTGCATCCCTGCGGGCATCAATAGGCACGATATCTGGCATCCGTTCGAGCTCCGCGGCAACTCCCCAGCGGACGCCATGGTTAGCGGATGCGTGGGTGAGGGTCGGCACGAGCACTTCGGTGCGCCCAGACGCCCAATCGTGGCCACGGGCGTGCAGTTGCGCCCGGAAACCCGCCGCGATAGCTAGAGTGCCGTTTGGCTGTCCGACCGCGTAGGCGTAACCAGTTGTGTCGGCCACCACCTGCTCGAGGATTGCTCTCCACTTAGCTGGGATGTGCCCAAAGCCGACCCACTGACCACTTTCGGTAACCTCTGCCAGAATAGCCGACTCTATCAAACCCGAATACGGCCACTCAGGTTGTTTGTCCACGCTCACAACAGGGTTGCCACCGAGTACTGCGGGCTTAGACGTGACCATCAGTTCGCCTTCCTTCAGAGAAAAAGACTAGCGTTGAGATTCGCCCTAATTCAAGGCATGCTCGAACCGTTCTGCGAAACCGCCGTCCAGTGCAGCTGCGTGTGCGATTGTTAGGGCGGTCGCGTATACCTCCTCACTCGCAGGGTACCGAGCAGAATAGCGATCCTGATCAGCCTCTACCAGAGGCCCCATCAGAGGGTCGAGGTCAGGGCGGTAATTGCTATCCATATGTAGGGGCACATAGGTTCGACCAACTTCTACGTCAAGCGTCCGTGACAAGTGGTCTGATAGACCGTCAATACTCGCGCTATTGTAGCGAGCCGCCCATTTGTAGGTCGGCGAAACACCGTCTTGCCGTTCAAAGGGCTGCAAGTGGGGAAGCGAGTCTGCAGCATCGTCTAGTGCGTCCCATGTATCAAGGCGACGGAGCTGCCGCTCACGGAAGCGCGTTAGTTGAGATCTCGCAAAGGCGGCATTGATCACAGGGAGTCGGTCGTTGCCACCGGGGAGAGGGAGAGCTGTCTGACATGGACGCCCACAATTCGCCAAGGACGCCACCTGGTGCAGCAACTCGACGTCTGTAGACACCACCAGACCACCTTCACCAGCCGTCAGTGGCTTACTGGCCTGAAGGCTGAAGGTGCCTATCTGACCGGTCGAACCCGCGGGGGCGTGTCCTAGTGATGCCCCGTGCGCGTGAGCACAATCTTCAACTAGCGCCAGCCCATAGTGGTCCGCTAAATTTCGAAGAGCCGGGAGGTCCGCCATTCTGTTGTACAAGTGCACAGCAATGATTGCGAAGGTCTGATCATCAATGAGATGCCGTACGGATGAGGGATCTATTGTCATGGTGCGCGGGTCGATATCGGCCAATCGGGGGACCAGACCCCGGTCGAGAGCAGCTGTCGCCGTCGCCGACCATGTGAGCGAGGGCACAATTACGTTGTCGCCGATACGCGGCTGGCGGAGACCCAGATGAGAGGCGCGCGATGCTAGGGCGGTAAGGGAAAGCGTAATTGCCCGAGTGCCATTACTGACGGGGACTACCGAAAGCGCCGTGCTCGACCCTATAGTATGAGTGTAAGCGAACTCGCTGGCTAATTCGGTCGCTTCAGCACTTAGGATCGCTGACTGCCATAGCTGGTCTCGGTCCAGCCTCATACTAGGACTGCTGAGTGATTGAGCTGACGGCTGAAAGTCGCTGTGCAGGAGAGAATTGATGACGCGTTCACAATCCTGCTCGTTGATCAGTCGTTCCGGGAATGTATTCACCACGTCGAGACCATCCTCCGCGCTAAGGTGAGGCTTTGAGAGACGCGGCCTCGAAGCTGTCCTGTTTTGCCTGGTGACGACCGACGTTCGTCCACTGTTGCAATGCGGAACTTTCGAGTATCGCGTCCAGAAGCTGCGCACTCCGGTGACCGTCCCTCAAGTCTGCGTGTACACGATCAACCGAGGCAACTGCTGTGCCTAAAATGTCGGAGTAGGCGCTGGCGAACATGCGTCGCATAGCATTCTCATGCACAGACAAGGAGCCATCCAAGCGTGACATCGGGGGCTCTATCATGGTTACGCTGTTTTTGCGTCGCAGCCGTACGCGATGCGGCTCTTCCGAGTGCCACGAGAGAGAGGCCTCGCTGCCATCAACCTCTAGCCAAAATGTGTTGTCGTACCCTTCACTCACCTGCGACACAGTGAAAATGCCCGGGCAGTTGTCCGTGCGGAACATGACAGAGCCATAGTCTTCCGTTGTCACATTCACATCGGAGAATGAAGGGGGTTCTTCGAGGCCACTTAGGTTCCTATCCGTGGTCGGACGCCTGCGACGCGGCACGACGACGTGAAGGTCTGCGATTAGACAGTGAGGGGATTCCCCAGTCACAAAAGCTGCTAGGTCTAGCCAGTGTGAGCCAATATCTGCCATTGCCCGTGATGGGCCACCCAGCAGAGGGTCAACCCGCCAGTCCCAGGAGAGAGGCGACGCAAGCCAGCCTTGGACGTAACCCCCGCGAATCATATGAACGTCGCCTAAGGCGCCCGATGAAACAAGTTGCCGCGCTAGTTTGGATGCCTCATAAGCGCGGTAGGTATGACAGACGGTACCAGTAAGGCGAGACGCTTTGGCTAGAGCAACTAGTTCGGCACTCTGTATCGCGCTTAGGGCGAGGGGCTTTTCGCAGATAACGTGCTTGCCATTAAGTAGCGCAGCTTTTGCGATCTCGAAGTGGGTGGTATTCGGCGTGCAGATGTGGACCACGTCAATATCATCCCGAGCAACGGTTGAGACCCAGTCGATAGATGTGTCGCTGACGCCGCTTGTCCTAGTTAGACTAGATAATGCGTCAGATGTAACGTCGGCAACGACACTTACCAGGACTGGAAGTCCTTCGGTGGCGAGACTCTGCAAGGTAGAAGTGTGTTGCTGGCCCATATTGCCCGCACCGATGATTGCTGCCTGAAGCGTTACCCCTCGTTACGCTGAAGGTTTTCCGACCGTGGTGCTACGACTGACACTAACGCTAACCCGGCGGATGGCGAGACGCAAGCTGATTAAGGGAGGCTTATTCACGACCCAGCTGTCGATCATCGCAGGCCCTCTGAGCTGCGACGATGCGGTGGCGGATGGTAGTTGTGAATAAGCCTCAGGGAATTTGGAGTTCATCTCGTGTTCATTTTACATTCATATGTGTGAAGTGGCTCGCTGCGCCTTTTCCGACCTGACGCTCGGGGCCCCGGCAAGGTCGCGATAAGTGGGCGCTGACCTGCCCGCGTTCCGCGTAAGTCAGACCGTCTAGAGCTGTGATGTGGGACTTGACCTGGGGGTTTGGGTCGAGACACGCCAGCGGGGCGTGTCTCTAGCCGGTGGTGTTGCTGCTGGTCAGCGGCGTGCGGCGAGTTCGATGATCTGTTTCGGGGCGGGGATGTCGAGCTTGGCGAGCAGATTGTGTTGGGACTTGGACAGCTCGGTGCGCTGGCGGAACAGACCAAGCCCGGGAGTCCGGCCACTGCGGGCGCCGTCGACGACGCGGCCGAGCAGTTCCGGCGCCTCGCCGGGCACGTCATCGCCGAGGAGACCGGCGATCCGGCCGCGCTCGCGCACCCACCGCGGAGTTGACGCGTACGCGTCAACTCGACCCGCTGCCCCCCTTCGCTCCAACCTGACTGCCATCACCGATGCATCGCTACACGCACGGGGGTTATGGACGTCCTCGGACTCGCGGCCGCGCCCGAGCTGTTCCGAGAGCGCGGATGATTTCCGGCCGGTCGCTTGGCGCGGTCCTCCGCAGCGCTAGCCACCAGCGCAGCTCAGGCAGAGCAGCGCGCAGGACCACACCGACCATCGAGACGATCATCACGAGAAGCAGGGGGGTCCCCGCGGAGTTCGTCAACGTCGACACTCCGGTCGACAGGGCGGCGACGACCATCGTGGCCATGTCCGCGGCGTTCACGGGTAGATCCCGATCGCACCGTCGATGATCACTACGTCGGATCGGAGGCGCCCGACCGGTGTGCCCTGCGACACCACGACACTCAGGTCCGCCCAGGGGTCTGTGGTGTAAGGCAGGGCGGCCCGGTGCCGGCTGAGCCGCCGGCGGACGACCTCGCCCTGCGTAGCCGGTACGCCGGACTGGACCGCCGCCTCGGACCACGCGCACCCGGTCGCGATCTTGAGCATGGCGATCCGGCGATCCTGGTACGGGAGGTCGTTGACCAACTCGACGACGCGGGGATCGACGTCGGGCTGGATGCGGTTGAGCACGCCGTCCTCCCGGATCAGCTCGGCCACCGGCGTCTGAACAGGGCCGGCGCAGCGGTAGAACGCCAGCTCGGGGTCCTTGCCCGGTTCCGGGTCGATCTGGCGGCGGACCAGCAACCAGTGGCCCCACCCGGCGGGGAGCCCGTCGGTCGTCGCGGTGGCGTGCAGCGCGAGCACGGTCCAGTCGTAGAGCCGATCCCCGTGCGCGCCGGTCCCGGCCGAGCGTCGCTCCCACGCCCCGGCCCCGGCCAGCTCGGCGAGGTCGTTGGCCGCGTGCCGGTGACCGTCGGGCAGCTCAGCAGGTCGTCGCTGCGGGTGGCGAGCACGAACGGAACCGCGCGGGCGGCCAACCAGGTACGGAAGGCCCGGTTCTGCCCGAACGCCTCGTCCGCGGTGACCCAGCCCTGCAGGACCCCGGCACCGTGCGCGCGGGCCAACATGTCCAGCGCAAGCTGCGGCTTGGTCGCGAACTCCACCCCGGTCGGCACTCCGGCTGCCGCGCACCGCGCGGCGTCCTCGGTCCACGACGCCGGCAGGTAGAGCTCGCGGTCGACCAGCGCCCGACCGCGAGAGCTGCCGTAGGCGAGGAACACCCCGAGCTGACAGTTGTCGATCTTCCCGCTGGTGCCCGTGTACTGACGCTGCACCCCGGCCGAGCGCACACCCTTCTTGATGAACCCGGTGTCGTCCACGATCCACACCCCCGAACGGTCCCCGAGCTGGTCGAGAACGTGGTCCAGTCCGGTGTCCTTCGCGCAGCGGATCCGGTCCTCGACCCGGGCATGTGCGCGGTGCCGGGCGTCGAGCCGGGCGAGCTGCCCGAACGCAGTGTCGGTGGCGAACGCGGTGTAGCGCCACCCGTCTCGTTCCTCGAACGCGTCGAGCTGCGCGCCGGGGTGCGGACGCTCCCGGCGCACGATCACCCGTGTCCCGGCCGGGTAGCCGGTCAGTGAGCGGGCAGGCAGGACACCGGTGATCTCGGCGAGCGCGGCGCCGTCGCGGTGGCCGCCGTCGGCGTCGATCGCGTCCACCCAGACCCGGGCGGGGACGACACCGATCGCGGTTCGTTCCTTGTCGGTGATCGCCCAGCCGACCGAGAACTCGCAGCTCACCGCATCGTCACGGCGGCCGCGGATGTGGGCGAGGAACTCCCGGGTGCAGCCGGCGGTGTCGGCCCGGACCAGGATCGGGGTGCTGTGCCGGTGAGTGTCGGGGAGCTGTGCGAGCGCGGCGTCGAGCACGCTGATGTGATCAGCGGCGGTGTTGCTGCCCGCGTTGCCCCGCCGCAGCCGCGCGGCCAGGAACTCGCCGGTGTTGTCACAGAACGCCAGCATCGGGTGGTAGCCGAAGGTGCGCTTGAACGTCGGCGCCGCCAGTTCCTTCTCGCTGTGGTACACCACGATCGACGCGTCGAGGTCGACTACCAACCCGGGCAGGACCTGTCCAGCCGCGGTCGCGGGCGGGAACGGTTCTCCGGTGAGCTCGGCGCGCTGGGCCCAGACCACCTCCCGGGTAGCGGCCCGAGCCCGGGCGACCGCGCCGAGCTGCGCGGCGTCGAGTCGGTCGAGCAGCCGCCAGCACGTCGAGTCCGATGCCACCGACCCGAACAACGCAGCCTGATCGGCCAGCACCGCGACGTCGGAGATCGTCGTCGCGCCGTCGGCGACCGCGACGGCCATGTCGACCAGAACCCGCCCCGGATCATGACGAGCCCGGGGCTTGCGCAGCCCGGCCAGTTCCTCCGCGAGCTGCCCGGTCAGCGTGGTCCGGTCCGCGACATCGGCGAGCAGCCGCGACCCGGCATGCGACACCACACCCGCACCGTCCGCAGTTGCCATGATCATGGGACGGGTCGTTGTAGCCTGCACCTCGAAAGTGCTCCTCTACCGGTGGACCTGAGACTTCAGCAATCCCAGTTTCCCCTGGTAGCGGGGCACTTTCGTCTACCCGGGCCCCGACACGCCGGACCGCTCATGAAGAGCCGGGGTTACCCGGGTTCCGCAGTTCGTGGACAGGCGTGAGGGCTGGATATCGGGTTTGACCTGGGAGAACGGGCGTGTGAAGACGGGGCGGGAGTGTGTCCACGCCCGGCCGAAGGCCGGGCGAGGGCGTTTGTGCTGCTCAGGCGGGGTCGAGGGTGGTGATCCGGGGTGGCGGGGCGAGCCCGCAAGCCCGGAGAATGCTCGACTGCGCGGTCGTCGGTTCGGTGGTCTGGACGACCGTTCCGGCCGGCCCGGCGAGGGTGATCGCGTGCAGCCGGCCCAGCTCGCGGTTGATGGTCCGCCAGGTCTGGCCTGTGCGGCGTTCGGCGACCCGGATGAGCAGTAGGGCGAGCCAGCAGAGCAGCACGTGGGCGCGGATGCGGGGCTCGATCCGGTGGAACACCGGGCGCAGCTCGATGGTGGACTTCAGGTCGCGGAACCCGCGCTCGGCTTCGAGGAGGTTCTTGTAGCCCAGCGCGACATCCTCGGCGGACAGGTCCGGATCGGAGGTCGAGAGCAGGTACTTCCCGTCCAACCTGGCCTCGGCGGTGATCTTCGCCCGGTCAAGCTGCAGACGCCCGGAGGGGGTCTGGCGCAGCCAGCGCCCGAGCGCGGGGTGCTCGCGCAGCGCGCACTCGGCCTTGGCGTGCGCGGCCTCTTCCCCGTTCGGCCTGCTGCTCGGCCCGCCGCCGCCCGGCTGGGGTCATGTCCTTCGCGGCGCGGCGGGTGCGGGCCTGCTCCCGGGCCCGGGAGCGGGCGGTGGTGATCCGGTCGAGCTCGGCGCGGACCCGGGTGATCGCGGCCTCGCGGGCGGTGGTGTCGCGTTCGGCCTCGTCGGGGTTGTGGCAGATGATCCACCGGATCCCCGGGGTGGAGTCGATCCGGACCTCCTTGACCCGCAGGTTGTCCCGAACCTGCTGGTAGCGCCCTTGGCGGGACAGCGCCTGGTGGGCGTGGGCGCTCCCGTCGCGCATCCGTTCCCCGGCGATGTAGTGCCCGCCGGCGCGCTGGAGGTAGGCGAGGTTCTCCCGGGAGGAGAACCCGCGATCGACGACGGTGACTACCCGCCCGAGTCGCCAGCCGCGCAGCCCGTCCTTGACTTCGGGGAGGATCGCCTGGTCGTTGGTGTTGCCCGGCCAGCACCAGCAGCGCACCGGGATCCCCTCCCTGGTCACGGCCAGGCCGATGACGATCTGCGGCAAGTCGCGGCGGTGGTCCTTGGAGTGCCCGTAGCGGCGAAACCCCTGCTCGCCGTCGGTGTCGGGGTCTTCAGTGTCGCGTTCGAAGTAGGTGCTGGTGGTGTCGAAGAACAGCAGGTCGACCTCGAGGTTGAGCAGGTCCGCGACGGCGAAGAACACCGCTTCCTGCACGTGCGCGTCGGTGTCGGCCTCGATCAGCAGGTCCATCGCCCGACAGGCCTGATCGTCATCCATGCCGTCCAGGCCGGGGATCGCGACATCGTGGCTGGCCCATTCGGCGGCGGCGAGCTTCGAGGACGGGTCGATCGCCCGGTTCGCCACGAGTGCGAACAGCACCCGCTCCACGTCGGTGCTGAACCGGCGCACCGTCCGCAGGGCGGTGTCGACGTCGAGGGCCTTCCACAGCCCGTGCAGCACCCAGGCCGTCCCGGCCGGGCGCGAGGAGATCAGCCGCAGCCCGTCGGTGGCCGCGTCGGTGCCGGTGGCCGCGGCGGCGTCGGTGCCGTCGGTGTCGGGTTCACCGAGGTAGCGGTTGATCGAGCGCACCAACCGACGCAACCCGTCGGGGTCCAAGCGGTCCTCCCGCCCGAGGTTGAGCAGCACGTTCGCCTTGGTCGCCGCGCCGATCCGCTGGTTGTGGGCCAGGGCCAGGTAGCGCACGACCGAGCCGTCCTTGTTCGCCCGCGCGGTCGTCCGCAAGTACATGACCGCACCCCGAGCAGCTCACGCAACCATCAACCCGCCAAAACGTGTGCCCACACTTTCGGGCACTTCAGCACAGCTGCGACTCACTGAGCCGTTCCGCGTAACGGTTCGTGGCGCTGCGTGCGTTACGGCTGTCTGGCCCGACGACGTGGATCGGCCCTCCGGAGCCGGTTACCGGCCGCCGCCGGTCAGGCGGTTCCAGGCGTCCTGCGCCGCCCGGACCAAGGGCTGGACGTAGTTCTGGTTGGCCTCCTCGGCCTTCTGCTGCACCACCTGCACTACGGGCTGGACGTGGTCGCGGTTGACCTCGTCGGCCTTGCCCTGGACCGCCTGCACGGCGCGTTCGACGCTCGGCTCCTCGAACGGACGGGGCGCGGACGGCACCAGGGCCGGGCTCTGTGCGGCGGGGAGAGCGGCGCGGGTGTCCCCCGTCGACTCCGCTCGCGGGGAGCCGACTACGGCGTCCGCGCGGTCCGCGCCGGTCCCGACCAGCGCGTTGCCCACGAAGTTGGTGCGAACGCCGAGGTTGTCCTGGTTCCACCGGTTCGCAGCCCTTGCCCCCTCCGGGGTGCCGTCGCCGATCCGGACAGCGCCGCCGCCGGGCGTGACGGGAGCGGGGGCTGCCACAGGGCCGGGGTCGGCCGGCGCCCCGAACACCTGGTCGCGCAGCTTCTCGGTGCCGCCCACCAGATTGGACCACCCGTCGTGCACGGGTTGCACGAACGCCCGGTTCGCGTTGGCCGCGGCGTTCTGCCCGTACTGCACCAACTGCCGGTTCGCCGAGTCGACATTCCCGGGAATCTCCTGCGCGGCGCTCTGCACCGCACTCGCCGCGCCGCGGGCCGGCTCGCCGAATGCCCGGTCCAGGTTTCGCGGCAGGTTCTGCCCGAACATGGTGGCGAGCTGGTTGTTGGCGCTACTGATGTTCGCCGCCACGGGGCTGTGCACCGGGTCGGTGAGCAACGTGTCTGCCGCGACGCGGGCCGCCTCGAGATGCCTGGCGGCGTTCCTCTGGTTCTCCGCCGGGATCAGCGAGTTGTCCAGTCTGCCCTCTGCGCAGGACTGACAGACGCCGTTAGAACCCAGTGTCGCCTGCTTCATCACACCGGACGTCACGTCCGAGACCGCGTTGAGGAGGTTCGCGGGCACGGAGATCAGACGGGCGAGGTCATCCTCGGCCGGGTCGGACCGTCCGGGCTTGCTCTCCACCTCGATCGAGGTCTTCGCCGCCGAGTCGAAGAACGGGAAGGTCTGCTTCCCGGTCACCGAGAAGTTCGGCGACACCACCAGCTTTCCCTGCACGAACGGGTTGACCGCCAGTCCCGTCTCGTCCTCCGCCGCGGCGGCGACCCCACCGCTGAGCTGGACGTTCGGCGCCGAGCCGGGTGCCCCGACCTGCAACACCGGACCCACCTTCGCACCGACCTTGGGCATCGCCCCGCCCACGGACATGCTCGACTCGGCCGTCAGGTTGACGCCCTGCTGCGTGGACAGGTCCGGTCCCACCCAGAAGAGCGCCTTGCTGACGCCCTCGTTCTTGACCGGCTTGCCGATCTCCAACGTCTGCCGGACGTTGTCCGTGCTGATCTTGCCCCCGAACCACGGGTTGTCCTGACCCCCGGACTCGGCGGGGATGCCCGGCGACAGCGTCGAGATCGGCGGGAAACCGTCCATGGGCTCCGGAGTGCCCGGAAGTCCGGGCACCACCCCGGTCACCCGGACCAGCGGAGTCCCCGTCGGCACGTGGTAGGTCTGCGACAGCTCGCGGGAGTCGAATCCGGAGCTGACCGGCACCAACGCCGAAACCTCGCCGTGTCGTCCACCCACCGAACCGTCGCCGGCCGGCTCCCGCGCCGGGGTGACGATGACTTCTTCCATCCCGTCCTGCCCGGCGACTCCCGAGCGGGTGACCAGGCCCGGGATGACGCCTGGACGGCCCGACCCGACCAGCTTGATGCTCTGTCCCGCGATCCCGGGCATGTAGTCGTAGCTCGCCACGTCGGTGTCCGCACCGCTCGAGACCGGCTCGACCGGGATCACCGGCACGGCCCCCTCCAGGCGGAGCGGCGCTCCGCCGTCCGCGGGGAGGGTCCGGTCGTCCGGCGGCGCCGGGCTGGCGGGTGCGTCGCCCGTCGTGACGTTGCCCGACCCGAGAGATGCGAGGTCTGCGACATCGAACGGCAGCTGCAGCGGTGCCCCGGTGCCGGGCCCGTCATCCACCGGGGGCGGGAGCAGCCCGTCGAGAGCGCCGGGCGCCGTGACGTCGGAAGGGTCGACGATCGTCGGTAGGTCATCAAATGCCGAACCGGCGACGAGACGTCGGAGTCGAACGACGACACCGGCGACGACACATCCGAGTCGAACGACGACACCGGCGACGACGGAGCGGAGTCGAACGAGCTGCTGGCCACGTTGGGGCTGGAGAAGGCTTCGGACCCGCCACCACCGGCGCCGCCGAACATGTCACCCGACCCCGACATGCCGCCGAAGTCGGACGACCCGTAGTCCGAGCCCCCCAGACCGATGTCCTCGGCCGACGCTGTGCCCGCCCCGAACACCACCAGACCGGCCGCGCCGGCCAGAACCACGCCTGCCGCGGACACCGCGCCCGGTCCGGCCCGACGCTGCTCCGCCACGGCGTACGGATTCACCAGACGCGATCCATGCTGCTGAGAGGAATTCTTTGCCACCGGTTTTCCCCAATATCTTGCATCGGATCATTATCGTCACATGGACACTGGTCCACGACAAGGGCGTCGCGGCATGCCATCGACAGCCGCGCACATGTCATGGGCACTTATTCGGAACGGATTCTTGAGTTTTGGTTCGCAATTTCGCGTCCGTCGGTCGGCCGGCCACCTCACGTCCACTGTCGTGAGCGTATTATGGCAGGTCAGGGGGCATGTGGTGTGTCACAGGCCACAATGAGCAGTCGAAACTTCACCGTCTATTCATCTCGTCCAGGTGTGGCCTCGAGCAGGGGGCGGGCGGCCGTCCACACCCGGAACCGGGCCGGCTACGACAGCAATTCCCTGGGCACTGTCGCGACAGAAATGGACAAGACCTGATCGTCCTCCGGCGACTCCGCAAGGTTCGTCCCCCGCCCATTTCGGGCACTGGCCCGGATCTTTGGTCGCCTTCGCCAGCGCGACGATGACCTGCCGAGAAACCCGGTGAACCTGTCGAGACGCGCCACTGGCATCGCCACGTAGTCGAAGCCCGGACGACAGCGGGACGGGTGCGCGGCGCCATCCGACCCGAGCCGCGACGCGGGCCTGCCGGTCATGGAGGCGGAGTCGCGGAAGATCTGGCAGGACCACAGCTTCTCGCCGCCGGCGTTGAGGTAGCGACGCCCCAGGCTCGCGAAGGTGTCCCGCAGCTCGGGCGGTCCTCACCTGGAGGGTCGGCTCGGGTCTCACGATCCGGCGAAGTCCGGGACGGTGGTGCCGGGTGGGAACCGTGCCCGGCATCGGGCCCCGGGCGGGTGTCGCGCGCGGGCGCATGACGGTCGCGACGGGCCTGGAGCGGCGCGCGGGAGAATCTACCGGTGCACCCCCTCTCAGACGCGGTCGCCGCAGCCGCGGTCCGGCTCGCCGGCGTCGCCGTGACCACTCCCCTGCAGCCCTGCGAACGACTGTCGGCCGCCACGGGCACCCGGGTCCGGCTCAAGCGCGAGGACCTGCAGATCGGTCGTTCCTACAAACTGCGCGGGGCGTACAACCTGCTCGCCGGGTTGACCGCCGCGCAGCGAGCGGCGGGGGCGGTGTGCGCGAGTGCGGGCAACCACGGTCAGGGCGTTGCGTATGCGTGCGCAGAGCTAGGGATTCGAGGGCGGGTGCACGTCCCCAGCACCACGCCCCGCCAGAAGCGCGAACGGATCCTGGCGCTCGGCGGCGGGGCCGTCGAGCTGGTGGTGGGCGGTGACACCTACGACGAGGCGGCCGCCGCCGCGGCCGAGCACGCCGCGCGCACCGGCGCCACCGTGGTCCCCGCGTTCGACGACCCACGGACGATCGCCGGGCAGGGCACCGTCGGCGTCGAGATCGTCGCGCAGCTCGGACGCGCCCCCGACGTGGTGGTGCTGCCGGTGGGCGGGGGCGGGCTGCTTGCCGGCGTGGGCAGCTGGTTCGCGGCGCACCACCCGCAGGTACGGATCGTCGGGGTGGAACCGGCGGGCGCGGCCGGCATGGCGGCGGCGCTGGCCGCGGGAGGGCCGGTGGTGCTGCGCGAGCTCGACACGTTCGTCGACGGCGCCGCGGTGCGCCGCGTCGGGGACGTGACGTTCCCCCTGGTGCGCGACTGTGGCGCCGAGCTGGTGACGGTGGCCGAGGGCCGGGTGTGCACCGAGATGCTGGACCTCTACCAGGTCGACGGGATCATCGCGGAGCCCGCGGGCGCGCTCGCCGCCGCCGCGCTGGGCGAGGAGATCGCGGTGTCCCCCGGCGCGACCGTCGTCTGCCTGCTCTCGGGCGGCAACAACGACGTGAGCCGCTACGCCGAGGTCGTCGAGCGCTCACTGGTGCACCGCGGACTCAAGCACTACTTCCTCGTGGAGTTCCCGCAGGAGCCCGGTGCCCTGCGCCGGTTCCTCGACGAGGTGCTCGGCGCCGACGACGACATCGCGCTGTTCACCTACGTCAAGCGCGACAACCGCGAGACCGGCGCGGCACTGGTCGGCGTCGAGATCAGCAGCCGCGAGGCCTACGAGCCGCTGTGGAAGAGGATGGAGGCGAGCCCGCTGACCATCCAGCTCGTGGCGCCGGGCACCACCGCCTATCGGTTCCTCGTCTGAACCCGCCGGGGTGCCGTCGACGAAGACCATGTGGGCCGGCGACCGCCGGGGTGGAGGGGATTCCGCGCGGCGGCCGCCGGCGCGCGTGGTCCCGGGGGGCACCCCGGAAATGACGCGCATCACCCAGAGTATTCGCAGGCCGACCGTCGTGGGCCGCGGAAGGTACGTCTGGCCTGGTCATCCTTCCGACCAGGTCGGTTGCGCGCCCGACGGTCAGTGGCCGGGCGGTGAACGGCGGTCGACGGTCGACGGCAGCCGCACCGTTCGTGGAGGGACGGCGGGCAGGTCGGCAGCGGAGCAGGACGAGCACCTGGCCACCTGTGTCGTCCACGCCGCCGCTGCCGGCGCGAGCAGGCCCAGCAGGAGGTGCGCGAAACTCCCAGGCTCGATCGCCCGGCTCGTCGGCTCCTCAGGGCGGCGTCACGCGCCTCGGTCAGCGTGTGGGCCGTACGTCGATCTCGACGCCCTCGATGTCGGAGGCCAGAGCGGTTCCGTAGGCGGTGACCGGCGTGCGGAACCCGGTGGGCGCGTCACCGCCCTCGATCCGGTGCAGCACGGCGACGGCGGACCGCGCGGTGAAGGCGTAGGCCTCGGGACCGTGCAGCCGCACCTCGGCGCGAGCACCCGCGCCGTCACGCGCACGTGCCCACACCTCGACATGCCCGGAGGCGAGACCGCGACGGCTGGGGCCGGGCGGCAAGAGCCGCACGGTCCGCCGCAACAGCCCCTGCCACAGGGACGAGTCCAGCGCGCCCACGAGCCGGGGCGCGGGCCGCATCAGCAGCCGTAGCGGCGCGGGCAGATCCTGGTAGGTCGTGACCGTTCTCGCTCCCGTGCTGTATGCGGCGGTCACCAGGTCGGCGCGCCAGGGGTTCAGCACGACCGTCCGGGGGCGCCCGTCGCCGAAGTCCACGCTCAGGGACCGCGACCCCGGTGTCGCCGGGACGAGCCGGCCGTCGATGCGGGTGACGCCGGCGTGGTGCAGCGTCGGGAGCAGCCCGGCGGCCGTGCCGCGCGAGACCCCGCCGACCGTGCGGAAGGCGATCTCCAGCTCGACGGCCCCGTCGACCGCCGCCGCGGCACGGGCAGCCGCGATGTCGGTGGCGACCACGCCGAAGCCGGCGCCCGGCAACATCATCACCCCGGCGACGAGCGCCGCGTCGTGCCGCCGGGCCACGGCCTCGACGGCGGGCACCTCACCGGCGAGGTCGACATAGTGCACGCCGCGGGCGAGGCACGCGTCGAGCAGAGGTGGGCCGGTCGTCCCGAACGAGCCGGCCGCGTTCAGCACCGCGGTGATTCCGTCGAGGCCCGCGTCGAGCGCGTCGAGCGCGAACACCCGCGCGGGCAGTCCGAGCTCGGCGGCGACCGCCCGCACCGCGGCGCCGTCGCGCCCGGCCACCACCGGCCGCACGCCGGCGTCCCGGGCGTAGCGGGCGACGAGCGCGCCGGTGTAACCGGCGGCGCCGTAGATCAGGATCGTCATCGGGAGGAGCCGAGCTCTGACATGGGTGTCCTTCTCAGCTGGGGAGTGGTCGGGAAAGACCGGCGACGGTGGCCCGGACGAGTTCACCGAGCAGGTGCCGGGCCGAGTGGGCGGCGGCCGGGTCCTGTTCCAGTCCGGTCACGGCGCGGGTCAGGGCGGTTGCGAGGTCGACGCACCGTTCGCGGGGCGCACCGGTGTCGGCGAGCGCGCCCGCGACCAGGTCCTCGACCGTCGCGAGATAGCGCGCGGACTCGTCGGCCGCGAGCCGGTGGTAGGAGTCGAGCAGTTCGACCGCGTGTGCGGAGTGTGCGGCCAGTTCGAGCGTCATGCCGAGCTTGGCCTGCAGAACGCCGTCGACGCGGGCGTCGACCGGCCCGTCCGAGGCCTCCGCGGTGCGGGCGCGCTCCAGCGAGGCGTTCAGCAGGGCGGCGGCGACGAGCCGCAGCAGCTCGTCCTTGTTCGCCACCCGCAGGTAGAGCGCGGGACGGGACATCCCGGCCGCCGACGCCACGTCCGCCATCGTGGTGCGGGTGAAGCCGTACCGGGCGAAGGACTCGAACGCGGCGGTGAGGAGCGCATCGGTGTGGAGTGCGGTTCGGACTGACACCCTGACATCCTGAGACTGAGACGTCGGAACGTCAAGCCGACTGAGACGCGGGTCGCTGCGGTGCGGCGCGCACCGCGGCCCGACCGTCGCGATACTGGAGCCATGCCCGAGCCCACCTCGACCGCCCCCACCTCGACCGATGTGCTCGTCGTGGGAGCCGGGCCGGCCGGTGCCGCCGCCGCGGTGTGGGCGTCGCGGCACGGCTGCGACGTCGTGCTCGCGGACGCGGCCACCTTCCCCCGCGACAAGCCCTGCGGCGACGGTCTGACCCCGCGCGCGATCGCCGAGCTCGACCACCTGGGCCTCGGCGAGTGGGTCCGCGCCCACGGGACGAACCGTGGGCTGCGCGCCACCGGGTTCGGGCAGGTGCTGGAGCTGCCGTGGCCGGGCGGGTCGCTGCCCGACCACGGTGGCGCGGTTCCGCGCCTGGAGCTCGATGCGCGCATCCGCGAGGTGGCGCTGGAGTCGGGGGCGACACCGGTCGAGGGCGTGAAGGCCGTCGACGTCGTGCGGGACGGCGACCGCGTGACCGGCGTGGTGTTCGACCGGGCCGGTGCGAAGCAGACGATCTTCTGCGAGCGCCTGGTCGTCGCCGACGGCGCCCGCTCGACGCTCGGCCGGGTGCTGGGCCGGGAGTGGCACAAGGAGACCGTGTACGGCGTGGCCGCGCGGGGCTATGTGACGTCGGGCCGCAGTGACGACCCGTGGATCTCCTCGCACCTGGAGCTGCGCGGGGAGAACGACGAGGTCCTGGCCGGATACGGCTGGGTGTTCCCGCTGTCGGACGGCCAGGTGAACATCGGCGTGGGAACGCTCGCCACCGCGAAGCGTCCGGCCGCGGTCCGGCTGCGGGGCCTGATCGAGCACTACGCCGACGCCCGTCGCGAGGACTGGCAGCTCGTCGGGCCCGTCCGCGCCCCGGCGTCGGCGCTGCTCCCGATGGGCGGTGCGGTGTCGAACGTGGCGGGACCCAACTGGGCGCTGATCGGCGATGCCGCGGGCTGCGTCAACCCGCTCAACGGCGAGGGCATCGACTACGGCCTGGAGACCGGACGCCTGGTGGCCGAGCTGATGGCCGGCGAGCGTGACCTCGCAGTGGCCTGGCCCGCCACCCTGCGCACCCACTACGGCCAGGCGTTCTCCATCGCCCGCCGCCTCGCCGGCCTCCTCACGGTGCCCCGGCTCCTGCCGCTCGCCGGTCCGGTCGGGATGCGGTCGCGCGCGCTGATGACCGTGGCATTGCGCGTGATGGGCAACCTGGTGACCGACGCCGACCGCGACCTGACCGCCCGCGCCTGGCGGGCCGCGGGCCGCCTGAGCCTGCGTCTGGACGAGCGCCCTCCCTTTCCCGCCGCCGACCTCCGCAGCCCGGCGCCCGCGCAGGTCTGAGCGTCCGACCGCCCTCAGCCGAGCAGGCGCGCCCGGATGTCGGTCTTGAGGATCTTGCCCACCTTCGAGCGGGGCAGGTCGGGCCAGATCTCCACCTGGTGAGCTACGTGCGGGCGACGGCGATCGTCGCCGTCGTCGATGCGGTCGCCATCGGCGTCGGGCTGGTGGTGCTCGGCGTCCCGCTCACGGTGCCGCTGGCCGCGGTGGTGTTCATCGGCGCGTTCGTGCCGATCGTCGGGGCGGTGGTCGCCGGGAGCCTGGCCGTGCTGATCGCGCTGGTCGCCAACGGGTTCGTCTCGGTCCCGGGGAGGAACGCCCGCTCAGCGCGCCGATCCGGGCAACCCGCGGATCGCCAGCGCGTAGCCCTCCACCCCGAAGCCGACGACGATTCCGGCTGCCACCGCTGAGACGTAGGAGTGGTGCCGGAACACCTCCCGGCGGTGGACGTTGGAGATGTGGACCTCGATCACCGGCACCTCCACCGCCTCGATCGCGTCGTGCAGGGCCACCGAGGTGTGGGTGTAGGCGCCCGCGTTGAGCACGACGCCGAGAACGTCACGGACATCCCCGGCTTCGTGGATCCAGTCGATGAGCACGCCCTCGTGGTTGGTCTGCCGGAAGTCCAGGTCCAGCCCCAGCCCGGCGGCGGTGTCGCGGCAGAGCCGCTCGACGTCGGCGAGCGTCGTGGTGCCGTAGACCTCCGGCCTCCGCGTCCCCAGCAGGTTCAGGTTCGGGCCGTTGAGCACCAGTACCGACGTCATCGCATCAGCTTCCTCCACGTCGCCCCGGCCTCGCCCAGCGCGGCGGCGATGCCGCGCCGCGGGTCGCCCCCGCCACCACCGCAACCCGACCACGAAGCGCATCTCGATCCGGCGACCACACCACGAACCGAGTCTGACAGGCGGGGCCGCCCGGTCGCAGCCGCCGCGTTCGCGCGATGGCGCCCGCACACCCGGGCGTGCGAACATACGTTCGTGCGGAGCGACGCCACGATCATGCACGCCGACCTCGACGCGTTCTACGCGTCGGTGGAGCAGCGCGACGACCCGCGGCTGCGTGCCCGCCCGGTGATCGTCGGCGCAGGCGTCGTGCTGGCCGCCAGCTACGAGGCCAAGGCACACGGCGTCCGCACCGCGATGAACAGCCGGCAGGCGCGCCTGCTCTGCCCGCACGCGGTGGTCGTCCCACCACGGATGTCCGCCTACTCCACGGCGAGCAAGGCCGTGTTCGCCGTGTTCTCCCGGACCACACCGCTGGTCGAGCCCCTCTCCATCGACGAGGCGTTCCTCGAGGTCGGCGGGCTGTGGCGGATCGCGGGCGCGCCACTGGACATCGCGGCGGCCCTGCGGCGCGACGTACTGGAGCAGGTCGGGCTGCCCATCACCGTCGGGATCGCCCGCACGAAGTTCCTGGCCAAGGTCGCCAGCGGGGTGGCCAAGCCCGACGGCCTGCTCCTCGTCCCACCCGACGGGGAGCTCGCGTTCCTGCACCCGTTGCCGGTGGAGCGGCTCTGGGGGGTCGGCACCGTCACCGCGGGGAAGCTGCGCGCGCTCGGGGTCCGCACCGTCGGGGAGATGGCCCGGCTCGGCCGGCCCGCGCTGGTGTCGATCCTCGGTCCGGCCGCCGGCGGGCACCTGCACGCGCTGGCCCACAACCTCGATCCGCGACCGGTCGACACCACGCGGCGGCGGCGCTCCATCGGGTCCCAACGCGCGCTCGGCCGGCGGTCGCGGACCCCGTCGGAACTGGATGTGATCCTCGCCGGCACCGTCGACCGGCTGGGCCGCCGGCTCCGCGCCGCACACCGCGTCTGCCGCACCGTGGTCCTCCGGCTGCGGTTCGCCGACTTCACCCGCGCCACCCGCTCCCACACCCTCGCCGAGCCGACCGCGCACACCGCGACGATCCTCGCCGCCGCACGCACCCTGCTCGCCGCCGCGACACCGCGGATCCTCGGTGACGGCCTGACCCTGCTCGGGGTGTCGCTCGCCAATCTGGACGACGACCGCGCGGTCCAGCTCGCGCTGCCCTTCACACCCCACTGCGGACCCGCGCTGGACGTCACGCTGGACTCCCTCCGCGACCGGTTCGGCGCGCAGGCCGTCACGCGGGCCACCCATCTCGGCCAGGACCAGGGCCTCGCCGTGCCCCTGCTGCCGGACTGACCCACCCGTGGACAGCAGCGACACGGAGGCGGTGATCGCCCGGGAGCGCGCCGCCACCGCGTCCCGCGCGGCGGCGCTGGCGAGGCAGGTCGCCGAGCTGGCCGAGGTGCAGGCCCACACCACCCATGACGACGAGCACGACCCCGAGGGCGTCACCGTCGCCTACGAGCGCGCCCACCTGCAGGGCCTGCTCGCCGGGGCCCGGCGCGAGATCGAGGCGCTCGACCGTGCGGCCGACCGGCTCGAAGCCGGCACCTACGGGCGGTGCCGGACCTGCGGCGAACCGATCGGACCGGAGCGGCTGGACGCGCTCCCCTCCGCCGAGACCTGCATCGCCTGCGCGCCGCGACGTCGTCGGTGACCCTCCGGCTCGCCCAGGATGGTCCCGACGACGTCGGCGCGCGCGCTCAGTTCGGTCCCGGCCACGTCCATCCCGCGATCGCCGGGTCGTCCTCGCCGTGCTCGCGCGTGTAGGCGCGGGCGCTCAGGCGGGCGTCGGACATCCGCTGCCGCAGGGTCGCGGCCCGGCTGCCCAGCGACGGGACGCGGTCGATCACGTCCATGACGAGCCGGAAACGGTCGAGGTCGTTGAGCATCACCATGTCGAACGGCGTGGTCGTCGTGCCCTCCTCCTTGTAGCCGCGCACGTGCATGTTCCGGTGGTTGGTGCGCCGGTAGGTGAGCTTGTGGATCAGCGACGGGTAGCCGTGGTAGGCGAAGATCACCGGCTTGTCGACGGTGAACAGGGCGTCGAAGTCGCGGTCGGACAGCCCGTGCGGGTGCTCGGTGTCGGGTTCGAGCCGCATGAGGTCCACGACGTTGACGACCCGCACCCGCAGCCTGGGCAGGTGGGTGCGCAGCAGGTCCGCCGCGGCCACGGTCTCCATCGTCGGGGTGTCCCCGGCGCAGGCGAGCACCACGTCGGGTTCGCTGTCGGCCGCGTCCGTGTCGGCGGTGCCGGCCCACGGCCAGATCCCGAGCCCGCGGGTGCAGTGCGCGATGGCCTCGTCCATGGTCAGGTAGGTCAGCGCAGGCTGCTTCCCGGCCACGATGACGTTGACGTAGTGGCGGCTGCGCAGGCAGTGGTCGGCCACCGACAGCAGGGTGTTGGTGTCCGGCGGCAGGTAGACGCGGACGACCTCCGCCTTCTTGTTCACCACGTGGTCGATGAACCCGGGGTCCTGATGGGACAGTCCGTTGTGGTCCTGACGCCAGACGTGGCTGGTGAGCAGGTAGTTCAGCGACGCGATCGGGGCCCGCCACGGGATGTGGTTGGTGGTCTTGAGCCACTTGGCGTGCTGGTTGAACATCGAGTCGATGATGTGGATGAACGCCTCGTAGCAGTTGAACAGGCCGTGGCGGCCGGTGAGCAGGTAGCCCTCCAGCCAGCCCTGGCACAGGTGCTCGGACAGCACCTCCATCACCCGCCCGTCCGGCGCGAGATGGTCGTCACCGGGCAGGATCTCGGCGTTCCAGGCCCGGTCGGTCTGCTCGAACACGGCGGAGAGGCGGTTGGACGCCGTCTCGTCGGGGCCCATGATGCGGAACGTCTCGGGGTTGCGCACGATGATGTCGCGCAGGAACCCGCCGAGCACGCCGGTGGCCGAGCTGGACCCGACACCGGGACGGTCGACGGCCACGGCGTGGTCGCGGAAGTCGGGCATGCGCAGGTCCCGCAGGAGACGTCCGCCGTTCGCGTGCGGGTTGGCGCTCATCCGCCGGGCGCCCTCCGGCGCGAGCGCCGCCAGCTCCGGGACCAGCCGCCCGGTCGGGTCGAACAGCTCCTCGGGCCGGTAGCTGCGCAGCCACTGCTCGAGCAGCGCGCGGTGCTCGGGGTTGCTGCGGGTGGCGGCCACCGGCACCTGGTGGGCACGGAAGGTGCCCTCGACCGGTAGGCCGTCCACCTCCTTGGGGCCCGTCCAGCCCTTCGGGGTGCGCAGGACGATCATCGGCCACGCCGGGCGCCCGGCCGGAGCCTGCCCGCCGCGGGCCGCGTCCTGGATCGCGGCGATGTCGTCGAGCACCTCGTCGAGCGTGGCCGCGAGCCGCTCGTGGACGGCCACGGGGTCGTCGCCCCCGGCACCCTCGCCGCCGACGAAGTGCGGCTCGTAGCCGTAACCGCGCATCAGTGCGGCGAGCTCGGACTCGGGGATGCGGGCCAGCACCGTCGGGTTGGCGATCTTGTAGCCGTTGAGGTGGAGCACCGGCAGCACGGCGCCGTCGGTCGCGGGGTTGAGGAACTTGTTCGAGTGCCAGCTCGCCGCCAGCGGCCCGGTCTCCGCCTCCCCGTCGCCCACCACGCACAGCGCCAGCAGGTCGGGGTTGTCGAACACCGCACCGAAGGCGTGCACCAGCGCGTAGCCGAGCTCGCCGCCCTCGTGGATGGACCCGGGTGTCTCGGGGGCGACGTGGCTGGGGATGCCGCCGGGGAAGGAGAACTGCCGGAACAGCGCGCGCATCCCGTCCTCGTCACGCCCGATCGAGGAGTACACCTCGCTGTAGGTGCCCTCGAGGTAGGCGTTGGCCACCAGTCCGGGCCCGCCGTGGCCCGGCCCGGTCACGTACAGCGCGTCGAGGTCACGCTGCCGGATGACCCGGTTCATGTGCGCGTAGAGCAGGTTCAACCCCGGTGTCGTACCCCAGTGCCCGAGCAGGCGGGGCTTGACGTGCTCGGCGAGCAGCGCCTCGCGCAGCAACGGGTTGTCGAGCAGGTAGATCTGTCCGACCGACAGGTAGTTCGCCGCCCGCCAGTACGCGTCGATCAGCTCGAGGTCGCGGCGACTGACGGCCCGGGTGGGCGCCGTGTCGGTGTCGGGCGCCGTGGCGGTGTCGGTGTCGGGCAAGGGTGACTCCTCAGGTGGGCCGGGCGGTGAAGGCGACACGGGGCGCTCCCGGAGGAAGTCTCTCCCACGGGCCGGGTCATACGATAGCGGCGAAGGTCCCGTCGGGAACGGGTCAGCGGGGCCTGCCGGCGTCGCGGCCTCCGCCCGGTCCACCGGTGGCACATCGGCCGGCCCACCCGGGACCTTGTGCTCTGCCGCCGGCCCGGGCCGGCGGGCGAGGATCGGACCATGACCCAGACCGTGCGGAGCCCTGTCCCCGGGCCGAGGAGCGCCACCGACCGTCGCCCGTCGGGAGACACGCGCGCGGGAGATCCGTGGCGCGGTTTCCGGGGGCAGGGCTGGCGCGACTCGATCGACCCCCGGCTGTTCCTGCAGGACAACTACACGCCCTACGAGGGCGACGCGTCGTTCCTGGCCGGACCCACCGACCGGACGACGGCCCTGTGGGCGCGCATGACGGCGATGTTCCCGCAGGAGCGCGCGCGGGGCGTCCACGACATCGACACGCACACCCCGGCGTCGATCACCGGGCACGCCCCCGGCTACATCGACCGGGACGCGGAGCTGATCGTCGGCCTGCAGACCGACGCGCCGCTCCGCCGCGCGATCATGCCGAACGGCGGCTGGCGCGTCGTCGAGACGAGCTTGGCGACCTACGGGTACGAGGTCGACCCGCGGGTCGCGGAGATCTTCACGAAGTACCGCAAGACCCACAACGACGGGGTGTTCGACGCCTACACCGAGGAGATCCTCGCGGCCCGGCGCTCCCACATCATCACCGGGCTGCCCGACGCCTACGGGCGTGGCCGCATCATCGGCGACTACCGCCGCGTCGCCCTCTACGGGACCGACCTGCTCGTCGCGGACAAGCGGCTGGTCAAGGCCGCCCTCGACGCGGTGCCCTCGGGCGAGGACGTCATCCGCGACCGGGAGGAGCTGGCCGAGCAGATCAAGGCCTTGGGTGAACTGCGGGAGATGGCCGCCTCCTACGGGTTCGACATCTCGGGCCCGGCCGGCACGGCGCAGGAGGCGATCCAGTGGCTCTACTTCGGCTACCTCGCGGCGGTGAAGGAGCAGAACGGCGCGGCGATGTCGCTGGGCCGCACGTCGACGTTCCTCGACGTCTACCTGCAGCGCGACCTCGACGACGGCCGGATCGACGAGTCGCGCGCCCAGGAGCTGATCGACGACTTCGTGATCAAGCTGCGGATCGTCCGCTTCCTGCGGACCCCGGAGTACGACGCGCTGTTCTCCGGTGACCCGACGTGGGTGACCGAGTGCATCGGCGGCATGGGCGCCGACGGACGGACGCTGGTGACGCGCAGCTCGTTCCGCTTCCTGCAGACCTTGCACGACCTGGGCCCGGCCCCGGAGCCGAACCTCACCGTGATGTGGTCGCCGGCGCTGCCCCAGGGCTTCAAGGACTTCGCCGCCCGGACCTCGATCGACACGAGCAGCATCCAGTACGAGTCCGACGAGCTGATGCGCCCCGTGACCGGCGACGACACGGCCATCGCGTGCTGCGTCTCGGCGATGACCCTCGGCGAGCAGATGCAGTTCTTCGGCGCCCGGGTCAACCTGGCGAAGACGCTGCTCTACGCCATCAACGGCGGGCGGGACGAGAAGAGCGGCCTGCAGGTGGCGGTGCCCACCGCGCCCGTGACCGGAGACCTGCTCGACTACGACGACGTGCTGGCCAAGCTCGACGTCGAGATGGACTGGCTCGCCCGTGTCTACGTCGACGCGCTCAACGTCATCCACTACATGCACGACAAGTACGCCTACGAGCGCATCGAGATGGCGCTGCACGACCACCCGGTGCACCGCACGATGGCGATGGGCATCGCTGGTCTGGCGGTCACCGCCGACAGCCTGTCCGCGATCCGGGACGCGCGCGTCACGGTGGTCCGCGACGACACCGGTCTGGTCGTCGACTATCGGATCGAGGGGAGCTACCCGGCGTACGGCAACAACGACGACCGCGTCGACGACATCGCGGTCGGGCTGGTGGAACGGTTCATGGAGAAGATCCGCCGCCATCGCGCCTACCGCGGGGCGACCCACACCCAGTCGGTGCTGACGATCACCTCGAACGTGGTCTACGGCAAGGCCACCGGGAACACCCCCGACGGCCGCCGCTCGGGCGAGCCCTTCTCCCCCGGTGCGAACCCGATGAACGGGCGCGACCGGCACGGTTGGGTGGCCTCGGCGCTCTCGGTCGCCAAGCTGCCCTACGACCAGGCGCGCGACGGCATCTCGCTGACCAGCAACCTCGTGCCGACCGCACTGGGGAAGACCGCGGCGGAGCAGGTCGAGAACCTCACCGGCATCCTCGACGGCTTCTTCGGCGCGCACGGTTTCCACGTCAACGTCAACGTGCTCGACCGGGACACCCTGCTCGACGCCATGGAGCACCCCGAGCGCTACCCGCAGCTGACCATCCGGGTGTCCGGGTACGCGGTGAACTTCGTGCGGCTCACCCGGGAGCAACAGCTCGACGTCATCCACCGCACGTTCCACGGCTCGCTCTGATGCGCCGGCTCCCGATCACGCCGGTGCGCGAGCGTCACGGCGGGTCGCGGGCCGAGCTCGAGGCGGAGCTGGCGCAGGAGGGGGACCCGGAGATCGGCTACTACCACTCCTACGAGATCACCGGCGCCGTCAACGGGCCCGGCGTGCGGTTCACCCTGTTCCTGTCCGGGTGCCCGCTGCGCTGCCAGTACTGCGAGAACCCCGACACGTGGACGATGGGCGACGGCCGCCGGGTCACGACGGGACGGATGGTGGACGAGATCGCGAAGTACGCGGCGTTCGTCACCACCGCGCACGGCGGCATCACCGTCAGCGGCGGCGAACCGATGCTGCAGATCCGGTTCCTGGAGGCGTTGCTGCGCCGCTGCCGCCACGACCTCGGGCTGCACACCGCCGTGGACACCTCGGGGTTCCTCGGCGACCGGGCCACCGACGAGTTCCTCGACCTGGTCGACCTGTTCCTGCTCGACATCAAGTCCGGCGACCCCGACACCTACCGCCTGGTCACCAGCGCGGAGCTGGAACCGACGCTGCGCTTCGCCCGCCGGCTGTCGGACCGGGGCAACCGGATGTGGGTGCGTTTCGTGCTGGTGCCGGGACTCACCGACGCGCCCGAGAACGTCGAGGCGGTGGCCGCGTTCGTCGCCACCCTCGACGGCGTCGATCGGGTGGAGGTCCTGCCGTTCCACCACCTGGGTGCGGGCAAGTGGGCCGAGCTCGGGCTCCCCTACCAGCTGGGGGCCCACGCCCCGCCGTCGCAGGAGCTGGTGGAGCGCGTGGAGAACCGGTTCCGCTCCCACGGCCTGACCGTCCTCTGAACCGGGAGGACACCCGCCGGTCCGGGCCAGGTCCGGCACTTCGACCCCGCCGCCTCGGGACGTTCAGCTCTGCCACCGCAACGCTCCGGTGATCAGGATGGATCCATGACCCCCACCGCGAGAAGCGACGGGATCTGATCAGCCCACCAGGCCGCCATCCACTCAGAGAGGCCGTCATGAGCACCGCAGTCCCGAGCAGGAGCACCTCAGTCCCGAGCACGGAGGCCACGCCGTCCACCCACCCGGGGACCGGGCCGACATCGCGGACGGCGCTGCGCTACCTCGCCGCCGTCACGAGGCTGAGCATCGGGTGGGTGTTCCTCTGGGCGTTCATCGACAAGACCTTCGCTCTCGGCTTCGCCACCGGCCGCGACAAGGAAACCGGCGCCGTCGCCGTCTTCGGGGATGCCGCCTGGCTCAACGGCGGGTCGCCGACCAGGGGCTTCCTGGGCAACGCCACGCAGGGTCCCTTCGCCGACGCCTACGGTTCGATCGCCGGTGCGGCGTGGGCCGACTGGCTGTTCATGATCGGCCTGCTCGGCATCGGGGTCGCCCTCATGCTCGGCATCGCGATGCGCATCGCGGCGGTCTCCGGTGCGGTGCTACTGTTCCTCATGTGGACCGCGGTCCTGCCGCCCGCCACCAACCCGTTCATGGACGACCACCTGATCTACCCCATGATCCTCGGGATCCTCGTCCTCGTAGGTGCCGGCCGGACTCTCGGGCTGGGCAGGACGTGGGAGCGCCTCCCGATCGTCGAACGGTTCCGGTTCCTTGCCTGACCTCGACCAGAACGGTCGACCGGGTCCCGAGATCGCCGCGGGCCCGGTCGCTCGCGTCCGACCTCCTCCTGTCCGACGCCGCCCCGCTCCCGCAGTTCGCCGGAAAGGCACACCCGTGAAGAAGTCGTCGCTGACCGCGCTGGCCAGGGAACAGCTGAAGATCGCGAGGACGGCGTCCAGCGGGCGCAGCGCGCAGACCGTGTTCGGCGGCCACGAACGCGTCCTGCGCCAGACGGTCATCGCGCTGGCCGCCGGGCGGAAGCTCGACGAGCACGAGAGCCCCGGGGAGGCCACGGTGCACGTGCTGCACGGGCGGGTGCGTCTCGTCGCCGGGGACGACGGCTGGGAGGGCTCCCCCGGCGACCTCCTCGTGGTGCCCGGCACCCGGCACGCGCTCGAAGCGCTCGAGGACGCCGCGGTGCTGCTCACCGTGGCCACCCGCACGTAGGCCGGCACGCGACGGAGCCGCCGGCGCGACGCACCCGGCATCCGCGGGGTGCGCGACGTCGGCTGGGCCGGCTACAGGTCGAAGACCACGCGCGCCTGGACGCGACCGGCCAGCACGTCGTCGATGGCCTGGTTGACCTGCTCGAGCGGGCGGGCGACGGTGATCACCCGGGTGCGCCCGGCGGCGTGAAGGGCGAAGACGTCGGCGAGGTCGTTGCGGGTGCCGACGATCGAGCCGATCACCGATTTCCCGTTGACCACCGTGTCGAAGATCGGCAGGGTCACGACCCCGTCGTCCGCGGGCATCGCGACGCACACCAGCCGGCCACCGCGACGTAGCGACCGGAACGCCTGGTCGAAGGACTCGGGTGAGGCGGCGAGCGCGAGCGCCACGTCGGCGCCGCCGTGGGCGTGGATCGCGGCCACGGGATCGGTCGTCGCGGCGTCGACCACGTGGTCGGCGCCGAGCTCGGTCGCCATCGCGAGCTTGTCGGCCTCGACGTCGACGCCGATCACGAAACCCCCGGCGATGCGGGCGTACTGCAGGGCGAGGTGTCCCAGCCCGCCGACACCGAAGACCGCCACCGTCTCGGCCGGTTCCAGCCGGGCGACCTTGATCGCCTTGTAGGTGGTGACGCCTGCGCAGGTGAGCGGGGCGGCGTCGCGGGAGGGGATGGTCTCGGGCACCGGTGTCGCGAACGCGGCGGCGACGACCGTGTACTCGGCGAAGGTGCCGTCGACCGAGTATCCGGAGTTCTGCTGGCTCTCACACAGCGTCTCCCAGCCGCCGATGCAGTGGCGGCACCGGCCGCAGGCACCGGCGAGCCACGCGATCGCCACCCGGTCGCCGACCGCGCGGCTACTCACCCCGGTCCCGAGAGCCTCGATGCGGCCGATCCCCTCGTGCCCGGGGATGAACGGGGGCTTCGGCGTGACCGGCCAGTCACCGTGCGCGGCATGGATGTCGGTGTGGCACAGGCCGGTGGTCTCGATGCGGACCAGCACCTGACCCGGGCCCGGCTCCGGTACCGGCAGCTCCTGCAGCTCCAACGGCTTGCGGAAGTCGGTGACGACGGCGGCTCTCATCGTGGTGCTCCGTTCGGTGGGATCGAGCAGTACCGCAGAGCCTGCGGTGCAGGTCGCGGATGGCGTCGCGTTCACGAGCGCAGCTCCGACTGAACACCGCATCCCCCGGGCTCAGCAGTGCCGAAGGTCCCGCGACGCCAGGGACGAGTGCGTGGGGTGGCGCGGCGGAGAGCTCAACACATCCACAATCATCAATTGCTGCCACCCGGGCCGGTACGTGAGCGGCGCAGGCCCGCCGATGCGGGGTCTTCCGCTGCCTTGCCCGGGTCGTAGGACCTCTGCCCCGGGGAGCCCGGTGTTGCGAGCATCCAGGTGTGGATCAAGCACAGGAACGGGTCATGCGCGAGGCCGTGGTCGAGCTGCGCGGCGAGATCGCCGCGGACCTCGCGGACTACGCGAAACAGAAGATCGCCGGGGTGCTGCGGCACACCGGACGCGCGGTACTGCGGGTGCACGTCCGGATCGAGCGGCAGGGGGATCCCGCGCGGGAACGGCCGATCACCGCGGCGGCCACCGTGGATCTCGACGGCGTGCCGGTACAGGTGCACGTGGGGGCCACGAAGCCTCGCGAGGCGGTGGACATGCTCGTCGAGCGCCTGGACCACCGGCTGGAGCGGATGTCTCACGACCGGGGGCAGGGCCACGACCGGGCGAACCTTCGCGACGCACACGAACGAGCCGCCGATGCAGGCGAGCCGGTGGAGCGAGAGATCGTCCGGCACCCCACGATCAGTCCACAGGAATGCACCGTCGACGACGCCGTCGTCGAGATGGACGACCTCGATCTCGACTTCCACCTCTTCGTCGAAGCGGGCAGTGGGCAGGACGCCGTGGTCTACCGGGACGGTCCGACGGGCCTGCAGCTCGCGCGGGTGGGTGGCGGCTTCACCGCGGCCGGACCGCACGCCGTCGATCTCACCGTGAGCCCGCACCCGGCCCCCGTCCTGGACACGCAGGAGGCTGTGGACCGGTTGCGGATGACCGGACTTCCGTTCCTGTTCTACCGCGACCGCGACGGCGGACGGGCCAACGTGATCTACCACCGCCACGACGGGAACTACGGGCTGCTCGACCCCGCGGTCGCCACCGGCTGATCGGCCGCGACGGGCGCGGGTTCGACTCCACGGGCAACCACCGACCTCGGAGGCGCCGTCCGCGACGAAGGGGAGCTGCCATTGGTAGGCGACGCCGGCCAGCTCCCGCATCATCGGCACGAACAGGCCGAGAAGGCGCAGGTTTCGTGGGCCGGCGGCACGGAGCGTCACGGGTCGGTCGATCTCAGCGGCGACCATGTTGCGGCCTTGAAGAAGGTGTCACCCAGCGCGGTGTCGGTGCCGTGCGGCCCGTGGTGGTCCGATGCCCGACCGATCGCGACCCGCAGCTCGCCGCGCCCGCAACGGTCCAGCAGGTCGGCCGCCATCTGCGCCCGCACCCTGCCTTCGTCTCCGCGGCCTCGGCGACGACGGCACGACCGATACCGCCGGTGGCGCCCAGCACGACGTACAGCGCCTTCTCGGTGTCGTTACTGGGTCCGGTCATGAGATTTTCGTGGGATCGTGGTTCGGCGGGCTCAGTGCGACGGGTCCCGGTGGGCGGAGGGGTGGGCGTCTGCCGCCGCGAGATCGATGACCACCATCGGATCGGTCGGTGCGACCTGGACGTTCCGGAAGCGGCGGCGGTAGGCCTGCTCGACCTCCGGGCGATCGGGATGGGAGCCGTCGATGACACGACCGTGTCCGCGGTGGTCGACCCCGCCGACGCGCACCTGCACACCGCGGCCGCCGAGGAAGTTGCGCCACCACTGCTTGTCTGCCGAGCGACCGACGTAGATCACCAGCCGCGTCGCCTCACGAGCACACTGGACGGGCAGGGTGATCGAGCGACCCGAGACGCGCCCCACGAACCGCAGCTCGCACATGCCGCCGAACGGGCGACCGAGCGGAGAGCGCAGCACTGCCAGGAAGAACCGGTGGGCGACGACCGGCCGCTGCGGTGCGCGTCCCGCTCCCGGTGAGCTCACGGGGCCGGCCGGCCCGCGACGGCGGTCTCACCGACGCCCGTCACCGTGGCCATCCCGTCCATGTCCCTCGTCCCGCACCGGGGCGGCCGAACCATCCCGGCCTGACCCGGGCACCGGAGATCAGAATAGTCGTGTCGGCACTCGCCCGGCAGGGGCGAAAGTCCCCCTCTCGGCGCCGGACCCACCCCGCGCCCCGAACGGGAATCGAGCGCGGGCGTTCTCCCGGCCAGGAACGTGGAGGGGGCCGTCCGGCCCCGGCGCGGACGGCTCTTCGGCCGTGGGCACGCCGATCCGCCCGCCCCACGATGGGACCAGATCAGGACGGCAGCCGAGAAGAGGAGCAGCTACGCGGATCCGCGTGGGTATCAACGGGATGGGACGGGCGCCGCGCGGGCCATCGGTCAGGTGCTCCCCCGACTCGCCGGGCGGCTCGATGGCATCGCGGTGCGACGCCGGGCTGACCCGGGTCGTCGGGAGCACGGCCAAGATCTTCGGCTGGTACGACAACGAGTGGGGCTACGCGCAGCGGACCGTCGACCTGGTCGAGCTCGTCGCCCGGACCCTCCCGGAGTCAGTACAGCGGGGCGACGTCCAGGGTGGCGTCACGGTCGTCCACCCGGAAGCTCAGGTGGTCGACCACCTCGACCACACCCTCGAGACGCTCGACGAAGCGCACCGCGAGGACGGCGTCGACCCGGGTGTCGACCTCCCCGGTCATCGTGACGACCCCGTCGACCACGTCGACGTCGACGCGCGCCGGTTCGACGAGCACCATCCGGCCCAGCACCTCGTCAACGACCTCGGTGCGGATCGCGTCGTCGCCCCGCAGGAACACCGCGAGCAGGTCGGAGCGGCTGAGCACGCCGACCACCCGCCGGTCGGCGTCCACGACCGGCAGCCAGCTCAGACCGTGCTCGCGCATCGTCCGCGCCGCGCTCGTCACCGTCGCCGTCGCGCCTACCGTGATCACGGATTCCGTCATGAGCCCCCGCGCTGTCCCGGCCCCGACCTTCGGTGGCGGCGGCGTGCGGTGGATGTGCCGCGGGCGATGGCGCCACCAGGGGTGGTCCTCGCTGGGGGCCGTATCCGGCAGCGTCGCGAGCACGTCGGCCTCGGAGACCACGCCGAGCAGCCTGCCCTCCTCGTCGAGGACCGGGACCGCGCGCACCGCCCCGGCGTAGAGCACCACCGCGATCTCGGTGACCGCCGTCGCGGGTCCGACGGACAGCACCGTGGTGGTCATGACGTCGCCGACCACCGTGCGGTGCACGGTCGGCCCGCTCACGCCGGCACCGGTACGGCCGTCGCGCCCACGGGCACCGATTCCGGAACCGCGGACTCCGCCACCGGCCGCACGATCGTCACCGAGCACGCGGCGTTCAGGACGCAGTGCAGGCCCACCGATCCGAGCACGGCACTGGTGAACGCGCCCCGGCCCCGGTGACCCAGTACGAGGAGGTCGGCGTCCCGCGATGCCTCCAGCAGCGCCTCGGCCGGGTTGCCGACCGTGGCCACGACCGCCACCGGCACCCGGCCGAGAAGATCCGCGTGCGTGGCCACCACCTCGTCCACCATCCGCAGCACCGCGGCTTGCACCTCCGCGACGACCTCGGCGGAGGGCGGTGGCACACCCACTCCGTAGGCCGCCACCCAGTAGGCGGGCAACGGCACCACCGCGACCACCCGCAGCCGGGCCTGCCGGCGCGCCGCGTCGTGCAGGGCGTGCTCCAGAGCCGCTCGCGACCCGGGCGCCCCGTCGACGCCCACCACCACCGTGCTGATCCCGTCCATGTCACTCCGTCTCGTCGATCCCGGGGACCGCGACCGTCGCTCCCCGGCTCGGCAGGGGCCCCGGGTGCCGGGACGAACGTGGTCAGCGGCGACCGCAGTTCCTCGCCGTCTCGCTTTCGGCCCGGCCAGCATGAACCGGACGGGCGGCGAACCGACAGGGGCGAAAGTCCCGTACCCCGTTGTCGTCGTGGGTCCGGACACCGAACCGGGCCCGCGCCCGACACCATGCGGGGGTGACCTTCGGGCTGCTCGCCCTCGTCGTGGCCGCCGGGCCGGCCGGCCCGCTGTTGGCCGGCCTGCCACGACTGGGCGCGCCGCTGATGGTCGGGGAGATCGCGGCGGGAGTACTGCTCGGCCGTACCGGCCTCGGCTGGATCGACCCGGTCGAGCCGACGGCCGCGTTCCTGTCCGGGGTCGGATTCGCCATGCTGATGTTCGTCGTCTGCACCCGACCTCCGCTGCGTGACGCAGGCATGCGCGGAGCCCTGCGCCCCGCCGCACTCGCGACCGTGGTGCTGCTGGCGCTGGCGGTCCCGGCCGGCTTCGTCCGCACCGCGCTCGGGCCGGACCGCCCGCTCGTCCTCGCGGTGGTCGTCGCCACGTCGTCGGCCGCGATCGCGATACCGGTCCTGCACGGCCTCGGCCCGGACGTCCCGGCCGCCACGTTCGCCACCGCATGGGTCACCCTCACCGACGTCGTCACCGTTCTGGCGGTCCCGGTCGTCCTCGCCACGGGCGCGCTGGGGAACGTGCTGGCCGGCGGCGGCCTCGTCCTGCTCGCCGGGGGTGTGGCGTTCCTGCTGATCGGGCGCCTGCGGCGCTCGGCACCGGGGCATGCGCTGCGGCACCTGTCCAAGCGGCGCGGCTGGGCGCTGGACCTGCGGGTCGGCCTCACGGTGCACGTGCTCGTCGCGGTGGTGCTCCGGCGCCCGCCGGCGGTCGGGCTGCTGGCGACGGCGGCGCTCGGCGTGCCGTCGGCCGTGGTGTCCATCGGGCTGGCCCAGCAGGAACGGGGTCCTTCCGCCGCCCCGACGGGGCCGTAGGGCCCTGCCTCCGCCGGCGCGGCGCGGCGAGGATCGTCAGCGCGGGTCGCGTCGCGGAACGGGTACGCCCATCTGGAGGAGAGTGACATGGCGAAGTACGTGTACGCGTTCGCGGAGGGCAACAAGGACCTCAAGGTCCTGCTGGGCGGGAAGGGCGCGAACCTCGCCGAGATGACCAACATGGGGCTCCCCGTGCCGCCCGGATTCACGATCACGACCGAGGCCTGCCGGGCCTATCTGGAGTCCGGGGTGGAGCCGCCGGCGCAGGCCGGTCAGGTCGACGAGCACCTCGCGGCGCTGCAGGCGGCGATGGGCAGGCGCCTCGGCGACCCCGACGACCCGCTGCTGGTGTCGGTGCGGTCGGGGTCGAAGTTCTCGATGCCCGGCATGATGGAGACCGTTCTCAACGTCGGGCTCAACGACTCCTCGGTGGAGGGCCTCGCCCGGATCGCCGACGACGACCGGTTCGCCTGGGACTCCTACCGGCGCCTGGTGCAGATGTTCGGCAAGACCGTGCTGGGGATCGACGGCGGGCATTTCGACGCGGTGTTCGACGCCGCGAAACGCGCGAAGGGCACGTCCGACGACCTCGGCCTGGACGCGGCGGACCTGCGGTCGGTCGTGGCGGCGTTCAAGGCGGTGGTGGTCGCGCGGGCGGGCCGGGAGTTCCCCCAGGACCCCCGCGAGCAGCTGGATCTGACCGTCCGCGCCGTGTTCGGGTCCTGGAACGCCCCACGCGCGGTCACCTACCGCCGCCGGGAGCGCATCCCCGCCGACCTGGGCACCGCGGTGACGGTGATGGCGATGGTGTTCGGCAACCTGGGGCCCGACTCCGGCAGCGGTGTGGCGTTCACGCGCGACCCGGCCACGGGCAGCTACGGCGTCTACGGCGACTACCTGGCCAACGCCCAGGGTGAGGACGTCGTCGCCGGCATCCGCAACACCCTGTCCCTCGTCGAGCTGGAGCGGCTCGACCCGGCCTCCTACCGCGGGCTGCTGGCGAACATGGCGACGCTGGAGCGACACTACCGGGACCTGTGCGACATCGAGTTCACCATCGAACGCGGCACCCTGTGGATGCTGCAGACCCGCGTCGGCAAGCGCACCGCGGGCGCGGCGTTCGTGGTGGCCTGCCAGCTCGTCGACGAGGGCCTGATCGACACCGACGAGGCGTTGCGCCGCGTGACCGGCGCCGAGCTCGCGCAGCTGATGTTCCCCCGCTTCGCCTCCGACGCGACGACGACGGTCCTCGCGGTCGGGATGAACGCCTCCCCGGGCGCCGCCACCGGCGTGGTGGTGTTCGACAGCCCGACGGCCGTGGCCAGGGCGGCGGCGGGCGAGCGGGTGATCCTCGTGCGGCGCGAGACCAACCCGGACGACCTCGCGGGGATGATCGCCGCCCAGGGTGTGCTGACCAGTCACGGTGGGCGCACCAGCCACGCCGCGGTGGTCGCGCGCGGGATGGGCCGGACGTGCGTGTGCGGCGCCGAGGACCTCGACGTCGACGTGGTCGGCCGGCGGCTCGTCGGGCCCGGCGGGATCGAGGTCGTCGAGGGCGACATGCTGTCCATCGACGGCACCACCGGCGAGGTGTTCCTGGGCGAGGTCGCGGTCGTCGCCTCCCCCGTCGTCGAGTACTTCGAGGGCGTCCTGGACCCCGGGGCCCCCGACGCGGGCGAGCTGGTGCGCGCGGTGCACCGGCTGATGGGCCACGCCGACAAGACGCGCAGGCTCGCGGTACGGGCGAACGCGGACACCGGCGAGGACGCGGACCGGGCGCGGCGGTTCGGGGCCGAGGGCATCGGGCTGTGCCGCACCGAGCACATGTTCCTCGGTGAGCGGCGCGAGCAGGTCGAGCGACTCGTGCTGGCCGACAGCGACGCCGAGCGCGACGCCGCACTGGCGACGCTCCTTCCCCTGCAGCGGGCCGACTTCGTCGAGGTCTTCACCGCGATGGCCGGGCTGCCGGTCACGATCCGGCTGCTCGACCCGCCCCTGCACGAGTTCCTGCCCGACCTGACCGAGCTGTCCGTGCGGGTCGCGCTGGCGGAGGAACGGGGCAGTCCCGACAGCTTCGACGTGGCGCTGCTGGCCGCCGTACAGCGGCTGCACGAGGAGAACCCCATGCTCGGTCTGCGCGGGGTGCGGCTGGGCATCGTCGTACCCGGACTGTTCGGCATGCAGGTCCGCGCGATCGCCCAGGCCGCCGCCGCACTGCGCCGCGACGGCGTCGAGGTCCGACCGGAGATCATGATTCCGCTGGTCGGCGCCGTGCAGGAGCTGCAGACGGTGGCCGAGGAGACCTCCGCGGTGCTGGCCGAGGAATCCGAACTGCACGGAGTCCAGCTCGACGCCCTGGTCGGCACCATGATCGAACTGCCCCGCGCCGCGCTGACCGCCGGTCAGATCGCCGGGTCCGCACAGTTCTTCTCCTTCGGCACCAACGACCTCACCCAGACCACGTGGGGCTTCTCCCGCGACGACGTGGAGGGAGCGTTCTTCTCCCGCTACCTGGAGCGCGGCATCTTCGGGACCTCACCGTTCGAGACCCTCGACATCGACGGGGTCGGCCGGCTGATCAGCATTGCCGTGAAGGAGGGCCGCGCCGCCCGTCCGGACATCGCGCTCGGCGTGTGCGGCGAACACGGCGGCGACCCGGACTCCATCGGGTTCTTCCACCGCGAGGGACTGGACTACGTGTCCTGCTCACCGTTCCGGGTGCCCGTCGCGCGCCTGGAGGCGGGCCGCGCCGCGCTCGACACCCACATGAGTCACGAACCGTGAGCCAGGAGCTGTCCACGCACCGTCCTGCCGAGCGGGTGAGCACCGAGCGGGTGAGCACCGAGCGGGTGAGCACCGACGATCTGATGTCTCTCGCCGCCGAGCGCGGGTCCACGCCGATGCAGGTCGGGGCGGTCCTGCTGCTGGACGCGAGCGAGCGTCTCGATCCCGAGTTCGTCCTGCACGCCCTCGCCCACCGGATCACTGCCGTCCCGCGCCTGCGCCAACGTCTCGTGAAGGTTCCCTGGGGGTGCGGTCGGCCGGTGTGGGTCGACGACCGCGACTTCGACGTCGGCAACCACCTCGCCATGGTCCCGTGTCCGTCGCCCGGCGGTGAGAGCGCCGTCCTGGCGGTTGCGGCCGACATGCTCGTCACCCGACTGCCCCGCGACCGCCCATTGTGGACGGCGAGGTTGATGACGGACACGGGCCAGGGCGACTCGGCGCTGATCATCGTGTTCCACCACGTGCTCACCGACGGGATCGGCGGCCTGGCCGTCCTGGCCGGCCTCGTCGACGGCGCAGCCGACACCCACGACTCCGCGTTCCCCCGCCCCATGCCCTCACGGCGGCATCTCGCCGGCGAGGCGGCGATCGATCGCCTGCGGGGAGCCGGGAGGATCCCGGCGGCTCTGCGACGCCTGCGGGGCGGCGCCTCACAACTGGGACCGGTGTTGCGCGGGCGCCCGGCGCGATCGTCGCTCAACAGGCCTACGGGACCACGCAGGCGCTTCGCCGGCGTCCAGGTCGACCTCGACGAGGTTCGCGCAGCGGCCCACCGGCACGGCGCCACGGTGAACGACGTCGTCCTGTCGGCGGTCGCCGCGGCTCTGCACCGCCTCCTTGCGCTGCGCGGCGAGCACATCGACGACGTCGTCATCTCGGTGCCCTTCTCCACCCGGCGCCACACCACGGCACACGACCTGGGCAACCGGAGCGGAGTCATTCCCCTGCGCGTCGCCGGAGCGGGCGGTCCCGCAGAACGGCTCATCTCGCTGGCGGCGACGACCCGGGCCGCCAGGTCGGGCCGGCCCGGCGCCTCGACCGCACTGCTGAGCCCCTTGTTCCGCCTGCTGGCGGCGGTGGGTCTCTACCGGTGGTTCGTCGACCGTCAACGGCTGATCCACACCTTCGTGAGCAACCTGCGCGGACCGGATGCCCGCCTGTCGTTCCTCGGCTGCCCGATCACGACCGTCGTCCCGCTCAGTGCGCCCACGGGGAACGTGACGGTCGCCTTCGCCGTCCTGTCCTATGCCGGCAGCCTCAGGATCACGCTCGCCGCGGACCCCGACACCTGCCCCGATCTGTCCGAACTGCGGGAGATGGTGGACGAGGAACTCCGCGTCCTGACACAGCCGAGTGATCACCACGGGAGAACACCATGATCCGGATCGCCGTCGCTGCCCTGTTCGTCGTGCACGGCCTGATCCACCTCCTCGGGTTCGCCAAGGCCTTCGGGTTCGCGGACCTGCCGCAGCTGCGCCAGACCGTGTCGCAACCCGTCGGAGTGCTGTGGCTGACCGCGACGCTGCTGTGCCTCGTCGCGGCGGCCGCGCTGTTCCTCGCTCCGCGCCGGTGGTGGGCGGTGGGCGCACTCGCCGTCCTGGTCTCGCAGGCCGTCATCGTCACGTCCTGGTCCGATGCCCTGGTCGGCACCGTCGCGAACGTGCTGCTGCTCGTGGCGGTGCTTTACGGGTTCGCCTCCCGCGGCCCGCTGAGCCTGCGCGCCGAGTACGACCACCACCTCGAGCACGCCTGGCCGCGGACGGCTCAGGGCGACGTCACCGAGGCCGATCTCGCGCCCCTGCCGGATCCGGTCCAGCGTTACCTCCGCCGGGCGGAGGTGGTCGGCCGGCCACGGGTGCACGACTTCCGGGCGAGGTGGACCGGCCGGATACGCAGCGGCCCGGACAGCGCATGGATGACCTTCACCGCGGATCAGCTGAACATCCTGGACACCCCCTGTCGCTTCTTCGAGATGGACGCCCGGATGAAGGGGTTGCCGGTCGACGTGCTGCACGCCTTCGACGAGAAGGGCGCATCCATGCGGGTCCGGCTGCTGTCGGTCGTCACGATGGTCGACGCCGACGGTGCGGAGTTCACCCACGGCGAGACGGTCACCCTCTTCAACGACCTGTGCGTCCTGGCGCCCGGCGCGCTGGTCTCGGCCGACGTCAGCTGGCAACCCGTCGACGCGCACTGCGTGGTCGGCCGTTTCACCCTGGGCGTCAACACCGTCACGGCCGAACTGAGGTTCGACGACGACGGGGACCTGGTCGACTTCGTGTCGGACGACAGGGCGGCCTCCTCCCCGGACGGACGCACTTTCACTCGCATGCGCTGGACGACCCCGGTCCGCGACCACGCCCAGGTCGGCCCCGCACGGATCCCCACCCGGGGGGAGACCAGATGGCACCCCGACTCGGGCGCGTGGACCTACGGTGAGTTCGCCCTGACCTCGCTCGCCTACAACGTGGCGCATCGACAGCCGGCTCTCGGCCGGTCGGCCCCGTCAGCGGTGATCGGCACCTCCGGCTGATCGGGGCGCCTGGGCGAGGAGAGCGAGGGTGCTAGTGAGCCCGGGCCGGAGCCCGGTGACTCCCTCCAAAGGGTGAGAAGGAAGCTCCCTCATGGCCTCGGCGGCACGATAGCAGGCGGACTCAGGGGGGGACCAGCTCCGCCAACCGGTCCAGGGTGATCACCTCGGAGCCGGCGGGCAGGCCTTCGGGGCGTTCGATCCCGATGTAGGTCACCGGGTGGTCGAACGACTGGCCCGTGTACAACACGACGTCGGCGTGGCCGTCGGTCATCGCGACGAGGTCGGCCACGGTCAGGAAGTGCCGGTTCAGGACCGAGCGGACCAGCAGCGTCGTGGACAGCCTGTTCGTCTCGACCATGTTCATCGCGACGCCGCCACGCAGGAACAGGTGCATCCAGGTGGCCCTCCAACCACCGGTGTCGTCGCGGCTGAAGACGAGCGGCAGCGCGACCCGGCCGCCGCCGAGCAGATCGGACTTCATCCGCACCGTCTGCGGCTCATAGGGCCGACCCTGCTGCTCGCCGTCGCGTTCCATGAACCCGAAGAACGACTCGGCGACCTCGTCGAACCCTTCGCCCGAGTACACGTTGACCTGCGGGACGATGTGGCGAGCCGGCACCCTCGCCAGATCGATCTCGATGAACTCCGACGCTCCTTCCGGCGCATCGGTGATGTCGCCGGAGTGCACGCCGCCGAGCGTCGTCAGGCTCGTCCACGACAGATGTCCCACCACGGCGAGGTCGTCGTCGAGCAGCAACGCGGACAGGTCGAAGTCGGTCCGCCTGGCGGTCTGGCGCCAGTACACGAAGAACCGCAGCCGGTCTCCCGCCACGCGCGCGACCGAGCCGCGCGGCATGACGCCGAACCCGCCGGGCGTCGTCCGGCTCGACAGTGGCACCGCCAGCGACATCGCCGCCGGGTCGACGACCAGTCGCTCGCGGCGCGGCAGCCGGCGGGTCACGGCCGCGTCCAGCACCGTGGCGACGCGCCGTACTGCCGTCGGGTCCAGCGCAGCGCGCCCGTCCTCGGTCACCCAGGCACGGGCCGCGCGGTTGACGAAGATGCGAGCCGGATCGGGGCGAGAGCGGTTCCGCAGGTGCTCGCGGAGGCCGAGCAGCACCCGTCCGGACACCGCGTCCGCGTTGTTCTCCACCGCCTCGACCACGCAGGCCAGGTCGTCGGCACCCGTTGCCGCGCGCAGCAGGCGGTCGACGGAGCGGAACAGTAGGCCAGGCGCGACGGACAGGCCGCGCACCGCCGCGCGGACATCGCCCGCGGCCAAGGCGGTCTCGACGCGACCGGCGAGCGACCGCACCCGCCGATCTCCCCTCGCCACGGCGAACACGTCCTGAGCGTGCGGGAGGTCGGGGTACTGGTGCGGATGGAGCCGCTCACCGAGGCGCTTCCACCGCTCGCGAAATCGGTTGACGTCACCGAGCTGTGCGGGCGCCGCGCTGACAACCGAGTCCAGCGCTGCCAGCAGGCCCCGGCGCAGCGGGCGCGGCAGCGACCGGAAACGGGTCGGCTCGGTCAGCGACACGTCGCCGCCCGCCAAGGCACACGCCAGCCGCAGTACGTCGGTGACCGTGGTGACGACCGGAGGTCGGTCGTTCGTCAGCCGCACCCGGTTGATGACGGCCAGGTTCTCACGGACCGGCACCTCGGCGGGCTGCTCGCCCGCGATGCACCAGGCGGCGAGGGTATCCAGCAACTGCCGGTCCGCCTCGCCGAGCGGGACGGTGCTCGCGGCCAGCTCCAGGTACAGCGCGTACGCCTCTTCGTCCAGTGAACGGCCGAGGTGCAGGACGGTCACACGGTCCTTCGCCGAGGCGACGAAGGCGTCGCGGGTGGCCAGCATCTCCTGGTAGGAGTGCGGGTAGCGGCCGTAGCGCGGCAACGCGAGAAGGTTGACCGGCCCCAGCCGCCGACCGCGGAGGCTCCGCCGCAGGTCCCCCTCCGTCAACCGGTCTCCGCCCGCGAGCGCGTCGACCACGCAGTCGACCCAGAATGCAACGGTGTCCGGAACGCCGGCCGGGAAATCACGAAAGTAGGTGTTGTGCGCGACATGGTCGCCGACCATCTCCCGTACGGCGCCTACGATGTCTACGGCGACGTTCATGGCCGCGTCGGGTCGCAGGCCGGACAGGTGCTCCAACAGGTCCCGTGAACAGGCGAAACCTGCCCCGAGCAGTACCGCATCGAGCTGCCGGACGACGACAGCGCCGTCGCCGCGCTCGCCGGTCGGAGCGGGCACCCGCAGGGTGCGCCGGATGATCTGCGCGTCGAGCATGACCCTCCGTCACTCGGCCCCCGGATCGTGGTGGCTGCATCGTGACAGCAGCGAACAACGGTCACCCGACCGGGCCCGATCACGCTCGACCGGGCGTCGTGCCGCTACCGGCCGGTCTCGGAGAGGACGGTCCGCATCGTCGCGGCGAACATGTCGGGTTGCTCGAACTGTGGCCGGTGACCGGACCGCGGCCGCTCGATCCACTGCTTGTCGGGCGCGTCCAGGACGCTGAACCACTCCCGCGCCAGGCCGATGCGGCCCCGGGCCTCGAACTCGCCCGTGACGACGTAGACGGGCACCTGCAGCTGTGCGGCCTGGACGCGGAGGTCGATGTCCTGCAACTGCGGGTACAGCACGGAGAAGGTGTCGATGAACGACGGCAGCCCGCGGACCTTCTGCACCAGGTCGTACTCCTCGACGAACAGGTTGTCGGGCGGCTCGCTGCTCGGATCGAAGGCGGGATCGTCCCTCCACGCGTGGCCATGGCTCAGCGCCTGCTCATAGGGGAACACGTCGCCATAGGGCGGCGGGCCGTTGCGCGCCAAGGTCTCGACGAGGCCGTCGTCGCCGGTGCGCCGCGCCCACGCGAGGGTGTCGGCGTAGAACATCCGGTCGGTCTCGGCCACGTCCACCATCTGTCCCGTGCCGACGTAGGCGGCGAACAGGTCCGGCCGCTGCTGCGCCGCCAGCACCCCGACCAGGGTCCCGTAGGAGTTGCCGACGAGGTAGACGCGGTCCTGGTCGAAGCGGTCACGCAGCCGCTGCGCGAGCTCGATCGTGTCGGCCACCACCCGGTCCGGTGTCAGCGTCGAGGCCGGGTCCAGGGAGCCGTAGGAGGTGCCCGCACCGCGCTGATCCCAGGTCGCGACCACGAAGTCGCTCTCCAACCGCTCACCGAACAGTCGCATGGCGCCGAGGTCCGTGCCTCCAGGCCCGCCGGCCAGGTAGAGCAGCACCGGGGCCCGGTCGCTGCGGCCCCGCAGCATGACCGCCTGGTCGTGTCCGCCCAGCCGCAGCGTCGCCAGCTCGGCGACGCTGCCCGCCACAGGCGCGCCGTCGGGCCAGGTGATGGGGTCGGTCGACGCCGGTTGCGCCACGAGGACGGCGAACCCGAGCACGGCGACGGCGAGGACGCCCGCCAGCACCCGGCGGATCACCAGTACCGGCCCGGGCCGGTGAGCCTGCCCGGCCCACCGCCTGGCCGCCCCGGCTCCGTAGAGGACACCGACCAGCGCCGGCAGCGCGAGCAGCACACCGTCGAACATGCGGCCGGTCACGAATCCGATCACGCCGTAGGTGCTGTCGAGCGCGATGCCGTCGACCACCGGTCCGTCCACGGGCCACCGCACCACCTCGAACGCCGCGACGTGCGCGGCCAGGACCAGGAGCACGGCCCGGCGGTGCCGCAGCACCAGGCCGGCGACCGATGCGAGCAGCAGCCCGGTCGCCATGAGCACGAGCCCCGACCACGAGTTCATCGGGCCACGGGGCACGGCCAGGGCCCAGACGGCACCGGAAACGACCCCGGCCGCGGCGACGAGCGCGACGGCGGCCGAGCGGCGGCGCCACAGCCTGTCGAGCAGCGGTGGGGGCGTCGGCGTCCGGCCGGTGCCGCGACGGGCGGCATCCGCCGGTGCCGCGGGCACGTTCGATCCGGTGGTGGTCATGTCGGGCACGACCTACAGGTCCCCGCTCATCGGGTGGTGCCCGGGATCGCGGCGAGTTCCGTCGCGACCTCGGCCGTCCACGACCGGATGGCGTCGTGGTCGCGGAAGTCGCCGACCGGGGAGCGGGTCGCCCGCACCACGAACCGTTCGGCCCAACCCAGTTCGGCGGGGTCGAGCCGGCCCGCGAAGACCCGGTGCCCGCGAGCACCGATCGTCCCCCCGAGCGCCGTGACCTCGGCCAGGTCGTCGACGGGTGGGGGTGGGTCGCCCACCGGGCCGCTGGAGAACAGCCACACCGGGACCGTCGAGAGCTGCGCGCGGTGCCGTTCGACCAGGTGCCGGGCGGCGGGCAGCCAGCGTCCCATGTAGATCGCACTGCCGACGAGGACGGCGTCGCACCCCGCCAGATCGCCGGGTTCCGCCGCGTCGCGCACCTCGACGGCGGCGCCGGGCACCTCGCGGCGGAGCACCTCGGCGATCTCCTGGGCGATCTCGTCCGTCGCGCCGTGCCGGCTGGCCACCGCGACGAGGATCGTGGTCATGACGCATTCCCGTCGGGCCCCGGAGCTGCGGGGGCCCCGGCGTCCCCGGTCTTCGACGTCCCGTAGCGACGGGCGCGGCTGCCGAGCTCGTTGGCGCTCGCGACGAACGCCGCGGAGACACCCGCCGTCGCGCGGCGCGCCCCCTCCTGGACCTCCCGGTCACGCAGACGATCACCCAGCGCCGTCATCTTCTCGTCGACCATGGCCACCGGGGACCGGGCACGCGTCCCGGCGACGGCATCCGGGCCCGCACCCGACGGCGGCCGCGCGGACCGAAGCCCGGCGGCCAGGAAGCGGAGGTCGCCGCCCGCGGTGTTCCAGGCCTCGCGTGCGCCGCCGGCCGCGGGCGGGAACTGCGTCCGTCGCGGCTCATGCACGGCATCCGGGACGAGCGCCCACGCCAGCAGATAGACGAGCACGGCGCTGCCCCCGGAGACGAGGCCCAGCAGCACCGCCACGATCCGCACCAGCGTCGTGTCGATCCCCAGGTGACGGGCGACCCCCGCACACACACCGCCGAGGACCCGATCCTGGCGGCTCCGCAGCAGGTGCGGGCGTCCGACCGGCGCGCGGCCGTCGTCGTTGTTCGTCATGGGTCCGATGTTTCCCCTCGTGCGCGAGGCTGACCAGGGGCGAAGGTCCCGGCCCCGGCCCGCGGGGTCACCACCGGCGGCGACGAACGGCGAACAACATCAGCACCGCGCCCCCGACGACGGTGAGACCGGCGCCCAGGTACTGCCCGATCCACACCCAGCGCAGGCCCGGTGCCGTCGCGCCCGCCGACAGGTCGGTGACGACGGGTCGGGTGCCGTCGGCGTTCATCACCACCACCGCCCACCGCCCACCGCCCGTCGGTCGGCGTCCACGGCGGTGGTCCGCCCCACTGCGTCGCGTGCGGGGGCGACGGCCGGCGCCGACGACGCCGAACCGCCGGGATCGAGCCGCAACGGCGGGTACGTGTCGGTCATCAGGGCGGAGTAGGCCGCGACCCACAGGAACGTCAGGACGATCACGTGGGGCAGCACGAGCAGCCACTTCACCAGCCACAGCCAGCGGCTCAACGGGGCGTCCAGTCGCGCGTTCACGCTGACCGGGCCGGCGACGACGGTCGTCACGGTTCCTCCTCAGGGGTGTGCCACCACGGTGCGCGGCGACGCACCCCCCGAAGCGGGGTCGAAGGACCCCGATGACGGCGCGACGGTCCTGCCGGACCGCCCTGCTCCACCGGGAGCAGGGCGGTCCGCGGATCACCGACCGTCGCTCAGCGGGGGTCGTCCGCCGCGTCGGGCCGGACGACCGCGACCGGGCACTTCGCGTGGTGCAGCAACGCGTGGCTGACCGAGCTTAGGACCAGGCCGGGGAGGGCGCCGCGCCCACGCGACCCGACGACGACGAGCTGCGCGCCGGCAGACTGCTCCACGAGCGCGTGGGCGGGCCGGTCCTTCGTCACCACCCGCTGTACCTGCACGTCGGGGTACTTCTCGCCCCACCCGGCCAGGCGCTCGGCCAGGATCTGGCGTTCGTCGACCTCGACCGCGTCCCAGTCGAGCAACGGCGACATCACCACGTCGACGACGAAGTCCTGCCACGTGTGCACGGCCACCAGCGGGGCCCGTCGCATCGCAGCCGCCTCGAAGGCGAACGCGAGCGCGGCCTCGCTCGTCGGCGAGCCGTCGACTCCGACCACGACCGGACCGTCCAACGGGGGCGGGCCACCCGCCACGGCACCGCGCACCGCGACCATCGGGCAGGCGGCGTGCGCGGCCAGCGCGACGGCCACCGAACCGACCAGCAGACCGGTGAAGCCGCCCAGGCCCCGGTCGCCGATCACGACGAGCTGCGCGTGAGCGGACTGCGCGACGAGCTCCGTGATCGGGTACCCGGTCAGCACGTCCCCGGTGACCTCGACTCCCGGCGCGACCTGCGCGGCGGCCGCCGCGGCGTCGTCGACGAACACGCGGGCGTTGTCCTGCAACACCTCACGGGACGTGATGCCGTAGTTCATGCCCAGCCGGGGGTCGCCGAGATCGCCCATCGGCACCCACTCGAACGCGTTGATCAGACGCAGCCGGGCATGGCGGCGCGCGGCCTCCCGCGCCGCCCACCGCACGGCGTCGAGTGCCGACCCCGACCCGTCGACCCCGACCAACACCGGCTCCTGAGTCCTGTTCACGATTGTCATCGTCTCATCGTGGGCGTCCCCGCGGTACGGTGGCAGCAGCGGTGGTCCCGGTGGGGCGGGGTCCTTGGACCCGACCGCACACGCGCCTCGGGCGCGCATGCTCACCCCGGACGACGTACGTGGACGAGTCCGATGAGGAGACGACAGTGGATGCAGTCGCGGGAGCCGACCGGATCGATGTCCCCGAACTCGGCGTGGTCGTCGGTGTCGACGGGACGACGACCGCGCTGGACGCGGTCATCTGGGCCGCGGCCGAGGCCCGGCTCCGCGGGTTCCCGCTCCGGATCCTGCACGCCGCCGACCACGCCTCCGGACCGGACGGACCGGGTGCGCGGCGCGCCCACGACATAATGGCCACGGCGTTCACCGTCGCCCGGCGTGCCGAACCCGACCTGGACGTCACGACCGAACAGACCGACCGGTCCGACATCGCCTCCTTGCTCGACGCGGCGAGCCACGCCCGCCTGCTGGTCGTCGGCATGGGTGGCGGGGAGCGCCCCGAAGAGGTCCTCCTCGGCTCTGTCGCGCTCGACGTCAGCGGCCGCGCGACCTGCCCCGTCGTCGTCGTCCGCGGCCGTTCTCACAACAGGTCCGGGCACCACTCGCCCGGGGGCGAGCGACCGGTGCTCGTCGGGATCGAGACGGTCGAGACCGGAAGCGCGGCACTCACCCTCGCGTTCCGCGACGCCCGGCGGCACGGCGGACGCCTGGTGGTGCTGCACGCACAGCACGGCACCGGACCGCTGCGCGAGCACCTCACCGGCACCGAGGAGTCCGCCCGGGTCGCGGCGTGGACCCGGCTGGAGGACGAGCTGTCCCCGTGGGCCGACCGTTTCCCCGACGTACCCGTGGAGCTCAGGGTCGTGCAGGGCAACCCGACCCACGCACTGCTGGCCGCGGCCGCGGACGCACGCCTCGTGGTGCTCTGCACCCGGGGGCAGGGCGCCTACGCGCGAGCGCTGTTCGGGTCCACCACCCGCGAGGTCCTGCGACGCAGCCCCGCACCCGTGCAGGTCGTCAGCCCCGACACCGTCGTCGAGGAGGCGGACGTCGAGGAGGCGGACGTCGAGGAGGCGGACGAGGAGCCGGCCCGGACGCCGGACACGGGGCCGGGGCGGTCGGCATCGGCGGGCGTGGGCGTGAGCCTCGATCACCCCCACGACCACAGCCAGCTGTGGTGAGGTCCGACCCCTCACGCGTGAACAGCGCACGGCCTTCGTATCCAGGTGCCCGGAACTGACCTACCATGGGGCCCCGCTGGTTCCTGAGCTCGACCGGTTCCTGGACCCGTCCAGGGTCCACGGTCCCCGAGGGAGGCGTACATGGCGCTGGCTGCTCCCTACCCGCACACGATTCCGGGCGCGGGGACGCCGTCCCGGCCGGCCGACACGGCCGGCCGGCAACGGACTCTCGTGCACCGGATCGCCGCTCTACTGCTGGACTATCCCGACCAGGACCTCCTCGCACGGCTGCCGTCGCTGCGCGCGGCGACCGTCGGTCTCGACCAGCCGGTACGGGACCTGCTCGGGCGCACCCTGGACCACCTCGCTCGCACTCCCGCCCTGGAGCTGGCCGCGGGCCACGTGGCCGCGGTGACCGCCCACCGGCACGCCGACCTGCCCGCAGCCTCCGGCGCCTACCCCGAACACCTGTTCCTCGTGCTGGAGCGGGCCGCCACGACCGACCTGCACACCTGCACCAGACTGCTGGTCGAGCACCGGGCCGAGCTGGAGCTGCTATACCGAGCCCTCACCGATGCCGGCTCCCCCTACGCCGATGCACTGGCCGCGGTCCGTGCCACGCTCCCCCCGGAGGCGTGACGGCAGGGTCGGACGGGCGGAGGACCCTCAGGCGGAGGGGCTCGCTGTGGTGTCCGGACGGACGATGGCGACGGGGCACGGCGCCCGGTGCACCAGCGCGTTGCTGACCGACCCCAGGACCAGGCCGGTGAACTCGCCACGCCCTCGCGACCCGACCACGACGAGCTGCGCCCCGGCCGCGCGCTCCAACAGGCTCGGCGCCGGACGGTCCCGGGTCAGCACCTGCTCGACCGGCACGTTCGGGTACTTCTCGATCCACCCCGAGACCCGGTCGGCCAGCAGCTGCCGCTCGTCGGCCTCGACGTCCGCCCAGTCGAGCAACATGGCCGCCATCGACGGGTCGAACGCCAGGTCCGACCAGGTGTGCACGGCCACGAGAGGCACCCCACGGCGGGCAGCCGCGTCGAAGGCGAACGCGATGGCCGCCTCGCTCGTCGACGATCCGTCGACACCCACCACGACCGGTAGCGACGCGTCGGCCGGTGCGCGCTCGATCCCCCGCACCACCACCACCGGGCAGGCCGCGTGCGCGGCCAGCGCGACGGCGACCGAACCGACCAGCAACCCCTCCACCCGGCCCATGCCGCGGTCACCGATCACGATCAGGTGCGCGCGGTGTGCCTCCTCCCCGAGGACGGGGATGGCCGAGCCCACGACGAGCTGCTGCTCGATCGCCAGCCCCGGCACCTCGTTGCCCGCCACCACAGCCGCTTCGGCGAGGTGGGCGCGGGCGCGGTCCAGCAGGACCTCCCGGTAGCGCCTGCCACGCCCGGGATGGCCGTGGTGGTGGTCGGCGGGCCAGCCGAAGGCGATGATCAGCCGCAGCGGTACCTGTCGCCTGCCGGCCTCCGCCGCACCCCAGCGCGTCGCCCGCAGCGCGCTCTCCGAACCGTCGACCCCGACGACCACCGTTCGCCGGATGTGCTGCGCGTCCATCGCGACCTCCCTCGGTTGATCGTCACGATCCCCGCCGGCCGCCGGCGGCGGCAGCGGCTCTCGGCCCCCGCGGGCGGGCCCTTCGGCACTGCCCAGGACCACGGACGCGGCATGACACTCGCCCCGGAGCCGGACGGTCCGGCCGGGCCGGGTGCGGAGGAACGATGAACCTCGATCTCGCACGGTGGCAGTTCGCGATCGTCACCGTGTACCACTTCCTGTTCGTCCCGCTGACGATCGGCCTGTCGGTGCTGGTCGCCGGCATGCAGACCGCCTGGGTGCGCACCGGCAACGACCGGTACCTGGCGATGACGAAGTTCTGGGGCAAGCTCTTCCTGATCAACTTCGCGATGGGCGTGGTCACCGGGATCGTGCAGGAGTTCCAGTTCGGGATGAACTGGAGCGACTACAGCCGCTTCGTCGGCGACATCTTCGGCGCGCCGCTGGCCATCGAGGGGCTGCTCGCCTTCTTCCTCGAGTCCACGTTCCTCGGGCTCTGGATCTTCGGCTGGGACCGGCTGCCGAAGCGGCTGCACCTGGCCTGCATCTGGCTGGCCTCGATCGGGACGGTGCTGTCGGCCTACTTCATCCTCGCCGCGAACTCCTGGATGCAGCACCCGGTCGGCTCGATCGTCAACGACGAACGGGGTCGCGCCGAGCTGGTCGACTTCGGCGCGGTCCTGACCAACTCGACGGCGGTCGGCGCCTTCCTGCACACCATCACGGCGTGCTTCGTCACCGCCGGGGTGTTCGTCATGGCCATCAGCGCCTGGCACCTGGCCCGCGAGCAGCACGTCGAGGTCATGCGGACCTCGATCCGGCTCGCGCTGGTCACCGTGCTCGTCGGGAGCGCGGGCGTCGTCGTCACCGGCGACCTCCAGGCCCGGCTGATGACCGAGCAGCAGCCGATGAAGATGGCCGCGGCGGAGGCGCTCTACGACACCGTGGCGCCCGCGTCCTTCTCGTTGATCACGATCGGCTCGCTCGACGGCTCGGAGGAGATCTGGAGCCTGCGGATCCCCCGCGTCCTGTCCTACATGGCCACCGGGTCCTTCGACGGGCAGGTCGAGGGCATCAACGACCTGCAGCGGGACGCCGAGCAGGCCTACGGCCCCGGTGACTACCGGCCGAACATCCCGGTGACCTTCTGGACGTTCCGGCTGATGATCGGGTTCGGACTGCTCGCGGGCCTGATCTCGGTCGTGGGGCTGTGGCTCACCCGCCGCCGCGCCCGGGCGCCGGTCCCGCGCTGGTTCTTCGGGGTGTCCGTCGTGGCACTGGTGCTGCCGTTCGCGGCCAACAGCGCCGGTTGGATCTTCACCGAGATGGGCCGCCAGCCCTGGGTGGTCTTCGGCACGATGCTGACCGCCGACGGTGTCTCCCCCTCGGTCGGAGCCGGCTCGGTGCTGCTGTCGCTGATCGTGTTCACCCTGCTCTACGGCGTGCTCGCGGTGATCGATGGCGTGCTGATGGTCCGTTACGCCAAGGCGGGTCCACCGCCCACCGCCGTGCCCGACAGGAACCACGACCCCAGCGACCCCGGGGCCACGGACACCACCGACGAGCCGCGGCCCCTCGCCGTGGCCTACTGAGGAGCCATGGAACTCACCGACATCTGGTTCCTGCTCATCGCCCTGCTGTGGACCGGCTACTTCGTCCTGGAGGGGTTCGACTTCGGGGTCGGGATGCTGCTCCCGCTGGTCGGGCGCACGGAGGCCGACCGCCGCGTCGCGATCAACACCGTCGGCCCGGTGTGGGACGGCAACGAGGTCTGGCTGCTCGTCGCCGGCGGCGCCACGTTCGCCGCGTTCCCCGAGTGGTACGCGACCCTGTTCTCCGGGTTCTACATCCCGCTGCTGCTGATCCTCGTCGCGCTGATCGTGCGCGGGGTCGCCTTCGAGTTCCGCGGCAAGATCGACAGTGACCGGTGGCGGCGGAACTGGGACATCGCGCTGTTCGCCGGTTCGGTGGTGCCCGCGCTGCTGTGGGGCGTCGCGTTCGCCAACATCGTGGCCGGGGTCCCGCTCGACGCCGACCACGAGTTCACCGGCACCCTGTTCACGCTGCTCAACCCCTACGCGCTGCTCGGCGGGCTGGCCACGCTCCTGCTGTTCGCCCTGCACGGAGCGGGGTTCCTGGCGCTCAAGACCCGCGGCGACGTGCGGATGCGGGCCCGCGGTCTGGCGCACGGGATCGGCCTGGCCACCGTTGTCGTCGGAGGTGCGTTCCTCGTCTGGACGTTCCTCGCGCACGGGGCCGCCTGGACGATCATCCCGGTGCTCGTGGCCGCGCTGGCCCTCGTCGGGACCGTGCTGATGACCCACCGCATGCGGGAGGGCTGGGCGTTCCTGCTCACCGCGACCGCCATCGTGGCCGTGACCGTGACCCTGTTCGGGTCGCTCTACCCCGACGTGCTGCCGTCCAGCACCGACCCGGCGAACAGCCTGAACACCACCAACGCGGCCTCGACGCCGTACACACTGTCGATCATGACGTGGGTCGCGGTCGTGTTCACCCCGATCGTCGTGGCCTACCAGGCGTGGACGTTCTGGGTGTTCCGCCGCCGCATCGGCACCGCCGACATCCCGGCCGCGACCGGCCTGCCCGCCCGGATCCCCACGCCGTGAAGCCGCTCGACCCGCGGCTGTTGCGCCACGCCGCGGCAGCTCGGCCGTTCGTGGTGCTCACCGCGGCCCTCGCGGTGGCGACCGCGGGCCTGGTGCTGGTCCAGGCCGAGCTGCTCGCCCGCGGCATCGACGGCGCGTTCCTCGGCGGCGCCGGCCTCGCCGAGCTGACGCCGCTGCTGGCCGGACTGCTCGTCGTGGTCACCGGCCGGGCGGGGTTGGCGTGGGCGGGCGAGGTGGCCGCGCACCGCGCGTCGGCCGACGTCATCCGCCAGCTCCGCGCCCGGCTCGTCACCCACGCGCTCCGGCTCGGACCCCGCCACCGCGACCTGCCGCCGACCGGCGAGCTGGCGACGTTGGCCACCCGGGGCCTCGACGGGCTGGAGGGCTACTTCAGCCGCTACCTGCCGACCCTGCTCGTCGCCGCCGTGGTGCCCGCCGTCGTGGCGGCGCGGATCCTGTCGGCCGACTGGGTCTCCGGGCTCGTCGTCGGGCTCACCGTGCCGCTGATCCCGATCTTCATGATCCTCATCGGTCTGCACACCGAGCAGTCCACCCGCCGCCAGTGGCGCACCCTCGCCCGGCTGGGCCACCACTTCCTCGACCTCGTCGCCGGGCTCGACGTGCTGGTGGCGTTCGGGCGCGCCCCGCAGCAGGCCGGCCGGCTGCGGACCCTCGCGCGGGACTACCGGCGGGCGACGATGCGCACGCTGCGGGTCGCGTTCCTCTCCGCGCTGGCGCTGGAGCTGCTCGCGACGCTGTCCGTCGCCGTCGTCGCCGTAGCGGTGGGCCTGCGGCTCGTCGAGGGCCGCCTCGACCTCGTCACCGCACTGGTGGTGCTGATACTGGTGCCGGAGGTGTACCTCCCGCTTCGCGCGGTCGGCGCCCGGTTCCACGACTCCGCCGAGGGGCTCGCGGCCGCGGCGTCGGTGTTCGCGGTGCTGGAGACCGATCCCCCGTCGGGCGCCGGGCGGGCCCCGGCCCCGGACCCGTCGCAGGTGCCGCTGCGCCTGCACGGGGTCGGCGTGAACGGGCGCGGTGGCCTCGATGGTCGCGGCGGCGGCGTTCTCGACGGCCTCGACCTGACCCTGGAACCCTGCTCGCTGGTCGGGATCCGCGGCCCCAGCGGCGCGGGGAAGTCCACCCTGCTCGACCTGCTCCTGGGCCTGCGCACCCCGGACGCCGGCCGGATCACCGTCGGAGGGATCGACCTCGCCGACATCGACCGCGACGCCTGGTCGGGCCGGATCGCCTGGGTGCCGCAGCGACCGGTCCTGCTCGCGGGCACCGTCGCGGACAACATCGCGCTCGGCGACCCCGACGCCACGGTGGCGCGCGTACGCGAGGCCGCCACGGCCGCCGCCCTCGACGTACCGCTCGACACGGCCGTCGGGGAGAACGGGACGGGACTGTCGACCGGTCAGGTGCGCCGGGTCGCGCTGGCCCGGGCCGTCCTGGCCGACCGCGGGCTGCTGCTGCTCGACGAACCGACCGAGGGCGTCGACGCCGACGGCGCCGCCGCGATCCTGGCGGCGCTGCCCGCCGTCGCCGCGGGGCGCACCACGGTGATCGTGAGCCACCGGCCCGAGGTCCTCGCCGCCTGTGACCGCATCGTGGACCTGGCCGGATCCACGCCGCCGGAGACCACGACCGTGGCAACACCGCCCCGGTCCCGCCGCCCGGACCGGGAGGCGGTGGCGCCGCCTCCCGGTCCGGCCCCTCTCCCGGTCCCTCTTCCTGTCCCGACCGGGGCTCGGGCCGGGGGCGACCTGCGGTGGACACTCGCCGCCGCCCGGCCACAGCGGTGGCGGCTCGCCCTCGCGGTGCTGCTGGGCAGCGCCGCGTTGGGCTGTGGCGTCGCCCTGACCGCCACCTCGGCCTGGCTGATCTCCACCGCCGCCCTGCACCCGCCCGTGCTCAGCCTGATGGTGGCCATCGTCGCCGTCCGCGCGTTCGGGCTCGGCAAGGGCGTGCTGCGCTACGCCGAGCGACTCGCTTCCCACGACGCCGCCCTGCGCGCCGCCGCCACGATGCGGGTGCGGATCTGGGAGGCCCTGGTCCGTCTCGGCCCCGCCACCACCGCGCGACTGCGCCGCGGGGAGCTGCTCTCCCGGCTCGTCGGCGACGTCGACGCCCAGCAGGACGTGCTCATCCGGGTGCTGATGCCCGCCGCGTCGGCCGTGGTGGTCGGTGCGGCGCTGAGCGTGGGCATCGGGCTGCTGCTGCCCGCCGCGGGCGTGGCCGTCGCCGTCGGGGTGGCCGTGGCCGGCGTCGGCGCCCCCGCGCTCACCGCATGGGCGGCGCGGCGCACCGAGCGGGACACCGCCGCCGCGCGGGGCGACGTCCTCGCCCGCACCGTCGAGGTGCTCGACGCCGCACCCGACCTCATCGCGTTCGGCGCGGCCGGGCGCTACCGGGCCGCGCTCGTCGACGCCGACGAGCACCTCGGCACCCTGCTGCGGCGCGCCGCCACCGCCCGCGGCCTGGGCGGCGGCCTCGGCGTGTTCGCGATCGGTGCGACGTCGGTCGCCGCCACCGCGATCGGGATCGTCGCCGTCCGGGCCGGGGTCCTGCCCGGTCCCGCGCTCGCGGTGCTCGCGCTGACCCCGCTCGCCGTCGCCGAGGTGGTGGCCGGCCTCCCCGACGCCGCGGTCCGGCTGCTGACCGCCCGCCCGGCGGGACGGCGGCTGGCCGAGCTGGAGGCCCGTCGCGCAGCGGTGGCCGACCCCACCGAACCCGCCGGAGTGGCCCCGCCGACCGAGCTGACCGCGCGCGACCTGACCGTGCGGTGGCCCGACACCGGCCGGGACGCCGCGACGCACGTCGACCTGGAGCTGCGGGGACGGCCGATCGCGCTGACCGGGCCGTCCGGGTCGGGCAAGTCGACGGTCGTCGCGACGCTGCTGCGCATGCTGGAACCGGGCGCCGGGCAGCTGCTCGCCGACGGCCGCGACGTGCACGACCTGACGGCCGACGAGCTGCGTCGCGGCATCGCCTGGTGCGGCCCGCACGCGCACCTGTTCGACAGCACCCTGCGCGAGAACCTCCGGGTCACCGCCCCGCACGCCTCCGACGACGAGCTCACGGCGGTACTGCGACGGGTCCGGCTCGGCGACTGGTTGGCCGCCCTGCCCGACGGCCTCGACACGTTCGTCGGGGAGCACGGCGGGGCGGTCTCGGGCGGGGAACGCCAGCGCATCGGGGTGGCCCGTGCCCTGCTCGCCACCCGTCCGATCATGCTGTTCGACGAGCCCACGGCGCACCTGGACGTGGCCACCGCCACCGCGCTGGGCGCGGAGATCCTCGCAGCCACGGCCGGTCGCACGGCGCTGATCGTCACCCACCGGCCCGAGCAGACCCCCGGCCTGCCGCAGGTCCGGCTGGCGACGCCGAGCCCGGGTCCTCCGGCCGGCCGCGAGGGGACCTACGCCCCTGCCGTCGGCCCGGTCCCCGGCGGCACGCTCACGGGACCCGGACCGAGCAGGAGAGCGCCGTGACCCTCCACTCGCCCGTCGACGACCAGTCCCCCGCGGACGCGGACCCCGCGGTGACCGAGCTGATGACCACGCGCCTGGTCGGGATCACCCCCGACGCACCGGTGTCCACCGCGCTGCACCTCATGGCGCGCTCGGGTGTGCGGCACCTGCCCGTCATGGACGGGCAGCGGTGCCTCGGGCTCGTCGTGGAGGTGGACCTCGTCGGAGTCCTGGCCCGGGGCGGGCCGCTGGAGTCGGGGTTCTCGCGCCTCGTCGGCGAGATCACCCGGACCGTCCACGACCTGCCCGTGACCGCCCGGCGGTCGGATGTGGCCAGGCACATGCAGTCGGACACGTCCGACGCCGTGCTCGTCATCGACCACGGCCAGGTGCTCGGCATCGTGACCGCGTCCGACCTGATCCGCTCCCTCGCGCCCGGCTGACCGTCCGTCGCACCGGTCCGGGGCCTACACCAGCACGATCGTCGCGCCCTCGACCCGGATCGCCTTCTCGGCGAGCGCCCGCGGCGCCGGACCGGCCGTGACCGAACCGTCCGCCACGGCGAACCTGCTGCCGTGGCACGAGCAGTTGATGGTGCCACCGTCGACCTCGGAGACCAGGCACCCCGCGTGGGTGCAGGTCGCGCTGAACGCCGTGAAGGTTCCGGCGACCGGCTGGGTCACCACGACGTCCCGGCCGGCGAGGATCACCCCGCCACCCACCGGGATGTCGGCGGTGGCGGCCAGCGCCGGGGCGCCGGCACCCGACCCGGCCGCCGCGGGTTCGAGCCCCGCCGCGGCGGGCGTCGCCCGGCCCGGGCCGTAGCTGCTGCACGCGCTGAGGGCGGCGGCGCAGGCGACGCCGCAGCCCGCCGTCACGAGGGCGCGGCGGGTGAGTGCCGGTCGCGCCGGAGCGTGGTCAGCCATGATCGTCTCCTTAGAAGGTGAGGCCGGAGGTGGTGAAGAACCACAGCGAGGACGTCAGCCAGAGCGCGACGAGCGCGGTGAACAGCGCTCCCCCGAGGACCGGCAGGCTCCATCGCGGCGAGCCGGGCCGGTTGAGGACGAGCATCTTGGCGACGAAGGCGCCGTAGAAGAAGCACCCGAACAGCGAGTGCAGCAGGACGCGCGGCGAACCGTCCTGGAAGCCGAGCGCGTAGAGGCAATGCACGGCGACCGGCACGGTGAGCAGCACCGCGGCCCGACCGGACCAGCGGTGCAGCCCGCCGATCCAGGACGGCGCCCGGACACCCGGGAACCGTCCGTACATCACCATCGCCGAGCCGAGCTGCACCAGGACGAGCACGAACGCGCCGGTGGCGAGCCAGGCCTTGGCGGCGGTGCCGCTGGAGAACCCGGCGATGCTGACGGCGAAGAACGCCGCCTCGTGCGCCCGGCCGTACACGCCGAGCCCGACGGAGACGAGCGTGCCGACGGTGACGGCGACGAGCAACCCCGCGGTGCCGGTGCGCGCCGGTGGCGGTTCCGAACTGGATGCCGACGTGGATGCCGAACTGGATGCCGGCGGGGGTGCGAACGGCGTCGCGATCGGGGCGCGCTGCTCCGGGTTCGGGATGGTCATCGCCCGACCACCTGGTCGTCACCGGTCACGGCCGTGACCGAGAACCGGACGCCGTCGACGGTGACGCCGTCGAGGTCCTCCGGGTCCAGCCGGGGCGCCGGACCGAGGTTGCCGCCCGCGTTGCGGACACCGACCTGCGTGCCGTCCAGGACGATCCAGCCGATCCGCTCGGCGACCTCGTCGACGCCGGAGCGGCCCTCGTAGAGCCCCTCCGGTGCCTGCACGCCCTTGGCGGCGTAGGGCCACTGCTTCCCGGCGACGGAGACGCTGCCCAGCGACTTCGCCTCGTCCACCGTGCCGGTGACAGCGGCGCCGTCCGCGCCCTGCAGAGACAGCTGGTCACCCTCCAGGGTGCCGTCGAGCCAGGCCTCGATCTTCTTCCCGTCGCAGACGTACGCGACGGCCCGGCCGTCCTTCACCGCGATGGCCACCGTGACCTCGTTGCCCGACGAGCGCCCGGCGTAGGCGATCTCGGCGATCGCGGGCGGTGCCACAGCAGGCTCCTCGACCACCGGCTCGGGCGCAGGTCCGGGCGCGAGCGCGGTCGTCGGGGCGGGGTCGGCGACCGGCGCGGCCGCGGCGACCTCCTGTCGTGGCGCCGGGTCGCCGTTGACGTTGACCATCAGCAACGCGAGGCCGAGGGCGGCGACGCTCGCGACGGTCAGCAGGGGTGCGTACCGTTTCATGTTCTCCCCAGGAGTAGGTCGGGCCCGGCCGGTGACCGGGCGGAACCGGGTCAGGCCAGGCGGCCGGACGGACCGAGCGCGCGGCGCAGACCGCGCATGGCGTGGAAGGCACGGCTCTTGACCGTGCCCGCCGGTAGGTCGAGCTCGGCGGCGACGCCGGCGTAGGGGCGGTCGCGGACCATGTCGATCACTACGTGGCGGGTGATGGTCGTCAACCAGGCGGACAGGGACGGCCCGGCAGGCGGGTCGAACGAGCCGCACGCCCGCCAGGCGCGCAGGAAGGCTTCCCGCACGGCGTCCTCGGCCGACTCGTGGTCCCCGAGCGTCGCGCGCGCCCGGGCGAGCAGCCGGGTCCGGTGCTCGCGGTAGGTCAGCGCGACGCCGTCCTCACGGCACAGCCCGGCGCACGGAGTCCCGCACACCGACGGTCGGGGGCCGGGGCGGGTCGGCTCGCTCATGGGACCGACGATGCTCCGCTCCCGCGGTTTCTCCGACGGCGTCCTACCGGTCCGAACCGGTACTTCGACACAGCACCGGCAGCGACAGAACCGGCAGCGACAGAACCGGCAGCGACAGAACCGGCAGCGACAGCGCCGACGTCAGCGAACCGACGCCGGGGTGCGCGAACGGAGGGCCTGCCGCGTGGGTCCGTCTACCGCTCACAGGGGGCCGAGGCTGCGCAGCAGGTAGGCGGTCACCGGCTCGCTGCGGCCCTTGACCTTCAGCTCCCCCAGCGACTCCACCACCGCGTCCGCCGGCAGGTGCTCGCGGCTGGAGCGGCCGATCACGACCTGCCCGGGCTGGGCCACGGACTCCAACCGGGCCGCGACGTTGACCGCGTCGCCCATCGCGTTGAAGTTGCGCAGTGCCGTGCTCCCGATATTGCCGACCAGCGCCTGGCCGGTGTTGATACCGACGCGGAACTCGGGCCACCCCGGGTTCTCGGCCGCAACCTCGCCGACGCGCTCCTGCAGTGCCAACGCCGCCCGCGCCGCGCGGACCGGGTGGTCCGGCTGCCGCGCCGGCGCATTGAACAGGGCCATCAGGGCGTCGCCGACGAACTGCACGACGGTGCCGCCCTCGGTCAGGATCGCTGCGGTGGCCACCTCGAAGTACCGGTTCAGCATGACGACGATCTCCTCGGGGCTGGAGCGCTCCGAGAAGCCGGTGAAACCGCGGAGGTCGGCGAACATGGCCGTCACCTCGACGACGGCTCCGCCAAGCGCCGCCTGGTCCGGATCGGCGAGCAGCGCCGTGGCGACGTCGGGCGACATGTACTGGCGGAAAAGCCCGTCGAGCTGATGGTAGAGGCGCGCATTCTCCATGCCCATCGACAGCTGGCTGGCCAGCGACGCGAAGAGCGAACGGTCCCGGTCGGAGAAGCCACCGGCCCGGCGGGTCAGCAGCAAGCCGGCCGGAAGGTCCTTCACGGTCAGCGGGCAGGCCAGCACCTCGGGTTCGAGAGCAACCGGGCCCAGAGCGATCGAGTCCAGAGCGATCGAGCCCAGAGCGGTCGAGCCCAGAGCGGTCGAGCCCAGAGCGACCCCGTCCGTGCCGTGCAGGCCCCGCTCGGCGCGGTGGGCGAGGTCGTCGGCCACCACCCAGTCGGGATCGGTGGACAGCTCGGCCGGGAAGCGCAGCAGGCCGTCGCCGAGCAGGCCGATCCGCACTCCGTCGCCGCCGAATCCCTCCGCGACCCGGTGCACGGCCCGCTGGAGCAGCACCTCCTCGGCGAGCCGCACGCGCGACTCGTGACCGATCGCGACCAGCACGTCGAGTCGCCCGATCTGTTCCCGCTCGCTGCGCAACGCGCTCGCGGCCCGGCCGAGCACCGCGGTCTGTCCCTCGGTGAGCCCGAAGCGGGCGGCCATCCCGGCGGTGATCAGCCCCATCTCGTCCGCCGAGATCTCCCCCGCCTCCTGGCGGCGGACCGCGCCGACGAGCGCCTCCAGCGCGGCCCCGTACTCGGCCCGCAGCACCTCGACGGTCTCCTCGGTGCCGACGCCGTCGAACAGGCCGGTGGTCGCGCCCTCCATCCGGTAGGCGACGTAGGCGCTGTAGCCGACATAGCCGAACGCCAGCGCCATCAACACGTGCCACAGCCACCACGTGAGGTGCCAGCTCGGGCCGAGCGTGACCGCGATCATGGACTCGGCGAGCAGGATGCTCGCGGTGATGAGGGACAGCAGCATCACCGAGCGCCGTCGCCGGTAGAGCAGGTAGAAGCGGACGGCGACGACGCCGTGGAGCACCACCGTCACGGTCGCCACGGCGACGAGCGGGCCGCTCAGTCGCTCGGCCACGCCCGGGTCGGACAGCGGCGGGAGGCCGGCCAGGGACACCACACCCCACACGACCGCGAAACCGTACAGACCCCGGCGCAACCATGGTCCGATGTGGAGCACCGCCGCCGCGCGGGCAGGCGGGAAGTCCAGGGCGGACGCAGCGGTGAACAGCGCGCCCACCGCGAGACCCACCGGTGTGGCGAGCGCGAAACCACCGTTGCGGCTGCCGAGCAGCACCCCCGGCGTGGCCAGGGCGTGCAGCCCCAGGAACAGCGCGGCGCCGAGGAAGCCCAGCCCGACGAGCAGCAGCCGCGCGTCGTCGTGCCGACGCGCCTCCCGGTCCACGATCATCGCGAGGCCGACGTTCACCGCAGCGACGGCGAAGACCAGCCAGAAGTGGGTCGGGTGGTGTTCGAGCAGTACGTCGGCCTCCGGCACGGCGAGCAACAGCCACAGCCCGGCCAGTGGCAGCGACAGGTGGAACAACCAGACCACGAACCGGACCGGCACACCCCGCGAACCCTGCACCATGACGGCCCCTCCCCCTGGCTTCGCGAGGAGGCTCCTCGGCTCACCCACCGGCACGCCGGCGCAATCCGTCGAGGTCCAGCACCGTCGTCGTCCGCCGGCCCGTTGTCACGTACCCGCGGTCCCGCAGTACGCGCAGCGCCTTCGCCACCGCTTCACGCGAGGCGCCCACCCAGCCGGCCAGCTCGTCCTGGGACAGCGCCACGGTGATCCGCACCCCGGCCCCGTCGGGCTCTCCGAACCGGTCGGCCAGCTCCACCAGCCGGCGGGCCACCCGGGCGGCGATGTCGTAGGTCCCGAACTCGACACGCTTGCGGTCCGCGTCCCGGAGCCGGGAGGTGATCAGCCGCAGGAGCACCATCGCCGCCCCGGTGTGCAGGCGCAGGAACTCGACGAAGCCCTCGATCGGCACCACGATCGCCGACACCGGTTCCAGTGCTGCCACCGATGCGCCCCGCGGGGCGCCGTCCACGGCGGACAGCTCACCGAGCAACGCGCCGGGGCCGCGCACCGCGAGAACGACCTCCTCCCCCTGTTCGGTGAGCGAGAAGACCTTGACCCGACCGGACGTCACGACCACCACCGTGGCACAGCGCTCGCCCTCCAGGAACAGCGACGCGCCTGCCGGCCACCGCCGCTGCCGTCCGCGCCCCGCGAGCGCGGCCCGGTCGAGCGGGTCGAGCCGGCCCATGAACTCGTCAGGCTCGGCGTCCGCCATGGTGACCCCCCGCCCGCATCGCGTCTGACGTCAGAGTCTAGGCACCTCCGGTCGGCAACCCTTCCGTATTACACATCCGGACCCAGCCGATGACCGCGACCCGCTCAGACCTCTGATGGACGATCGCATCGGAGGTGGAGAGACCATGGACAACCGTGACCACCGCAGGGAAACACCGATCGACGTCCGCCCGACACCCGCGCTGAGCCACCGCGACCGCGCGATCCTGCGGGCCGTGGCGGGCGGGAGCGCCCAGCTCATGGTGGGTGTCGAACCCGACCTCTTCCTGGACGGGCGATGCTGCAGCGACCAGATCGCGGTCCACCGGCTCGCCCGCGCCGGACTGATCGTCGCGGCCGCCCGGGCCGCCGTCGGCGAGCGGGTACCGGCGGCACTCAGCCCCGCCGGGAGGCAGGAGCTCGTCGCGACCTGACCGCGCAAACCCGCCGCCGAACTCCGGCCCGCCCGACTCCGTGTCCTCACCGGCGTCGGGCGGGCCGGCACCACGCGGTCGACGGGAGAGCCGGTTTCGGCGTGGAACGGACGCTCGTGCCGGCGTCATGGCGCGCCGGGACCGACGGGATGGTGGAGGCCGGCTGTCGCGATCTGCCCACAGTGTCGGCACATCAGCACCGGGTCGAGCTCGTGTTGATCGTCGGCGGTGCCGTGGTGCCAGCGGACCGGGGGGGCGTCGGACATGTGCCGGTCACCGAAGGTCATCAGCGTGAGCAGGACCTCGCCCGCGTCCCGGCCGTGATCGGTCAGCAGATACTCGAACCGCGGCGGCCGCTCGCTGTACCGGCGGCGCTCGATGAGCCCCGCACCCTCCAGCGTCCGCAGGCGCTTGGTCAACAGGTCCCTCGGCGCGCCGGTCGCCTGTGCGATCCCGTCGAAGCGGTGCGTCCCGAAGACCAGCTCACGAAGCACCGGCAACGACCAGCGTTCGCCCAGCACGGTGAGGCTGCGCGCGATCGAGCACTCGCGGGGACTGGCATGCGCGGTCACGGGGCCGACAGGGTCTCCTGCCTGCGCAGTTCGTCGCCAACGCCGCCTGGGGCGACCTGATCGCCGGGCTGCTCGCCCCGGTGGTCGTCCTCGGGGCCGCCCGACTCGCGGCACGAGCGAGGGTCCGCGCCTACCTCGCGTTCCACATCTTCAGCTTCGGCGACTTCGTCGTCGCCGTCGGCACCGGCCTCACGTTCACACTGCTCGGCGACCCGCTGATGCGGACCCTCCTCGACACCCCGATGGCCCTCATCCCGCTGTGGGGCGTACCCATCACAGGAACGATCAGCATCCTGGCGCTGCACAGACTCCTCACCCGGCGCGCGTGACCGAACCCGACTCGTCACCGCCCGCACTTCGTCCGGGCAGCGCAAGCCGGCTCGCGGCCAATGGCCTTGCTTTCAGCCTGACCGACGTGGTCGGAGGCTGTGGAGTTCGATGCGGCGGGTGACGGTGACCACGCTGGGCTCGTCGGGCTTGCGTGCGGGGAAGTCGCCGGCCTTCTTCGTGCGCCTCGGGCTGGCCCGGTCGGGGCGGTCGCGGACGAAGAAGGCCGGGTCGAGGATCTTGAGCAGGAACGTGGCCACGGTCAGATCAAGATCGAGAGGGGGGGAAAGCCGCCGAGACGGTGTCGGTCGCGGCGGCCAGGGCGTGCGGGAAGCTGATCTTCTCGGGTGGGATGCCGACTGCGTCGGTGGCGGCCCCGATGAGGGTGTAGATGGCCTGGTAGACCGCGAACAGGGCCCACATCTCTTGGGCGACGCCCTCGGGATCGCGGCTGCGCAGCACCGGCATGCCCGCGCCCATGTCGGTCTTGTGGTGCCCGATCACCGTCTCGCACCCCCAGCGCATCGGATACGCGCACGCCAGGTCCAACGCGGGGTAGGCCTCGATGTCGAGCAGGTCGGTGACCAGTGCGAACACCTCCGAGGAGCTCTCCTGTCCGCCAAGTCCGGTGGTGTGCACGGTGTACTCGATGACCCGCACCGTGATCGGTGGGCCGTCGGCCTTGCGTCGCGGTGTGAGCTGGGCCAGGTAGGTGCCGTCGGCCTGGACCTCGGTCGGGGTCCGATCGGGCAGCCAGCCCTCCGGAGACACCCCCTCCGACCCATCATGCGCCACCTGCCGATCATCCCGGCAGAAGATCAACCCGCCCGACAACCAACCCGGCGTGTCGCGAACCCGATCTACTTAACGCAAGGCCATTGGGCTCGCGGCGGCGAGCCGCGCACCGACTGTCCTGTCGGCTCCCGACCACTGCGAGCCTCGGCACCCTGGGAGACATCATGATCGGCGAGGACGACGCTCCGCGCTACATCGAGGGCGAGGAGCCCCCCCGCTGCGACACACGGCGGGCCGGCAACTCCCGACAGGAACGGTCACCGGGCTCGACCCGCCGCCGTCATACGGCGAGCAGTGTCGGTTTCCGGCGTGGTCGTTGATCGAGGTCGATCCACGCGGGAGGCACGAATTCCGGCAGCCCGTCCCGGATCCGTACGATCCATCCGGGCCTATGCATCAAACGATGATGAAATCTGCACAGCATCACCAGATTTCCCGGTTCTGTCTCACCATGGTTCTTCCAGGCGCGAACATGGTGGATGTCGCACCATGATGCGGTTCTTCCACACCCGGGGTGGGCGCAGCCGCGGTCGCGTGCGGCGACCGCACGACGCATCCCGTCGGGGATCACGCGCGTCGCACGTCCGACGTCGAGAGGTTGGCCGGCACCGTTCATCACGATCGGCACGACCCGCGCGTCACAGGCCAGCAGCCGTAGCTGCGCCGGGCTCAGGTGCCCACCGAAGTCGAGCGTCGCCGAGCGGGCCCGGTTCTCCAGGTCCTCCAGCCGCACGATCACGTTCAGGTGCGGCCGTTCCCCACCACAGCCGGGCAGCACCTCGGCCGAACCGTGGCTCAGGACGTAGCCGCAGATCTCGGCCAACGCGTCGGCCTGGCGCTCGGGCAGGGCGCGATCGTCCTCACCGGTCGACGGTGCCGACGCCGCGTCGACGGCTGTCACGACCACGCCGAAGAGCACCGCATCGAGCTCACCTCGCACGGTGCCGCCCGACCCGTCCCTGCGGCGCCGCAGCACCAGGCTGTTGAAGGGTGGCCGGCTCGCGGGTGATCGTCTCCACGTGCCGCAGGCTCGTTGCCCCCGCCGCGAACACCTGCGCAGTGGCGGGGAGCCGCGGCGGCAGAGGCTGCCCGTCCAGCCCGATCCGCGGGGACACCTGCTCACCGACCCTCACCCGCCGGCCCGCCGCGCCCCTCTCCCACCCCAGCAGATCGGTCAGTGCCGCTGCCGGACTCCGGTACCCGCGATCGGCGAACACGCCACGACGGTCGAGATCGGCGATACGGGTGACCGACAGGTGATCGAGCCGACGAGTCAGCCCCTCGGCGATGGTCAGCACGGAGAGGACCTCTTCGGGATGAGCCGCGGAATCCGAGGCGGCCGCCAGCGCATCGATCGCGTCCACGAGAGCGCGGTGCGCGAGAGCGAGCGGGCTGCCGTTCATGGGACCATTGTCGCAAGGACCACCGACAGTTTCGGGTCTCCGCAGGCTTGCGCACGATGTGCAGGGTGGTGGCCAGGATTGTCAGTGCCCCAGTCGAGCAACCGGCCGGCGAACGAGCCGCCGGCGAAGACAACCGCACCGGTGTGCGCAGGTACGTGAGAAGCAGGACGAATCGATCAGCCCGGCCGAGGGCTCGGGGTCGCGGCCCTCCTGTACCCGCAGTTGCTCGCGGACGATCGGGAGGATCTCCTCGGTGGCCTTGGCCTGTCCCCAGCGGGGCATAGACCACGATCAAACGGGGCCCGGCGGGGGTGGGTCGGGTGGGGGTGGGTGGGTGGGTCAGCGGTTCGTGGGTGATGGTTCGCGTTCGGACGCCGACCGGGTCGCGACCACGGTCAACAACCTGGCCAGCGGCTACACCATCATCAACGCGGCCAACGAGGCCGGTCGCCGGGTCGAGGACGAGGTACGTCGCAACGGCCTGCTCCACACGGTGCTCAAGGGAGCCACCGTGATCTTCCGCTGATCCGCGGGCTGCGATCCCTCCGCCCCTCGCCCTCCCGAGCGACGGCGGCGTGGGCTGCGGCGACCGCGATCACATGGCGAGGGGTGGACGACATGCCGCCTGCCGTCTACACCTGGGCCGGTGACCACGATCCGACCCGCTCGGGCGGCCGACGCCGCCGCACTCGTCGGCATCGACGACGCGGCCTGGAACGACACGTCCTCGCCCGCCCCGACCCCGCCGCCGGGCCGGGCGTTCTTCGACGAGGACCGGACCCCGGACGGCGTCCTCGTGGCCGAGCGGGACGGAGCGGTCGTCGGTTACGTCGTCCTGGGGCGCGGGTTCCCGCTGGCCTCGCATGCGCACGTCCTGGTGCTGAAGGAGATCGCCGTGGACGTCGACGCGGCCGGCACCGGGATCGGCGAGGCGCTCGTGCGCGCCGCGGTGGCCGAGGCCCGGCGCCAGGGCGCGCGCAGGCTCACGCTGAGGGTGCTGACGACCAACCCCGTCGCGCAACGGCTCTACATACGCTGCGGGTTCGCCGTCGAGGGTGTGCTGCGGGAGGAGTTCCACCTGGGCGGCCGGTACGTCGACGACGCGCTGATGGCGATCGACCTCACGACGACCTAGCGCCGGGCCCCACCGGCCGGGGATGGTGCTGGAACGGTCTCACCGCCGTCCTGTCACTACGATCGAGGCGGCCGAGCGCTCCGTCGCGCCGCGGACACGGCCGGGCCGGCCGCTCCGCAGCGACGCTGCAGCCCACCCGTCCGCACCCGCGAGGGGATCGGTGCCGGCACCCTCGTCCGAACCACCCCCTGTGCCGGCGCCGATCTCCCGGTCGGGTCGGCACCGCCGTCCGGATTCGGAACGGGCGTCGGGGAGGTGGGGGCCGGATCGGTGCTGGTGGGCCGGCGGCGACGGCGTCCTCGCCGCCGCCGCCCGGGTACCGGACGGCGGGACCGGCGGCGCGGCCGTGGCAGGAACGCGACCGGGAACGCCGGGCGGCCCCGGGGACAGCGGCGCCACCTGTCGCCCGCCGGTCGGTGTGCCGGGCGCCACCCGGCTCGTGCCGGTGGCCGGAACGGAGGCCTCGGCCTCGCTGCCGGCCCCGGCGCGGTCGGCCGCGAACGCGAGGGCGCCACCCAGCAACGCCAGGGACAGCACCCCCGCCGCCACCGCCATCCGGGTGCGACGGGGCGTGGCGGCGGGAGCGGCGCCCGCGGACGGGCCCCCGACCGTGGGCGCCCGACCAGGAGGTGACCACGGCGAGCGACCCGACGCGGGCCGACGAGCACCAGCCGGCGACAGCTGCGCCCGCCGTGTCGCCGCGCTCCGCGCTGGGGACGCTCGCCATCGGGGACCGCCGTTCGAACCGTGGCCCGTACCGCCCCCGACGCCGTCCTGGACGGCCTGGCCGGCCAGGTCGCCGACCTGCCCGGTGAGGCCGGGGTGCGCTGGTTCACCTCGGCGTCGGACAAGGCCGCCCTGGGGTCGCTCATCCTCGTCGCGACCGAGGCCTTCATCGCCGGGTGGTCCACCCGGCATCCGGTGGTCGCCTTCACCGTGCTGGCCTACGGGATCTCCCGGACGACCACCCTCATCCCCACCCTGATGGGTTCGGTGATCACCGTCGCGGGCCTCGCGGCGACCCCGGGTCTCGCCCGGTGGGTTCGGCCGCCGTGAGGTGAACGTCATCGCCTGCTGTTCATGAGCGAGAGACGCTGGTGTTCATCTCACCAGGAGGTCTCCCCCAGCGCGCCGGTCGCGGAGAACACCGTCGTGTCACCCGGTCGCAGCTCGCGCACCTCGTCACCGCAACCGACCCGGACCGCACCGCCCGGCCCGCGCTCGGCGGACACCCGGACCTCGCGACCGGTGACCTGCACGGTCAACGGCTGCCCCCGGTACTGCACCGCGAGAGCGAGCCGGCCGTACCGGTGCGGCCAGTGCGGGTTGAACCACAGCGCGTCCCGGCGCGTCTCCAGCCCCGCGAAGCAGCGCTGCAGCAGGTCCACGCACCCGGCCATCGAGCCGAGGTGGATGCCCTCCGCGGTGGTGCCGCCCTGGATGTCGGCGAGGTCGCTGCTCAGGGCCCGCTCGAAGTGCTCCAGCGCATGCTCCCGGTTCGCCCGGGCCAGCACCCAGGCGTGCACCAGCGCGCTGAGCGTGGAGCCGTTCGCCGTGCGGGCCATGTAGTACTTGATGGTGCGCGGGATGACCTCGGGTGGGAGCGCGTAGCCCAGCCGCTCGAGCAGCTCGCGCAGCTCGTCGGCGGAGAGGACGAAGAACAGCATCAGGACGTCGGCCTGCTTGGACACCTGGTAGTCGTCCACCGACCGGCCCTCCGCCTCCAGGATGCGGTCGAGACGCGTGATGTCGCCGTAGCGGTCGCGATAGCCGGCCCAGTCGAGCTCCGGCAGGTCGCGGTAGCCCTCGAACTGGCTGATCACGCCGTCCGCCGCGATCGGGACGTACATGCGGCGGCTGACATCGCCCCACCGCAGCAGCTCGTCGGGTCCCAGGCCGAGGCCCTCCATCAGCTCGGTGCGCCGGGTCGAGGGGAGAACGGCGAGGACGTCCTGCGCCCGCAGCAGCACCCACACCGCCATGACGTTGGTGTAGGCGTTGTCGTCGACGCCGGGCTCGGCCGCGCCGCGGTAGCGGGTGGAGTACTCGTCGGGGCCCATCACGCCGCGGATGCGGTAGCGGTCCCGCGCCGGGTCGAGCTGGGCCAGGTCGGCGAAGAACCGCGCGATCTCCAGCAGCACCTCCGCGCCGTGGTCGGCGAGGAACTCCGCGTCGCCCGTGGCCTGGTAGTACTGCCAGATGCTGTAGGCCACCCCGAGCCCGACGTGGCGCTGCAGGTGGCTGGTGTCGACCAACCAACGCCCGGACCGCGGGTTGAGGTGCACCCGCTGACTCTCCTCGCGGCCGTCGCTACCGGACTGCCACGGATACATGGCGCCGATGTGCCCGGCCTCGCGGGCGCCGCGCCGCGCCGCGTCGAGGCGCCGGACCCGGTACAGCAGCAGCGCCCGCGCCAGACCGGGCAGCCGCAAGGTCAGCACCGGGAAGACGAAGAGCTCGTCCCAGAAGATGTGCCCGCGGTATGCCTCGCCGTGCAGCCCGCGGGCCGGGATCCCGGCGTCGAGGTCGACGTTGTGCGGCGAGAGGGTCTGCAGCACGTGGAACGCGCTCAGCCGCAGGGTGCGCAGGGTCTCGACCGTCGCCGGACCGTCGGGCGGGGACCCGGGTCCGTCCGTGAGCTCGAGGTGGAACCGCCGCCACAGCTGGTGCCAGGCCAGCTCGTGGCTCGCCAGCAGCTCCTCGAACCCGGGCGCGACGGCGAGCAGCTCCACCACCGCGACGGCCGGTTCGGACGTCGCGACGTCGCGGGAGGTGACGAGTGCGACGACCTTCTCGACGGCGACCGGTTCGCCGGCGCGCAGCTCCAGCTCCAGCTCGTGGCCGATCCGTGCCGGTTCCTGAAGCAGGCGCCGCCCGACCAGTTCCGCCGCGTCCCCGCCGAGGGTCGTGCGGGCCGCCTGGGCGATCCGCAGCTGCGACTGCGTCGTCCGGGCGACGAGCAGCACCGTGTCCGGGTCGGGCGTTCCGGTGCCGATGACGTCGAGGTGCCGGCTCGCCATGCCCCGGTAGCGCGCCACCCCGGTGTTCTCCACCGTCGCGTCGATCCCGGACGCCACGCGCAACCGCCCGCTCCAGTCCTCGGCGGTGAACACCGTTCGCAGCCCGGCCAGATGCGGCTGGGCCATGTGCACGAAACGGCGCTGGCGCACCGCGGTGTGCCGCCCGGCCGCGTCGACGAACCGCAGTTGCCGGCTCAGCACGCCGCGCCGCAGGTTCAGCTCGAGGCGGTGCTGCAACACGCGGACCTCGGACAGGTCCACCCAGTCGCCGTCGTCAACGGCGAAGCGCAGGTCCAGCCAGTTCGGCAGGTTCACCACGCTCTCGTTCTCGACGGTGCGCCCGGCGATCTCGTCGGACAGGCGGTTGTAGCAGCCCGCCGCGTACGTGCCCGGGTAGTGCACCCCGTCGGCGGTGGACTCGGGCGCGGCGCCCCGCGTCGCGACGCGCCCGTTGCCCAGCGTGCACAGCGCCTCGCGGCGGCCCTCGTCGGCCGGGTCCCAGCCCTCGAACACGAGCGTCCACGATTCGGTCACCCGCCGACAGTAGGACCCGCGTCCCGGCCGGCGGCACAGTCGGAAGGCTCGATCACAGGGTCCTACGCCTCTGTCGGCCCGTGGCCCGGCCGCGATGCTGGAGCGCATGCCCGACCCGGAGGACCGCGGCCACCTCGCCACCGTCACCGGCGCCGCATGAGTCATCTTCCCCGCACCCGAGCGCGACGTCCGCGCGCTGGTGGAGCACGCGCACCGCACGGGCGCTCTGCTTCTTCCGGTGACCAGCCCGGTGATGCGCCAACGGATCGTCGCGACCCTCACCGACGCCGCGCAGCGCCAGGACTTCACCCCTGGCTACGCCGCCGAACTGCAGCAGTGGACGCGACGCTACCCCGCCGGGCGGGACGGCGTGCCCGCCACCAGCGTCGCCACTGCACCGATCGGACCGGACGGGACCTCACCCCTGCGCCGGTTCCCGAGCTGCTCATGGTCGTCACAGAGCACGACGAACCGCTCGACTGGCTCCGCGCCGGGGAGGCCGCGAGCGCGGTGCTCCTGGCCGCGACGGGACTCGGGCTGGCCGCTCAGCCAGGCCCTCGAGGTCGACACGAGCAGGCGCGAGCCGCAGCGCGACGTCCTGCGCGTGCCCGAGTGGCCCCAGCTGATCCTGCGGGTGGGCGCGTGGCGGCGGCCGGAGCCGCGGAGCTGCCGGTCACGCCCCGTCGGAACCTCCGTTCGGTGCTGCTCCCGACCTGACGCGGGCCCGCACACCGATCCTGGCTCCCGCACCTATCCTGGCTCCCGCACCGATCCTGGCTCCCGCACCGATCCTGGCTCCCGCACCGA
>Ga0209591_10000107_pt1 | contig 100978 bp, 80 predicted proteins | sample MAT01_FD_187207 | JGI IMG/M metagenome (GOLD analysis project Ga0209591, IMG submission 187207) | Freshwater microbial communities from Lake Fryxell liftoff mats and glacier meltwater in Antarctica - MAT-01 (SPAdes) (version 2) | ecosystem: Environmental > Aquatic > Freshwater > Ice > Liftoff...
GTGCCGTTTGAAGTCGAGCATATCAACCCGAAATCGCGGGGCGGGTCAAATCGTGTGAGCAACCTCACGCTGGCTTGCCGCAAATGCAACGAGGCCAAAGACAATCGGACGGCGGCTGAATTTGGACATCCCGACATTCAAGCGAAAGCCAAAGCGCCTCTGAAGGATGCGGCGGCGGTCAATGCCTCACGCTGGAAGTTGTACGGCGTGTTCGCTCAGTCAGGTATCCCGCTGGAAATCGGCACGGGTGGGCGCACGAAGTTCAACCGCGTTAAGCAATCCTACCCTAAAGCGCACTGGTTGGATGCGACTTGTGTAGGCGAAAGTGGGGCGCGTGTCTTTGTTTCGGCTAACCATGCGCCACTACTGATTAAGGCGACTGGACACGGGTCACGCCAGATGTGCCGTACCGACAAATACGGATTTCCGTCGCGCTACCGTTTGCGCCAGAAACGACACTACGGCTTTCAAACGGGCGACATAGTACAGGCTATTGTCACCACTGGAAAGTATGCAGGTGACTACACTGGACGAGTAGCTTGTCGTGCAACTGGTAGCTTCGACATTAAAACCGAAGTTGGGAAAATCACAACCAAACATAGCAATTGTGTAGTCCTACACCATTCGGACGGCTACACCTATACAGAAAGGATTAAGGTGCTTACCGCGAACCTTTGGTTCGCCCCCTTGCCTAAAGGCAGGGGTATCTCGCACCGATTTCGATGACCGAGCATTTTTCACACGACACCTACATCAGCCCGTTTACTTGGCGTTATGGCAGCGAGGCAATGCGCGAAATATGGTCATTGGCGCATCAAAGGCGGCTTTGGCGGCGCATTTGGGTGGCGTTGGCGGAAGCCGAACAGAGCGCCGGACTCGTGACAGTGGAGCAAGTGGCTGATCTTAGCGCTTCGATGAATAAGATAGATTTGGAAAGGGCGCACCAAATCGAGGCGGAAATTCAACATGACCTCATGGCGGAAGTGAAAACTTATGCGGAACAATGTCCAATCGGCGGCGGAATTATCCACCTCGGCGCGACCAGCATGGATATTGAGGATAATGCTGAAGCGCTGCGTCTGCGCGATAGCTTGACCTTATTAATCGAAAAACTTAGAGGCATCCTAGCGCAATTGGCGACGATGATTGAGCGCGAAGCAGATCAGGTGTGTATGGCATTCACACACTTGCAGCCTGCCGAACCAACAACGGTGGGGTATCGCCTCGCCGGATATGCCCAAGATTTGTTAGCGGATTACGAAGCCCTACGAAATGTTCAAGCCAATATCCGAGGCAAAGGGCTGAAAGGGGCGGTGGGGACATCTGCATCTTATCATGAGTTATTGCTGGGAACAGGCTTATCTCCCCTTGACCTAGAATCTAAGGTGATGTCTGCGCTTGATCTTCCTGCTTATGAAATTGCCACACAGACCTATCCGCGCCGCCAAGATTGGGAAATATTAAGTGTGCTTTCGGGTTTAGCGATGACGGTTTATCGGATGGCCTTTGATTTGCGCTTGTTGCAATCGCCGCCGTTTGGGGAGTGGTCGGAACCTTTCGGCAGCAAGCAGGTGGGTTCGTCCGCTATGCCGTTTAAGCGCAATCCTATCAATGCGGAAAACGTCGACAGCCTAGCCCGTTACCTTGCGGCATTGCCCCGCGTGGCATGGGATAATGCCGCCCACAATTTGCTAGAACGCACATTGGATGATTCCGCCAACCGCCGCATTATCCTGCCGGAGGCATTTTTGACAGCCGATGAACTCTTAAAACGGGTGGCTAAAATTCTTGGAGGATTACAACTTGACCAGGAAGGTATTCAGCGTAATTTAGCACGTTACGGCACATTTGCAGCGACGGAACGCTTGTTGATGCAGGTGGTGCGACTGGGAGCGGATCGTCAAGAATTACACGAAATTATCCGCGAACACAGCCTTGCCGCGTGGGAGGCACTGCGCCAGAATAAGCCAAATCCATTGGTTAGCGCATTGAGCAGCGATCCGCATATCACTACACTGATTAAGCCGGAGCGAGTTCGTGAACTCCTTAACGCCCAAGCCTATATTGGTGATGCACCAGAACGCGCCCGTACGATGGCTCATTTAGTACGAAGAACCATCGATATTTCTTCTTAAACCGGAAACCGTATCACTTTCTGTGCAGCACCTTTACCCACCTATAGGGTAATTTGGTACAATGCAGTTTCATATAAACATCTAAATAAAAGAGTGTAAAATGTCGCTTGATCCGCAAATCTACAAGCAAACGATGGGACAATGGGCAACAGGCGTTACTATTGTGACGACAATTGCCGACGGGACTTATTATGGTATGACTGCCAATTCGTTTATTAGTGTGAGCATTAACCCACTTTTGATTCTAATAAGTGTCGATCATAAAGCGCAAATCCACCCTTTAATAACGCGGAGCCAGGTTTTTGCGGTGAGCATCTTAAACGCCGCCCATATTGAATGGGGAAAACGTTTCGCTGGATTTAACAAAGACGTGATAGATCGTTTTGAAGGCATCCCATTTGAAACGGCTGTTACGGGGTCGCCTGTTTTGCCGGGGGTGATTGGTTGGGTCGATTGTCGCGTTCATACCACTTATCAAGCAGGCGATCATACACTTTTTGTGGGCGAAGTCTTGGCAGCTCATGGTCCCGGAGGGGCGGATCCGCTGATGTATTTTAATCGTGTGTGGGGAACATTTAAGGCGGTAGAATAAGATGACGATGAAACCAATTGGCATTATTAAACAAGTACAGATTCAACGCAGCCCATTAAAAACAGGTGAAGGCGCAGAACGTGTTTACAATCCTGTATCTTTATTGGTGGTGGATTCACTGCGATTAACGCCGATGGGCGCATTCGGACTCACTGCTTATGGCGAAGAAATCATGGATGTGCATCATGTCAATCATCGACAGTCGCGCAACAACGGTAACGCAAATGGCCTTTCTTTTAACTTTACAGCGCATTATACAAAAATGCGTGAGCGCTTCGGGTCGCATTTAACGGATGGAATCGCGGCGGAAAATATTTTGATCGAATACGATCAGATCATCACACAGCCCGAAATTGGAGATCGCCTCATTATCCAAAACGTAACGACAAATGATATTACCGTTCTTTATGAGGTCATTGACGCGCCGCCATGTGCGCCTTTTGCCTGCTTTGCTGCCAAGCAAACCTTAGAAGGCCAGCTTATGAAAGAAGCCTTGCAATTTTTAGATGTGGGAACACGTGGTTTCTATATGACGCTCACCAGCGAACAAGATGCCGTCGTTCAAGCAGGGGGTAAAGTATTTATTGAGGGATAGATTACTAGGGGCTCGCTGAGTCGCCCTAGATTAACTTCAGACTATACCAAAGATTGGGCTGCCAATGCCGCGCCTACAATTCCGGCATCATTAAAAAGATTTGCTGCGACAATCTCCGTATGAACATCCAAAAACGGGAAAAACTTATCATGCTTGCTGCTCACACCGCCACCCAAAATAAACATATCCGGCGAAAAAAGAAATTCCAGATATTGCAAATATTCAGTGACGCGCTCTGCCCACTTTTCCCAGCTTAATTCTTTTGCTTTACGGATGGCATCTGAGGCCCGGTGTTCGGCATCTTTTCCACGTATTTGAAGATGCCCCAGTTCGGTATTGGGCATGAGTGAGCCATTTACGAAAACGGCGCTTCCGATTCCCGTGCCGAAAGTTAGAATAAAGACAACACCAAGCCGCCCCTTACCTGCACCAAAAGTCATCTCGGCAATTCCGGCGGCATCCGCATCGTTTAACACCATAACCGGACATTTGGTTTTGCGCTGCAATAAACGATGGGCATCTGCGCCGATCCAGTTCTTATCTACATTGGCGGCTGTATGCACCACGCCATGCTTAACAACCGCTGGAAAGGTACAACCGATTGGCCCCATCCAGTCAAAATGATCGACAATCTCCGCCACTGTATTGGCAACTGCCTCTGGTTCAGAAGGCTGTGGGGTGAGCAATCGGTAGCGCTCCGCGAGAAACTGCCCAGTTTCGGTATCGACGGGTGCGCCTTTGATGCCTGAGCCTCCAATATCAATGCCTAGAATCTCCACCTTTAACCCGCTTTCCAAAAAAATTATTGTTTATCTTCCGCACAGCCAAGAAATATTATGACACATCCGTTTCGTCATGCCAAAGGCCACAATTCTGATAGAAAATTGAGCTTCTCTAACGCATGATGTGAGCCGCCGCCTTCGTGACCGTTATAGTCATAAATGGCAATTTGCTTCGGTGCATCAAGATGATTATAGGCAGCAAACACTGTCGATGGCGGACAAATTGTGTCCATCAGGGCGACAGAATAAAGCGCTCGTGTTTTTGACCTTGCAGCGAAGTGAACACCGTCAAAATAAGCGAGTGTATTAAACACAGTTTCCAGCTTATCGCGGTGGATTTTGAGATAAGAGGCGATTTCTGAATAAGGCGCGGTATCTACAAGGGAGGTTGCGCGTCGATACTCACAGAGGAAAGGCACGTCTGGCATAACTGCGGTTAAATCTGGCACAAGCCCAGCCACAGCGATTGAAATTCCGCCGCCTTGGCTTCCGCCTGTGACGGCAATTCGGCTAACATCAATGGCAGGATGGCTGCGGACGAGTTCTACAGCGCGTACTGCGTCGGCAAAGACACGGCGATAATAATACGTTTCTGGATTTAAAATACCCCGTGTCATAAAACCGGGAAATTGTGGATTATCCCCATCTATCGCTAAGTCTGGTGTATCACCATGTCGCCAAACGCTGCCTTGCCCGCGGGTATCCATTACAAAGTGCGCGTATCCAGCAGATGCAAAAAGGAGATGCTCAAAACCGAAGCCTCGCCCGCTACCATAGCCTAGATATTCCACCACACACGGTAATTTACCCTCATGTTGCTTGGGCAGGACAAGCCAACCTTTCACCGATTGTCCCGCGTATCCAGCGAAGGTCACATCATAAATATCAACAAGTGTTAAACTATAATTGACGGGGGAAAACTGTGGGTTGAGATCATATTGGCGAGTCTCGTCAAGAGTGCGTCTCCAAAACGTATCAAAATCAGCAGGGGATTTAAGCTCTGGTCGATAGGTTTGTAACGCATCCAGAGACAAATCAAAAAATGCCATAAATTTATCCTTTCAGAATTGACATGCGGAAGTGACGACTGGTAGAGTCTGGCAGGAATTATAAACGTAGCAACCATCTTCATGCGAAAAACCGCCGCGATTCATTAAGGTCGCTTTTGGGAAATTTCGATGCCACAACTTTATTTAGAAGAACCTTACAAAAACACTATCGAAAAATATGATCGCCGAGTTGCAGCGGTTAATTCATTCGTCTGTATCGGGTTAGACAGCGATATTGAAAGGATTCCAGTTCAATTTCAACAACAGGAACACCCGCAATTTGCATTTAATCGTTGGATTATTGACCAAACGCACGAATTTGCCAGCGCCTATAAGCCCAATATCGCTTTTTATGAAGCACGAGGCGATGCTGGTTTGCGTGATCTTAAACTCACGATGGACTACTTGTGCGAACACCACCCTGATATTTTAACTATCTGTGATGCGAAACGGGCAGATATTGGAACGACAAATATTGGATACGTCCATGCTATTTTCGATTGGTTTGGTTTCGATGCGATTACGCTGCATCCCTATTTGGGGCAAGAGGCGCTGATGCCATTTCTTAAACGCGCCGATAAAGGCTGCATCATCCTTTGCCGCACTTCACATCCCGGTTCTTCCGAGTTCCAGAATTTGGAATTTAATGGTAAGCCCTTATGGATGATATTGGCTGAACGTGTACATGAATATTGGAATACTTTGGGGAACTGTATGCTCATCGTCGGAGCGACTTATCCCGAAGAACTACGCCAGATACGTGATATTGTCGGCAATATGACACTTTTGATACCCGGCATTGGTGCACAGGGGGGCAACATTGAACAAACCGTACATGCTGGATTGAACGCTGAGGGCAAAGGGATGATTATTAACTCGTCGCGGGGTATCATCTTTTCTGAAGACCCTGCTCGTGCGGCACAACAATTACGTAATGCCATTAACCAGTATCGCTAACCAGCGGTCATGCGTGGAATAATTTGCGAAAAAAGTAGAGGGTTAGACAATGAGTGATCAGAATATCCGCGAAACCTTGCAAAGTCTTTATGCCGAACTGGAGGCGCTTGAGTCGCAAGATGACTCTGCAAATGCGAAAATTGAACAGATCAAAGCGACTATTCAAGATGTGTTAGCTCAATCGGGTGAGGAGGAGCATCATGTTACGCTCCGTGAGCAGCTTACGGAAGCCGTTATCGGTTTTGAAGCCGAACATCCGACCTTGGGCGCAGCCATTAATACGGCAATCAATATTTTGAGCAACAGTGGGGTTTAAACAGAGAAATTATGACGATTAAAACTTTGCAGCTCCAAATTAGTGATGCCGAACATAAAGCCCGCTGTGAGGATTTGCTGGGAAAACTTCAATCCAGTGGCTTAAGCGGGGTAGTGCTGTTTGATGCCGATTATATTAAATACTATGCGGGCTTTGCTTTTATTCCTACCGAGCGCCCGATGGCCTTTGTCATGAATGCGAAAGGGGAACGAGCGCTGTTTGTGCCGCGCCTCGAAGTAGAACATGCTCAACACAACGCGCTGATTGATCGTGTCGATCATTATCTGGAATATCCGAATGGGCCACATCCGATGGATATCCTCGCCAAGACTGTGAAGGAAATGGGGCTAACGGGGGAGATTGGGGTAGACGAGGATGGTTATCCATGGATTTTTGGGTATCGTGGGCCGCAGCTTTCTGCGGTGACTGGATTGCAAGTGCGTCGGGTACGGGCTGAGATTGAAGATCAGATGATGATTAAGTCTCCGGCGGAAATCGCGTTAATGCGCGAAAGCTGCCGCTGGGCAAATTTGGCGCACGTATTATTACAGCGTTATACCCGTCCGGGGGTGACTGAAACCGAAGTTGAACGCCGCGCCAGTGATGAGGCCACTCGTGCCATGTTGGACTCAATAGGGCCGGTTTATCGCGGCCAAAGCAGCTATTACAGCGGGGCGATTGCCGGCTATCGAGGCCAGATTGGGCGTAATGCGGCGATCCCTCATGCTTTAGGCAATAATATCGTCTTTCAGGCAGGGGATGTCCTCGTTACGGGGGCAAGCGCTCCTGTTTGGGGTTATGTCAGTGAATTGGAACGAACCATGTTCATTGGTACACCAACTGATGAGCAGCACCGTATGTTTGACCACATGGTCGCGTTACAAGATACTGCGATGGCAGCCATCCAGCCGGGAAATAAATGTTCAGATGTGGATAACGCAGTACGCGCTTATTTTGAGAAGCACGATCTGATACCTTATTGGAAGCATCACACTGGACATGCGATTGGCTTGCGCTATCATGAAGCCCCATTTTTAGATATCGGCGATGATACCGAAATCAAGCCCGGCATGATCTTTACAATTGAACCAGGTTTATATGCGCCGGGATTAGGCGGATTTCGGCATTCGGACACCGTTTTGGTCACGGATGATGGGATGGAAATGCTGACCTATTATCCGCGTGATGTGGAAAGTCTCACGCTGCCTGTTTAAGAAATCATCTTATGGTAGGGGCATAGGAAATCGTACCCCCTACCAAAATTCCCACTTTTCTATCGAACCCCAAGCAGCAGTTCAATCGTCAATTGGTCGAGTTGTTCATAGGCTAATCCTCGACTGCCAATCGCCCGACGATCAAAAGACTCTGTATTAAGCCGGGCGGCGTTTTCTTTACTGTAGCCACCAGATAAGTAGCTGTATGTCCCATCATCGCTATGAACATCCGCCAACAGCGCTTGAATCTCGGAATCTGCGTTAAATTGAGCCGCTTTTTCTCGCAAAATGAGGTAAGTTCGCATACAGCCCCGCGCAAAGGCTTTTACGCCCTCACGATTTTCAGTACGGAAAGCGTGAGCATCGAAGTGGCGACTGCCGGCATAACCCACGTCCTCAAGAAACTTCACCAGATAAAAGGCCTGCTTAATCATCACCGAGCCGAAGCGGAAGTCTTGATCGTAACGCCCGAAAAGCTGATCGTTTAGGTCGATGTGAAATAACTTACCCGCGTCCCAAGCTTGGGCGACAGCATGAAGGAAATTCAATCCCGCCATGTGTTCATGGGCGACTTCGGGATTCACACCGATCATCTCTGGATGAGCGAGTGTCGTAATAAAGCCGAGCATCGCACCGACGGTAGGCAGGTAAATATCACTGCGCGGTTCGTTAGGTTTCGGCTCCAGCGCAAATTTAAGATCATAGCCTTGATCGATGACATACTCACAGAGGAAGTTCAAGGCATCCCGGAAACGTTTGCTGGAATCCAAGGGATTCTTGCTGCTATCTGTTTCGGTGCCTTCGCGTCCACCCCAAAACACATAGATTTTTGCGCCGACTTCGACCCCTAAATCGATCCCGCGCATGGTTTTTTGTAAGGCATACGCCCGTACTTTAGGATCGTTGGACGTAAACGCACCATCTTTAAAGGCTGGATCACCAAAGAGGTTGGTAGTCGCCATCGGGACAACAAGACCGGTATCCGCCAATGCTTTCTTAAAATCCGTCATTATTTGGTCACGCTCGGCGGATGTGGCATCAATCGGGATGAGATCATTATCATGAAAATTTACCCCGTAAGCACCGACCTCGCCTAATAATCGCACCGTTTCAGCGGGTGACATCGGAGCGCGGGTAGGTTCGCCAAACGGGTCGCGTCCGGTGTTGCCAACCGTCCACAGGCCAAATGTAAATTTATCTTCAGGTTGAGGTGCGTAATTCGACATAATAGAAATCCTTTTTAAAGCTGATTAGTTGCACCGAGATTTTAGCTTAAGTCTGCCAATTTCGCCTAAGTCCACGTCGCTTGACGGTCTATAGCGCCCTCATTATACTCAGCCAGTATGTTCAGAAATGAAGCCTACCGAATTGGAGAGCCATTATGGCAGCACCTCAGAATAGATTTGTATTTCGTGAACCCAGTGCAAAAGCGCGTGAATTAGTCCAACGCGATCAAAAAGCACTTACGCCGTCCTATACACGCTCGTATGGGTTTGCGATGAGTCATGGTGAAGGCTCGGAAGTTTGGGATTTAGACGGCAATCATTATATTGATTTTGCTGCTGGAATTGCAGTTTTGGCGACAGGCCATCGCCATCCCAAAATTATTGAAGCCATTCGCCAACAAACCGAGCGTTATGTTCATATCGGGGCAACAGACTTTTTCTGTGAGGAACAGGTCAAACTGGCGGAAAAGCTGCAACGTATTATCCCGATTCATGGCGCTGAAAATCCTGAAGATGTGATGATATATTTTGGTAATTCCGGCACCGAAGCAGTAGAAGCGGCGTTAAAGCTGGCTCGCTATCAAGAGCCGAATCGCGGGCATGTTGTTGCCTTTTATGGCGGTTTTCATGGACGGACTTTAGGCGCTCTTTCGGTTACAGCGAGTAAGGCGATTCAGCGCTCAGAATACCCTTTTATACCCGGCGGGGTAGAACATGTGCCATTCCCTGCCAAAAGTGCCTGTAATGGCGATGGATGCTGCTCGGCTTGCTCGTGTGATGCAGCCCATTTCATCGAAGAATTTATTATCAAGCGGAAAATTCCGGGTGATGAAATTGCCGCTATTATTGTCGAGCCGATTCAAGGTGAAGGCGGCTATCTTTTGCCGCGTGACGATTTTTTCCCAAATTTACGGGCGCTGTGTGATAAATATGGCATTTTGCTGATCGCAGACGAAATCCAGTCGGGCATGGGGCGCACGGGTAAATGGCTGGCGATTGAACATTGGGGTGTCGAGCCGGATATTGTTTGTCTGGCGAAGGGGTTAGGTTCTGGCTTTCCGATTGGTGCGATTGTATCCAATAAAAAAGTGATGGGGAAGTGGGTGCCCGGCGCACATGCCAGCACATTTGGCGGCAACCCGTTAGCGTGTGCGGTTGCTAGCGCGACGATTGATATTCTTGAAGGCGAAGGATTGCTGGAAAAAGCGCATGAATTGGGCGAATATACGATTGAACGACTCACCGCGTTCAAGACCAATCATCCCTCAATCAAGCGGGTTGAAGGTAAAGGATTGATGGTCGGCGTAGAGTTTGCTGACGCACAGAAAAACCCGATTCCGGCTTTCCGCGATCAAGTTGTAGATCAAGCATTCCTAAACGGTCTCCTGTCTTTAGGCTGCGGCACAAGCACCGTGCGGATTGCGCCGCCGCTGGTCATTACAAAGGAACAAATAGCAACGGGGCTGGATATTCTGGAAATGAGCATTGCTACGATGGAAGAAGAGCATTGGGAAAAGTTGGGACATATTTAATCTTCAGCAGCCCACCATAACAGGTGGGTTGTTTTTTGAAACTATTTATCAGATTGATGCGTATAGAAACAAAGATTGCATGAGGGTATTTTGGGCGAACACCCATCTTAATTTGATTGACACTCCTTTGAAAACAGCCTAAACTGATTGAGTGGTCTTAACCATTTTTATAGCCTACCAGTATCATAATCGTAAACTTCAATTGAAAAGATGACCCATGCTCGCAGACTTTATTGATTCTGCTACAAAAGTAATTCAACAGGTTCTCACTGTGTTTGGGGAAAGCGGCGTTACGCTCATTGCCTTGCTAGAGAACTTGTTTCCACCTACGCCGTCTGAATTTTTGTATCCTCTGGCAGGTAAAATGGCGTTTGATGGTCAAATGTCGCTCCCTGCGATCATCATCGCGGGTGTGATCGGGTCTATGATTGGATCGCTGATCTTTTATGCGATAGGGTATCGCTTGGGGCCGGATCGTATCCATGATTTGATTGAGCGACGCGGATATTTTAAGCTGTTTGGTTTACATATCCAACTGGTCTCTGTCCAAGATTATGACCGTGCCTTAGGTTTATTTAAGCATCATGGCGGGAAAATTGTCTTCATCGCACGTATTATGCCCTTAGTGCATGGAGTTGTTTCGATCCCGGCGGGTGTGGTTAGGATGAATCTCGGCTTGTTTATGATCTATACCGCTTTAGGTTCCGCCTGCTGGATTGCGCCGCTGACACTCTTTGGATATTGGTTAGGCGATCGATGGGATCAGATTCTACATTGGGTCGATATTTACGAAAATGTGTGGTACATATTGATCGCGCTTGCGATCATTGCCTACATCTGGAATCGTATTCGTACCGGGAGAACCCGCGCCAGAGATGTGGAGCAAGCGCTTAATCAGCCACCACACGGAGTATAAGTTCATTCATGCTTAGTCGTAAAGCTGCCGCCTGGGGCGTTCATTTTTACACAGCCATAGGCGGAGTCATTGGGATGTTCGCGCTGCTCCGCGCCGCTGAGGGACAAACTCAGGTGGCGTTTTTGTTACTTATTGTAACGATGTTGATTGATGCGACGGATGGTTTGCTGGCACGACGGGTAAAAGTGAGCGAAGTTCTGCCTCGTTTTAGCGGGGCAGAGATGGATAACGTCATCGATGTGCTGACCTATGTTTGGGTGCCAGTGTTTATCATGAATCAAGAAAAATTACTGCCGCATCCAATTTGGCTGGCAGTGCCGGTTTTGGCTTCGATGTATGCCTATGGGCAGATCAATATGAAAACATCGGATTCGTTTTTTCTTGGCTTTCCGAGTTATTGGAATGTGGTCGCCTTATATCTGTACTGGCTTAATCCGCAACCTGTGATTGCAATTTTCCTCTTGCTTGTGCCGGGTTTACTGACTTTTATTCCCACACGCTATCTTTATCCAAGCAAGAATCAAGTGCTATGGAAAACTTCGTGGGGCTTGGGCATCCTCTGGATTGCTTTGGTGGTCTATTTATTATTTCAGCAGACACCTTCTTCTACCCTCATCGCCCTGAGTTTGTTTTATCCCGCTTATTATCTCGTCGCCAGCTTTTATGTCGATTGGCGCATCCGACGGGGAGAACTTAAGACCGAATCATAGCTTTAGAGGTCAAGCAGTTCAAAGTAATTAGTTTTTGGTTAAAGCGGACTGTAAGGGAAAGTTTTCCTTACTAAGCCTTACTAAACCCCGTAAAATAGCAACTTTTATCACAAAATTTGGTCAACTGCGTAAGTCCTAAGATTTTAAGGCTTTGAGATTGTTTTGCGCTATAATCCCTGCGTTTAATATTTTTAAAACGTAAGGATAAATCACCTTGAGTGAAGAAAAGCGTCCTATAACGGCAGATGACCTTTACCAATTCATCACGGTTGAAGACCCAAGCATGAGCCCGGATGGGCAATGGATTGCGTATGTGCGTGTCACCGTTGATAAAATGGAAAATGGCTACAAACGCACCATTTGGTTAAGCAGCACTTCCGGCGGTGAGCCACGCCAATTAACGCGAAGCGGCAAAGACAGCCAACCCCGTTGGTCACCGGATGGAAACACATTAGCCTTTATTTCTTCTCGTGATGGAAAGCCTCAAATTTATCTGCTACCGATTGCGGCTCCAGGCGGCGAACCGCGTCCTTTGACGAGCGCTCTTAACGGCGTTAGCGGCCTCACTTGGTCGCCAGAAGGGACACAGATCGCCTACTTATCTTCTATGAATGCTACGGAACGCCACAAAGAGGACCGTGGCGAAAAAGATGAACCACCGAAGGATAAATTAGACGGCAAACATCGTAATGAACGGCGCGAAGAAGATGAAAAGAAGCGGCTTGATCCCTACCCCGTAGCGCGAATCCCTTATCGCTCTGGAACATCCTTTTTGGGAGATCGTTATTCACAAATTTATGTCCTCCCAACCGCAGATGGCCTCGCAACGGAAGATGCGAAACCACGCCGATTAACCGACATTGATGCGAATCATGATGTGCCACAGTGGTCAGCCGATAGCGCATTTATTTATACCTCGCGTCAAATTGATCCTGCCGCCGATGAGCCATTTCGACATGGGGCGCTTTTTAGGATTCACACAGCCGATGGGCAACACGAGCAGATCACTGGAGCGGATCATTCTAGTTTAGCACCGTTGATTTCACCTGACGGCAAATTGCTAGTCTATTTTCGGTTTCCGCAAGTTCACAATATGTATGAGTTTATTGATCGATTAACGGTGCTGCCAATAGATGGGGGCGAACCACGCGATCTCAACCTTGAACTCAATCAAGGCGTGAGCGAGCCTTCGTGGACATCAGACAGCAGTACACTCATCTTTGCGGGAGGAACACAAGGCAACAGCCCGATTTATAAAGTCACCCTCAGCAGCGGCAAAATTGAGACAATTCTTGATGGGACATTGAGAGCGCTGCAATTAGGGGTGGGGAAAAAGGGCGAAATTGCGTATACCGCCAGCACACCTTTATCCCCTGCTGAATTATATTATTTAGCCGCTGACACCACCGAACCGGTTCAATTAACGCACTTTAACCGTGACTTCCTTAACTCGCTCATTATCCAACCACCCAATGAATTTCGTTTTATATCGCCTGATGACATAGAGATTCAAGGCTGGTATGTACTGCCTGTGGGCTACCAAGAAGGTCAAAAATATCCACTAGTGCTGCATGTGCATGGGGGACCGCATATTATGTGGGGGCCAAGCGATACGTCGATGTTCCACGAATGGCAGTTCCATGCGGCGCGGGGATATATCGTCTTTTATTGTAATCCACGTGGCAGCGATGGCTATGGGCAGGAGTTTCGTTGGGCGCTGCATAAAGCGTGGGGCGATGTGGCCTACAAAGATGTGATGGCAGGTGTAGATGCGCTTCTCCAAAAAGGCTTCATTGATGAGACCCGCATGGGCGTTATCGGGGGGTCTTATGGTGGCTATTTGACGACATGGATTATCAGCCATACGAATCGCTTCTGCACGGCGGTTTCTCAGCGTGGGGTTTATAATTTGGTCAGCTTTTATGGCACCAGCGATGTTCCTTCGTTGATTTCTGGCGAGTTCGATGTTAATCCTTGGGAAGATCATGAACTGCTGTGGAAGCATTCCCCGTTAGCCTATGCCCATAACATTAAAACGCCGCTGCTGATTGAACACTCGGAAAATGATTATCGTGTGCCGATAGAGCAGGGCGAGCAGATGTTTGCCTTTATTCGACGCAGTGGCGGTACTGTAGAAATGCTGCGCTATCCTCGCGAAGGGCATGAACTTTCTCGCAGCGGTGAACCTGAGCATCGCGTCATCCGTCTGATTCATACGATCAACTGGTTCGATAAGTATTGCAAGGAAAAAGACGAAAGCTAACCGCTCTTAAAAAAGGCGTAGAGAAACGTATTTCTTTGCGCCTTCATTAGTGGATTCCCCAAATCAAGACCATGCCAATCAAGAGCGTGATAAATGTCACGATAGTCATGCCAAGCCCAACCTTAAAAAAATCGCCGAAGGTGTAGCCGCCCGGCCCCATCATTAAGACATTCACAGGATGAGCGATAGGGGTTAAAAATGCGGTTGAACAGCCAATGGCGACAGCAACTGCCACAGCTTGGGGATTAATGCCGACTTGAATTGCGGCGCTGACGGCAATCGGCCCCACAACAAGCGCCGTCACTTGACCGCCGATAATCTGACATACGGCTACAGTCAGCAAAAATAATCCTGAAATGAGGGCTAAAGAGCCAAAACCAGAAAATGTATCAACCATCAATTGCCCAATGCGTACCGCTAGACCAGTGTTGACCATCGCAATGCTTACGGGCAGCATCCCAGCAATCAAAAACACAACACGCCACTCAATAGCGCGGTAGGCCTCATCCATTTTAAGACAACCGGTGAGAACCATCGCCACCGCACCCGCCAGCATCACTTCGGGTAAGGGAAGTAGATCGAAAATTGCGATAAGCAGGACAACCGCCGTAATAAATAATGCCCATCCGGCCTTGCTAGGCGCAGAAGGCTGCTGCTGATTGCCATTTAAGACCAAGAAATCTCTGTCTTGTGCCAAAAGTCGGGCTTTGGCCGCTGGCCCCACCATAAGTAGGGCATCGCCAACCTGAAGAATATATTTTCCTACATCAGTACGATAGCTGCGGCCTTCTCGCCACAACGCCACACAAGTTAAGCCATAGTGCGTACGGAAATTGATGTCAGTTAATGTTTTGCCGATAACGCTGGAACGTGGTGGAATAATAACTTCCGATAGATCGACATCGTAATTGTGTTTTCCATTCACACTATAATTTTCATGGCGGAACACGACTCCCCAGTCTTCTAACTGTTCAACCCGTTCCTCGCGCCCCATCACCAGTAGAAAGTCATCGCTGCGAATGATCTCATTGGGTTCAGGCGGCAAAATTGCTTTGTGTCCGCGCCAAATGCCGACAACAGTTAAGCCTAATTTTTGCCCAATTTCGCTCCGGCCAAGCTCACAGCTAACGAGTCTTGATTCAGGCGTAATCTGGACTTCCCACATGCGCTGATCAAGCTGGTAGGTTTCATAAAGATTGGAAGAGGTAACGCTCTGGCTTATGCTGTCCCGCGTAGGCAGCAAACGCCGTCCAATAGTGAGCATATAGATAAGAGTAGCGAGGACGATAAGGCCACCAGTTGGGATAAAATCCTTCATTCCCAAACCGTCTAACCCTTGATCTTGCAGCAAGCCGCTGAGGATAATATTGGCGGTTGTGAGATAAGTCGCCATACCGCCCACAAGCGTACCAAAGGACAGGGGAATCAGTAATTTAGAAAGACGCACTTTCGATTTTATGCCAACCCGTACCGCCGCTGGAAGTAAAACTGCGCCTGCTGCGATGTTGTTCATGACGAGGGAAAGGGTTGCGCCGGAAATCATAAAGACCAAAATAAGACGTTTTTCCGAGCCTTTACCGACACTGTTAATGCGGCGGGCAGCCCATTGGATGATACCTGTTTCATCGAGTGCGTGGGTGATAATAAACAGCCCGATAATGGTGATAACCGCATTACGGCTAAAACCCGACAATGCTTCTTGAGTCGTCACAACACCACTAAAAGCTAATGTAAGCAACACCAACAAAGCCACCAAATCAGGCCGCAGTCTGACGTAGATAATCAACACCAGCGCACTGATGATGACCCCAATTAAGATCAATTCGTTAAGAGTCATGGTATTTTGTGAAATTAGTTGCAAAATTTCTCATAATGATAAATCATAACGTGCTTTATGAAGAAAGACGATTAAAGGAATATTATGCTCACGTTACCGTTTAATAAACCGGGGCAATTTTATAAGGGCAACCTTCATACGCACTCTACACTGTCTGATGGGCGCTTAACACCGGAGGCGGTTTGTCGGGTTTACCAGGAAGCAGGGTATCACTTTTTGTCGATTACGGATCATTTTCTCTCTGCATACAATTTTCCCCTCACGGATACGCGTTCTTTCCACATAGGCGATTTTACAACCTTAATTGGCGCAGAACTCCATGCTGGATATACTGAGTTGGGTAACTTATGGCACATTTTAGCCGTTGGACTACCTCTCACATTTGAGCCGCCCACCGAAGGCGAAACTGGCCCACAGATCGCCGCCCGCGCCTTAAATACGGGTGCGTATGTTGCGGTTGCCCATCCCCAATGGTATACCTTAACCGAAGGTGATGTCCTGTCTTTGGGTCCCGTTCATGCCATTGAGGTCATTAATGGCACATCACATGACCACAACGATAAAATTGATAGCTGGTACATGATGGATATGATGCTGGCGCGAGGTCATCGCTATACGGCTTGCGCGACTGATGATGCCCATTTTAATGCTGCGCGGGGCGATGTATTTTTAGGTTGGGTGCAGGTCAAAAGCGAGACGTTACACCCAGAGGCAATTTTGGCAGCACTTAAAGCAGGGTCTTACTATTCCAGCACCGGGCCGGAAATCTACGATGTTCAAGTATTCCCCAAAGAAAAAATCATTGTACGCTGTTCACCTGCCGAGCGTATTTTCGCCACGGGAAAAGGGTGGACGGCTGTGAGCGCGTATGGCAATGGGTTATTTGGCGCAGAATTGAACATTGAGAAGTTTGACAGTCCTTATGGGCGGATTGTGGTGCGTGACGCGAAGGGTGGGCGAGCTTGGTCGAATCCGTTTTGGTTTGAATAACCCGTAGCTTAACACAAACTTAAATTTTTCTTAAACGCTGTTTCGTGACATATTTGTGTAAACAGGCTAACGTTGTTTAGCTGTTGGCATTGTTGTTCAGATAAAAGGAGAAGTGGCTTTGAAAAAATTATTTGCTTCGTGCGGGGTTCTCTTTTTGGCGTTAAGTCTTGTTCCGCTGGTTTCTGTTGCAGCGCAAGATAATATCGAAATCACATTTGTGCATATCTTCGGCGGCGAGAACGATTCGCGTGGGGCAGTCGTCCAGCAAATCGCCGATGCTTTTATGGCAGAAAATCCGGGAGTCACGGTGGTTCCGGTTTCAACCAGCACGGATTATACCGAGGTCTTCAATAACGCTCTGTTGGCGGCAGATCAAGGTGATGCGCCCAACATTGTACAAGTGGAAGAAGGTCTCACACAGCAAGCGGCGGATTCAGAATATTTTGTTCCCGTGAGTGATGTTGCTAGCGAAGAACAGCTTGCCACATTAGAGGATATTCTCCCCGTCATCCGCAGCTATTACAGCATCGGCGACAACATCTGGAGTCTACCTTGGAATTCGTCTAACCCTATCCTTTATTATAATCGGGGTATGTTCGAGGCTGCCGGGCTTGACCCTGATGACCCGCCTTCGACGTTTGCGGAAATTACCACAGCATGTGAGGCACTTGTTGCATCTAATCCTGACCTAAGCGGCTGCATCAATTGGCCGATGGCAGCTTGGTTTGCCGAGCAGTGGGTGGCGATGCAAAGCGGCTTGTTGGCAGACAACAATAATGGGCGTGATGCTCGTGCCAGCGCGATGTTGTATGACAGCCCTGAGATGCTCAACGTTCTAAACTGGTGGAATGAGCTGGCTGATGCTGGTTATTATATCTACAGTGGAACAGCCAACGATTATACGGGCGAAGGCATTGCTTTCCTTAGCCAACAAACTGCGATGACCATTAACAGCACGGCTGGTTTGACGTTGTTCACCCAATTTGCCGCCGCCCAAGGGGTTGACTTAGGCGTGACACGCTTGCCGCTGCCAACCGAAGATGCAACCAATGGGGTGACTGTTGGCGGCGCGAGTGTGTGGCTGTCGGCTGACCAAACACCAGAAGAATTACAAGCCTCGGTGGATTTCATCTTCTTCCTGACCAATACCCAGAATGATATTCTCTGGCATCAAGGATCAGGTTATATTCCCAACCGTACTAGCTCGATTGAACAATTGACGGCAGATGGTTGGTTTAACGAAAATCCGAACTTCCTTATCGCAGTTGACCAATTATCTGAATCACAAGAAAACACAGCAACAGCCGGGGCGGTTGTTGGGCCATCAGCCGAAGTGCGCGATTTCTTGATTCAGGCGTTCCAATCGGTTGTTGATGGCGGAGAAGACCCTGCAATCGCTTTACAAGCAGCTAAAGAGCAAGCTGATGCGCTTTTGGCGGAATACAACAGCTTGTTTGAATAACCCATTTAACCAATAAGTTTCGACGCAAATTATGCCATAAGTTACGTCGAACAACGCTGTAAGGGCGCAGGATGCTGCGCCTTTATGGTTATAAATCAAGAAAGTCATTCCGAATGCGTGGTCAAATACTTTTTGATAAATGGTGGGGTCGCAGCGTTGGGGCGCTGGTACTGCTCTTTATAGGCTGGTTTGTCGTCAACGAGTTTGAAGGGATCGCCGCTTTTTTTCGATTACTTGTTACGACAATCACCGTCATCCCTGAGTCTATTCAGACGATCATCGCCTATTATGGCGCTTTGCCATCTGGACAGCTTGCCTCGTCGCTATTTATCGGGATAATCTTCGGCGCAGTAACAACGGCCTTTGTCGTTTTTTCCACTCGGAAGATTACGCCTATACCCAGATTGGCGGGATTAGCGATTCTTTTCGGGATTGCGGCAGCGATGATTGCTTATCTGCTGGGCATCATTTTGCTCAATGTAATTTTTGTTGGGCTGCTTGCTGCGGTGATTTCAGCCATTGTTTTCCAACCCGATATGAGAGCATTCGTTAGTCTTCAGACGCTTCGCAGCATAACTCAAGCTACACATCTTCGCGTATTGGGACGCGGCGCACTTATTGGCGCTATCGGAGGAGGAGCAGGGTCACAAATTCTGACCTACTCTATGCAGCACTGCACCTACTCTGGCGAAGCCTTAGCCATTGAACGGCAAATCGGCATCCTGATTACGGTGGTGAGTACGCTGTTGGTGTTGATACCAATGTGGACGTTAATGCAGCCGCGACAAGTGCGCGGTACGGCTTCCACATCGGGTTATTTTAAGGGGTGGGTGCTGCCACTCACATTTCTGCTGCCGACTTTAGTCAGTTTGGTGATTTTCTTATATTATCCGGCGGTGCAGATCACAACACTTTCGCTGAGTATCCAGCGCTTTCGGCGTGAGCAGTTCGTCTGCTTGGGCAATTATATTAATCTTGTAGAAGATACAATTTATCGCAACAGCTTTATCATAACCTTAATTTTTACTGCCGCCATTGTCATCATTAGTATGGCTATGGCGCTTGGCATTGCGTTGTTGGCCTCGCAAAAAGTGCGGGGCGCGAGCATCTATCGGACATTTTTAATTTGGCCTTATGCCATTTCACCCGTAGTTACGGGCGCAATATTTTTGGCAATGTTTCGACAAGGACGCAGCGGCCTGATTAATTACGGGTTGTTCAAGCTGTTCAATGTTGATCCTGTGCCGGAATGGTTTACCAACGCTTCTTTAGCCCCTTGGGTGATTATCTTCGCATCAGTTTGGAACGCGCTCGGCTTCAACATCTTGTTTTACATTGCAGGCCTACAAAATATTCCTAAAGATTTACTTGAAGCGGCGGAAATTGACGGCGCTAATCGCTTACAACGTTTTTATCGGATTACGCTGCCGCTGCTTTCGCCCTTCACCTTCTTTTTGCTCGTCACCAACGTCACGTTCTCATTTTATGGGATTTACGGCGCAGTTGATACGCTCACGCAAGGGAATCCGCCTTTGGGGCCAGCGGGGCGCGATGGCGGCGCAACTAACGTGTTGATTTATAAACTCTACGAAGATGCCTTTGCTTCGGGAGCGCAAATCGGGGGTGCAGCCGCGCAATCGGTGATTTTGTTTCTGCTGGTCGCCTTCATCACCTTGATACAATTCCGCTATCTTGAACGCCGTGTGACCTATGCGGAATAACCGAGAATAAATATTATGAATAACGTAGATACGACAATTATCCAACTTACTTCAGCGCCGCATATCTTCCCGCGCCAGAAAAGCAAAACGCGCTGGGGAACGCATATCGCCTTAATCATCGTCTGCTTTATCTTGTGTATTCCTGCGTTGTACGCCATGCAAGTGGCGACATTGACGATTGAACAAGCCTTTATATTCCCCCCCCAATTATTCCCGCCAGGAGGTGACTTAGGGGAGAATATCAAGACGCTGTTTGAGAATCGCGGTTTTGGGCAGCTTATTTTTAACACCACAGTCGTCGCAATGGTGGTCGTCATCGGCAAGACGATCTTCGCACTGCTAGCAGGATTAGCCTTCGTTTATTATCGCTTTCCGGGGCGTTACGTCCTATTTTTCTTTGTGCTGCTCACGCTGTTGATGCCGACTGAAATCATCCTTATCCCTTTGTTCCAATTGGTAGCAGATTTGGAATGGATTCAAACAAGCCCTAAATTGGCGCTGACATTTCCCTTCCTTGCCAGCGCGACAGGTGCATTCTTGTTCCGGCAGCACTTTAACAATATCCCACGTGAATTAGCGGAAGCTGCACAAATCGACGGCGCAAACTCGCTGACTTTTTTATTTTCGGTTTTAATTCCTATGTCATGGAACGTGATCGGCGCACAAGCGATGATTCAATTTATCTACATGTGGAATCAGTATTTGTGGCCTTCAAAGATCATCAATGACAATGCTGAGCAGGTGATTCAAGTAGGTGTGCGGCAAGCAGTAAATGCCAGCGCCCAAACTGATTTTGGTCTTTTGATGGCAGCAGGCTTAATCGCATCTATCCCGCCGCTTGTGTTATTTTTAGTGCTGCAAAAGCAATTTATGAACGGGTTTGCCATCACCCGCGATAAGTAATTTCGTAAATTTTCTCCATAAAAGGTAAAAACTAGCTGCTAATAAAAGCGGCTTTATTGTATTACGGTTAGATTTGGGATAACAAATTGACTCATTAAAGAGGCACGAGACCGATTATGCTTGAATTAAGCGGGCAAGAATGCCAAGATTTAGCAATTTCCAGCAAGTGTGAATGGCTGGTGACGAATGGAATTGGTGGTTATGCCAACGGCACAGTTGCAGGGATGATGAGCCGGCATTATCACGGGTTATTGATCGCGGCACTGCGTCCACCTGTGGAACGGATGTTATTATTTACAAGGCTTGATGAAACGGTCATCTATCAACATAACAGCTACGATATTTACACCAACCAATGGGGTGAAAATACGATTGACCCGCACGGGTATCGTCATCTAGTGAGTTTCCGTTTAGAGGGCGCGATTCCTGTATGGACATTTGCGATTGGTGAAGCGCGGCTGGAAAAACGAATCTGGATGGAAGCTGGCGAAAACACAACCTATGTGCGTTATACCGTAATCGAAGGTCACGAACATCTTGTGATGCACCTTAAAGCCATTGTGAATTACCGCAGCCACCATAACAGTACGGTTGTCGAAGATCATCATTGGCAGATGAGCATTAATCCAGTAGGGAGTGGTCTTAAGATCACTGCTTATGAAGGCGCTACACCATTTTATATCCTTAATGATCGGATTCGTCCAACGCCAGAACATATCTGGTATCACAATTATTGGAAGTCGGTTGAGTATGAGCGCGGTCAGCCTACCCGCGACGACCATCTGTATGCTGGACGTATGGAGGTGATCTTACAGCCGAGCGAATCACTAACTGTAGTCGCCAGCATTGACCCAGCGGCAGACTTAAATGGAGAGGCTGCGCTGAATCGCCGTTATGCCTATGAAGAGTCATTATTGGAAGGGGCAGCAGTGACCAATGCGCCGCCAGAAATTGAGCAGCTTATCTTAGCGGCGGATCAATTTATTGTAAGTCGGCCTTCTCCCGATAACCCTAATGGTAAATCCATCCTGGCGGGATTTCCGTGGTTTAGTGACTGGGGGAGGGACACCATGATTGCCCTACCAGGGCTGACACTCGCAACAGGCAGGCCACAAATTGCAGCTGATATTCTGAGGGCTTTCGCAGGTTATGTGGATCAAGGAATGCTGCCAAATCGTTTTCCAGACGATGGCGAAACCCCTGAATACAATACAGTGGATGCGACACTGTGGTATTTCGAGGCAATCCGCGCCTATCATGCCGCGACAAAAGACGATTCTCTAATAAATGATCTCTATCCGGTACTTCAGCAAATCATCCACTGGCATCTTTATGGCACACGTTATGGGATTCATGTTGATACAATGGATGGGTTGCTTTATTCCGGCGAAGAAGGCATTCAGCTTACATGGATGGACGTTAAAATTGGCGATTGGGTAGTGACACCGCGCACGGGTAAAGCGGTTGAGATTAATGCTTTGTGGTATAACGCCCTATGTTCGATGGCTGATTTTGCCTTATGTTTAGGTTTTTCCGACGTGGAATATACGGCTTTAGCGCGGCAGGTTCGCCAACACTTTGGACGCTTTTGGAATGGGCATTATTGCTATGATGTCGTCGACAGTCCTAGCGGAGATGATGCCACATTGCGCCCCAATCAATTAATCGCTGCTTCTCTTCATTACAGCCCACTTGAAGCGCATCAAGCTAAAGCAGTGGTCGAAGTTTGCGAACAGCAGTTATTGACTCCGCGTGGATTACGCAGCCTTGCACCCAATGACAGGGCTTATGCTGGAAGGTACTTTGGTGACCAAAAAGCCCGTGATGCCGTTTATCATCAGGGAACGGTCTGGGCATGGCTGATAGGGCCATTCATTGAGGCACATTTACGCGTTTACAGCGATAAAACACGCGCAAAAAGCCTGCTAATGCCATTGCTTGATGCCTCACATGAAGGGTGTATTGGCAGCATCAGCGAGATTTATGACGGCAATCCGCCGCATATTTCGCGGGGCTGTTATGCCCAAGCGTGGAGTGTGTCCGAAATTGTGCGGATTTGGCGACTTCTTGAAGAGTGATCTAAAATCGTGGTGCAATAACCCACTGTAGAGGAGGGTTATGTGACACTTGCTCCCGATTTTTATCGAGGTGAAATCGCAGTCGAACCCGATGATGCCCTTCGACTCGTGATGCAATTGGAACGTTCAAAAATTGCTCTTGATGTTCAGGGGGCGATTGATTATCTGCTGGCGCAGCCCTTTGTGCAGCCTAAAAAAGCAGGCGTAGTAGGATTTTGCTTCGGTGGGACGGTTGCTGGGACATTTTCTTATAGTGGGCATGATGTTGGTGCAGTTGTGTCGTTTTATGGCAGCGGTTTTAAAGTCACGGAAGAAATTGTCGGCAGCATTAAAGTGCCTTTATTGGCAATTTATGGAGAAGACGATCTAGGGATACCAATGGAGATGGTGCAAGAAAATGAGCGCCAACTTAAGCAGTATAATATCCCGCATGAAGTCATCAGTTATCCGGGTGCTGGTCATGCCTTTTTTAATGATACACGCCCCGCATATCGCCCGGAAGCGGCGGCTGATGCGTTCCGCCGCACATTAGAGTAGTTTGAGCAATATCTAAAAGGCTAGAGCCTGCCTTTGTACGTTTTTATTCCTGCTTGAGCGCGATGACTGGGGGCAGACTTGCCGCACGTAAGGCTGGATAAAGCCCCGCACCCATCCCTACAGCGGTTGCTAAAAGAATGGCAAATATCATTAACTCAGGAGGGATGACAATCAATTTGCCACCAAGCTGAGACGGGTCAATGGGTAGAAAAGAAATGCTTGTGCCACCGTCTTGGGGAGTGTTCTGAATAGCACCATTGATGACGTTTTGTAAGAACAGCGAAACACTGATTCCGGCGGCACCTCCAAAAAAACCAACTAAACCTGCTTCAATCAAAAAGATAGTCAGCACATCACGGTCTGTCGCCCCAATCGCCTTCATCAAGCCAATCTCTTTAGTACGTTCCAGGATCGCCATCGTCATCGTATTGGCAACCCCAAAAGCCGCCACCAGCAGTGCTACGCCACCGACACCGCCTAGCATCAAGCGCATGGTCACAAAAAAGCTGTTGAGCTGTTTTAGATAATCCCCCATGCCGCCTGCGCCAAAGCCCATGTCGCGAATAGTCTCCGCGACATCTCCCGCAGTTTGGCGGCTAGATGCACGTATTGTAACTTGATCGTAGACGAACGTTTTTGAGTCAAAACGATTACCCGTAATCCATTCATTAAATGCGATGACATCTTGGATGGGCATCAATATCGCATAATCATAGGTGGAATTTCCTTCGGCAATCCGCCCGGTTACATTCAAGTCGATTTCACGCTCAGCCGGAGTCGGGCTGTTATTCTGGAAAAGTTGCAGGGTCGGCGGTTGTGCATAAAGATCTACAGCGATAGGCTGCCATCCATCTTCACTGTCTACTTCTGGATTAGAAAAATAATCGCCTGCATGTCTGCCTACAATCACCTCTCCGGGATTCAGTGACAATATGCCCTGTTCGATGGTCAAATTCAGATAAGGCAAAAGCGCTGGATCGATACCCATGATTTGCGCGTAACCTAGCAGGTCATCTGCTACTATCTGTCCACCTTGCAAATTGACAACAGGAATGACCGCCGCTACCCCCGGAATTTGCCAAAACTGCGAGACGGTTGCTATGTCCAGCTTAGGCGTATCTTCAGGATTGCTACTTCCGCTTGTGCTGCCGTCATATCCGTAATTCAGATAGACTTGAATCTCAGTAAGCGCCGCATTATTGCCAATTCCTGCCTCAGCGGCACGCTGCAACCCAATCGTGAGCGCGATCAACAGGATGACAGCAGATGTACCCACCAGTACCCCGCCTGCCGTCATAATCAACCGCGCTCGCGCTCGTAACAAATTCCCGACGGCAAGTTGGGCTAATTCATAAAACATCGCTTTAGCTCCCCAATCCAAGTAGGCCAAGTAAAAACCGCCCAAGTCGGTTATTGTCCTCTGGCTGTTCAGCAGGCGGAGGTGTAATTTCAATCACTGGTTCTTCAGGGGGCGGAGGTGGTGCGACAACGATTGTCTCATAGGTTTTTACGATCTGGCGTTCAATATTCAAATCATCCCGATAGCGCAGGGTGACAGTAACAGTCAAAGCCCCTTCATTCGCCGGAATAACCAATGCACTGTAGCTGATGTCATCATCGGCTCGCAGCGGCGTAAGAAACATCTCTGCGCCTTCGACGACTTCGCCATTATCGGTTGTCGCGGTAATACCCGTAAGGTTAACGACTTTTCGCCCATCGTTGGCGAAATTGAGCGCGATAGACAGCGGCTCACCTAGATTCACCTGCTCTGGTACGGGACTCTGCAACACAACTTGTAACTGAGGTGGGTTGACGACAAGCACACTGGCACGAAGATTATCCTGACGGGCTGTACCCTCCATTGTTTGATACCTGACCGTTATCGGCAGCGCATAAATGCCACTTTCGACTGTGCCATTCACAATAAATTCCTGTTCAATGGTGATTTCGCCACCATTTCCAGTTACATCGCCGACAAAAACCGTCCCACCGGTGCCAAGTGGGGCAAAAGTCGTGCTTGGTGTGGTACTCGTCGAGCCGCCTGAAGGAGTGCCTTCTGCACCCCCACTCGATCCACCTGTTGATTCTACAGTGCCGAAGGTCACAAGCATTTCCGCGGCATCAGACTCGCCAACATTTTGCAGCGTTAGCGATAGGGTAAAACGATCACCGGGTTTTAGAGTTTCTTCCCCTGCATCATACGTACTCAGCAAAATAAGGGGCTGCGGCTGCGTGACCATCGCTACCTGAACAGTCAGGCTGCTGCTGATGGTTTTTGTTTCGCCACTTTGCAGATATTCAATCGTGAAAGGCTGGGCTTGCGGGCCATTGTCGGCTTCTGTGCTGACGATGAGGGGCAGTTCTAACCCCACACTTGCTCCCGGTGCGATATTGCCCAGCGGGAAGCTATCGCCTTGAGCGCCTGGTAATAAAACACTGCCTTCACCACCAATTCGCAGAAGCGCTTGTGAAGCAGCCTCATTGCCTGAATTAATCAACAAAACTGTCAAATTGACTGATTCGCCGGGCGTTACCGGGTTAGGATCAAGCATATAACGAGCTAAGGTGATTTGTGACGCTTCGGGTTGCGCTTGCACCGTGACGCTTAAAGCAGCCGTGCTGGTATAGGCCTCGCCACTAAAATCACGATAAGCTAAGGTTAACGGAATACTAAGCGACCCGGATTCGGCATCAGACGGCGTGATGACGGTTAACGTGACACTGGTCACTAACCCCGCGCCAATATCAGGTAGCAGGGCGCTGGCCTGCCCATTGGCTGGAACAAAATGCGATGCAGCATCAACGGAAACAGATACCCCTTGCGCGGGACGATTACCTTGATTGACTACCTCAAAGGTCATCGTAACAGTTCCGCCCGGTGAGGTCGTTGCAGGCGTGGTAGTAAAACTGCGTACCAATAAATTTGGGCGACCAGGAATAGGTGTCGATGGCGAAAATGTTGGGAGTGGCTCCGGTGGTGCTTGAGTAAGTAGTGGTGCTGCAAGGACGATTAATGGATTGGGTACAGCAACTGCGGTCTCAACGGTATTACCAACATAGATGATATATTGCCCTGCGGGGATAGTCGCAGGGATTTCTGCCGTCAGTGCGCCCGAATTTATCAATGTTACCGGAACAATTCCGATGCCCTGCACACGAACACTGGTTTGAGCGCTGAAATTCGCTCCAAAAATTGAAAGCGTATTAGGCTGACCGCTGGTTATTTGACCGGGTTCTAATCCATAAACGATAATTGCTGGAAGAGGCGGTTCTTGTGTGTCTTCCGGTGTAATTGCATCCTGTGCTGTTGTTTGCCATAAGCTCATACAGCCAATGAACAGTAGTGCAAAAATCAATGGGAGGCTGATGAGCTTATTCAATTTCTTTGACATGATTTTCCTGACTTTCAAGAATCGGTTGGGATATTTGCTCAAGTTGCAGAACATCATCCACAATCCGACCATCTTTGAGATGCAGTATGCGGTCAGCGTAAGTGGCGACACCCGGATCGTGCGTTACCACAACAACAGTTTTACCTCTTTTACTCGCTAGATATCGCAGCATTTTCATGACGGTTGTGCCTGTTTTGCTATCTAAAGCGCCAGTTGGCTCATCCCCCATGATGATGGGTGGGTCGTTAAAAAGGGCGCGGGCAATGGCAACACGCTGCTGCTGTCCGCCGGAAAGCTGCGAGGGACGATGATCGGTGCGATCATCCATGCCCAGCGCTTCCAGCAATTTATAGGCACGCCGCAAACGTGCATCGCGTGGCATTCCGGCGAATACACCTGGCAGCGCGACATTTTCAAGCGCGGTTAGCGTAGGTACAAGATGAAAAGCCTGAAAGATAAAACCAATTGTTTCTCGGCGGAAACGGGCTAAATCTTCGCCCGACATCCTATCCAAGCGCTGATTAGCAACCTGAATTTCCCCATCAGAAGGGCGATCTAAACCACCGAGCATATAGAGCAAAGTGCTTTTCCCTGAACCACTCGGCCCCATAATGCCGATAAATTGACCGCGAGGAATGGTTACGCTGACATCATCAAGGGCGTGTACCCACTGTTCGCCCAACTTGAACGTTTTTTGTAGATTTTGCCCGACGATCATCGACGGTTGTTGATTGGATTGGGCTTTTAGGGGCATTATCTTTTTCCGCCATGTGGTGCGGATTCTGTGGTTTCAGACTGCATTTGCGATTGCGGGGTCATGTCGATTGTGTCAAATGCCTCGACTGTTGCTTCCAACGTCATTTCAACCAATCCGCCATCGGGAGCTAACATATCGGGCGATATACTTTCCCCACTGATCGGGTTGATTGCTGATTCTTCGGTTATATCCAGTATTCCTGTGGCAACAGGTAGGATGGTTAGCACAATAATCCAGGAGACAACGACTAAGGCTGCCGACCAACGTTTACCTTGCAGGGCATATCGTGCGCCGAAATACATTAGAACAAGGCTCCACAGCCAGAACAAAGTGAGATTAGAAGCCAAAGATAACAGAATATTTTGAGGAAAAGTGGGCAAGGTAGCATAAAAGGGCAGTTCTACGACGAGTCCAGATAGACCTGCCTTGCCGATTGTGCCACCAGCAAATTGATAAATCAACTGTAGGAGCGCCATCAAACCTAATGGAACACTGGCCCAAATAGCGATTTGGGCATTTTGACTTAAGCGTGGCGCAGTGCCTTTTAAAAGCGAGACTTCAGACAAGAGAAGCATTTGAATGAACCACCCAAAAATCATGCTGCTGGCGGCAACGAGCGCAGTTGTCCACGCGGTTGATGTATCCATGCTGCTCGACGTGTCGGGGGTAGGGGGCGGGACAATACCGAAATCACCACCACCTAAACCGGGATCAACAATTCCTTCCCCCCCTAAACTAGGATCAACCTGTACTTCGCTACGCTCAACTATCCCCGAATTGGAGGTTGCTGCTTCTTGCCCTAACATATCGCGGCGAACAGCCCCAAAACCAATCAATCCCAGAATCAGCAGGCCAACCCACAACCATTGGCGTGTCACCCGCATTGGTGGCAAAGCGCGAAAAAATGTAGCTGGTTGCAGCAGCACTGCGCCGATATTAGCACTCAGACTGCGTGTGGGGATTTGTCGGGCAAGCCGATAGCTACTTGGTTTTTCAAGTTGTCGTTCATCCATGGCTTCGCTGCTTGCCATCCTCATTCCTTGTCAATAACTGCCCATCCTACAAGGATAGACGCTTTTTGGGCAGGTTTTGTTGCAAACCAAAATCTAATATTAGGCCAATGACCCTACTAAAACCCTACGCTTGCCCTACGCTGGCATTACAATTTTGAGATACACGCATGAAAATGAAATTCGCATATAATAACCTCACCGTGTCATCACTCATTCATCCAGCGAGAGGACGCGCCCATGCAAAAAGTCTTAACAGTCATAGCGAAAATCAAGCCGGGAGATGCCGCCGAATTAGAAGGCCTACTGACGATCATCGGTCAGGATATTCGAGGGCATAATCAAAACATCTACATCAAATTAGAGGATTTCAATACAGTTCATTTTTGCCGATGGGCGTTGATCCCGAATGACATCAACGGACAAAAAGAACACCTCTTGTTCGTCAGCTATTATGACGGCAAGCTGCGCGATCATCTCGATGAATTCGTAGATAAAGCGGGTGATGCGCTTGACCGCATCTGGGGAAGCTGCGTAGGCTATCCTCTGACACGGACGGCCAACCCGGAAAAGTTTAAACGCAATTTTTACCGCTTCATCACCAAACATTCGTATGATTATGAGGCAGCGCATATCGGCTATCATAATGAGACTGTCGATCATGTGCGGCGTTATATTGCTGTGCGCGAAGCCATCCAACAGTTTCTCGATTTACGTCAGGTGGAAAAATTCCTTGCGGAAGATCTCAAATCTCTAGTCGATTTGCTCCCAATCTCGCGCCCAACTCTTATAAATCGATTAAAACCAATGGGGACGTTTCTGGGTAATATCTGGGTGGCAATAATCTTTTTGCTGGATTTACTATGGCATGTCCTTCTGGTTTTTGTGCTGCGCCCACTAAAGCGCTTGATTCTGCGCCGTGAACCTGCGATCAATCTTCAGCTTTCACATCAAGGACAACCCGGTGTCGCTGCGATTGAAGATGTGGTTATCCAAAATCAGATGACGGTAATTTCTGCCATTAAGCCCGGTATACGTGAATTTTTCCGGGTGAGAATTGCGCTGCTGCTCATCAATATGGTCGCCAAGCATTTCCAAACGCAAGGATCACTCGGTGGCATTGCTACTATCCATTATGCACACTGGTCAATTATTGATAAAGGTCGCCAACTGCTGTTTATCAGTAATTATGATGGCAGTTGGGACAGCTACATCGGCGATTTTTCCGATAAAGCCGCGCCGGGGCTGGATTTGGTCTGGCGCAGTTCACCAGATTATCCCGAAAAAGGCGCGATTGATCTGGAAAAATTTAAGGCGGTTATCCGTGCTAATCAAATCAAGACACAGGTCTTTTACAGCGCCTATCCTCATGAAACCGTCGTAAATATCCTCAACGATAAGGCAATTAGTAAATCACTTGATCGTGCCAAAGTGCAAGAGTGGCTGCGGCGTTTGTAGGAATGAGGACAGAAAACATGCCAAACATCGAATTAAAAGATATTCAGGGACTCATCATGAGCGGCTATGGTCATTTAGATCATGGCACCTATATTTTCCTCCATATTCCCAATTCAACTCACGGCAAAGCATGGCTGCGGGAAGTAACGCCGTTTATTTCGACAAGTGAGGTTTGGCCCAAAGGCAGCGATGGAAAGGTGATAAAACCGGAATCAGCCGTGACAGTTGGTTTTACCGCAGCGGGACTAAAGGCACTTGCACTGCCGAATGACGCTATGGATACTTTCCCGCTAGAATTCCGCGAAGGCATCACTGATCCGCAGCGCTCACCGATTCTAGGCGATACTGGCGATAGTATGCCAGAAAAATGGGACATCGGTGGGCGCGAGCCGGAAAAGTTACATCTGATGCTCGTCATCTTAGCGCAGGATGCCAACGTATTGGCGGCAGTGTATCAACATCATCAAGCACTGTGGGAAAAACACGCGCTTGAGCAAATTGCATTGCTAGAAGGCGCACGTTTAGAAGCCAGCAAAGAGCATTTTGGCTGGTTTGATGGTGTGTCTCAGCCTAAAATTGAAAGCGGTGTTCGTGACCCCAAGGCCAGTGAACCGACTATCAAGACGGGCGAATTTATCATGGGGTATGAGAACGAATATGGTCAGACCCCTGAATCTCCGCGTTTGGATGGCCAAGACTTAGGCCGGAATGGGACATATATCGTTTTTCGTAAGCTGTATCAAGATGTAGCTGCATTCTGGAATTATGTCGCATCGAATATTCCAAGTGACGAAGACTCGCAAATGCAGATCAGGGCGATGGCAGATGATGATAAGCAAGTCTGGTTAGCCTCCAAATTTTTAGGACGCTGGCCTAGCGGTACGCCGATGGTGCTTGCGCCTTTCAAAGATGATCCCTCGATTGATCGCGCCCAAATGAACACCTTTCTTTATCGTAAGCGTGACCCACGCGGCGAACAAATCCCGCTGGGTTCGCATATCCGCCGCACCAACCCCCGCGATTCACTCCCACCGAATGAGCAGGAATCTCTCAAGATGTCCGACCGTCATTTAATCATTCGGCGAGGGCTTCCCTATGGCAAACCGCTTTTTCCATTAACGATACTTCCGCCGGGAAAACTAGAAGACGATGGCGCAGATCGCGGATTGGTTTTTTTATGTGTGAATGCCAACATCAAGCGTCAGTTTGAATTCATTCAGCAGACTTGGGCAAATAACCCGAAGTTTCATGGTCTGCATAACGACAAAGACCCGATCTTAGGGGACAACGATAGCAAAGGCGATCATACGATTCAGCGAGACCCTGCACGGCGGCGCTTGACTGGGATTCCGCGTTTTGTTCAGGTTAAAGGCGGCGGATATTTCTTTGTGCCGAGCATTACCGCGCTAAAGTTGCTTTCCACCGAGTAAAACGCTACATTTGTTAACATTCAAACGGAAACGGTTTAATCGAGGAACAACCAGTCATGAGTGATGGAAACGGTCACGTCGGTAACATGATTATAGAATGTGCGAATGTCAGCAAGTGGTTTGGGACATTTCAAGCGCTTAAAGATGTAAGTTTAAATGTCAAAGAGCGTGAAGTTGTGGTCGTCATTGGCCCGTCGGGGTCGGGTAAATCGACGCTAATCCGCTGCATCAACCGATTAGAAGAGCATCAACAAGGCAAGATCGTTGTTGACGGCATTGAATTGACCAACAACATGAGCAACATCAGCGCTATTCGGCGTGAGATCGGGATGGTGTTCCAGCAGTTTAATTTGTTCCCACATCTGACGGTCTTACAAAATATCACTTTGGCGCAGCGCTACGTCCGTAAACGTCAGCGCAAAGAAGCCGAAGAAGTGGCGCTTAGTTTACTGAATCGGGTTGGCATCCCGGAAAAAGCGAATAAGTATCCGGGGCAGCTTTCTGGTGGGCAACAGCAGCGCGTCGCCATTGCACGGGCTTTGGCGATGCAGCCCAAAATTATGCTATTTGACGAGCCTACTTCTGCGCTTGATCCAGAAATGATTAAAGAAGTGCTGGATGTCATGAAAGAACTGGCACAATCGGGTATGACGATGGTCTGCGTAACGCACGAAATGGGCTTTGCGCGTGAAGTGGCTGATCGTGTGATTTTTATGGCGGAAGGGTGCGTCGTAGAGACGGGTACGCCTGAGCATTTCTTTGATAATCCGACACATGATCGGACAAAATTATTCTTGTCTCAGATTCTGTAGCGTATTAACTGGAACCACCAAGTACGCCAATAAAATCTTCGAGATTCTTCTTGACGTATTTGATGCTTTGGTAGGGCAGAACGGCAGAACTTTATAGCAATGAAGTGGCGGCCTCATCCACGAGCCAGATGAGCTGCCCATCTACCGGCTCGACGAGTTGTGAAGGATACACTTCTGGCTGATAAGGGCCGTTAATCACTTCACGCAAAATGCCAGCTTTAGCCTCACCTGCGACTAAAAAAATAATTGCAGCCGCGTTATTGATTGCTGTTTGTGTCAACGTAATGCGCCAAGTATGCAGTTTATCCACATAATTGGCTGTAACTGCCTGTGTTTTCTCGTCTAATGCTGCTGTGCCGGGAAAAAGCGAGGCAGTATGCCCATCATCCCCCATACCGAGCAGCACAAGATCAAAGCGAGGTTGCACTGTACCAAAAAAACTGCTTAACTCGGCTTCGTAAGCCTCGGCAGCTTGCACTGGTTCGATCTCACCTTGCATTCGATGAACATTCGCAGCAGGCATGGGTACGTGATTGAGTAACGTTTCGCGGGTCATGCGGTAATTGCTATCCGCATGATCAGGGGGAACGCAGCGCTCATCCCCCCAAAAAAGATGCACATGCGCCCAGTCAATTTGATTAGCAATAAAGGGTGATGCCAGCAGTCCGAATAGTGCTTTCGGTGTAGAACCGCCCGAAAGCGCCACGCTGAATTTCCCCGATGTTTCGACAGCTTTTTGGGCAAAAGCAGCAAACAATTCAGCGGCGGCATTTGCCAAAGCGGGTACATCTGGATATTTGCGAATTTCCGTCATCAGCAGTGTTCACACTCCATAATCCACGCATCACCGTTAGCATCCAGCAGTTCATCCGCCTCTACTGGCCCCCATGTATCCCGATCATAGAAGGTTAGTGGCAAGGCATGTTCGGATTGCCAACCTTCAATGATGCCATCCATCAATCGCCATGAGGCTTCAATTTCGTCGCTGCGGGCAAATAAACCAGCGTCGCCCAAAAGCGCATCTAAAATGAGGCGTTCATAGGCTTCTGGAATATGATTATCGCCGAAGGATGTATCATAATGAAATTCCATCTCGACGGATTTGCCTTCGCGTGTATCCGGCAACTTGGCTTCAAATTTAACATGGATACCCTCGTCAGGCTGGATGCACAACGATAAGCTGTTGCTTGTTTGTTCGGGACGAGGAATATCAAACAAAAGCAGTGGTGGGCGACGGAACTGCACAACGATTTCGCTGGCTTTGCGTTTGAGTGCCTTCCCTGAGCGTAGATAAAAAGGTACACCTTCCCAACGCCAATTATCAATATAGAGCTTGAGTGCGGCGTAGGTGGGTGTTTCTGAACCTTCTGCTACCCCCTCTGTTTGTCGATAATCCAGATATTGGGCGCGAACTGTATCTCTAAGCAGGGCAGGGCGTACAGCATTCATTACCTTTGCTTTTTCGCCGCGCAGATCATCAGCTTTCAGCGAAATCGGCGGTTCCATTGTCGTCAAAGCGAGAAGCTGCATGAGATGATTTTGGAACATATCACGCAGAACACCCGCTTTGTCATAATAATCCGCCCGCCGCCCAACATCGACTGTCTCCGCGACAGTGATCTGAACACTGTGAATATAATTACGATTCCATAAGGGCTCGTAGATTGTATTAGCGAAACGAAAGAACAAGATGTTTTGCGCGGTTTCTTTGCCGAGATAATGGTCAATGCGATAGACATTCTTTTCGTCAAAAACGCCATGAACGACAGTATTTAATTCTTGTGCAGACTTTAAATCATAGCCGAAGGGTTTTTCAATAACGATACGCCGCCAACCGTTCTGTGAACTCGCCATACCCGCCGCTTTAAGATTTTCTAGCGTCGGCACATACAGCGAGGGGGCAGTAGAGAGGTAATAGAGGCGATTCGTATCACTTTCTGAGTGCTCCTTTAAAAAGTCATCCAGTGCTTGATAGCTATCAAGTTCAGTGGCATTACCGGGGACATACCAGATATGTGCCGAGAACGCTTCCCATTCGCTGTCACTATAGGTTTCCTCAGTAAAGGATTTGGCCCCTTCTTGCACTTTTGTGCGGAAGTCTTGATGACTTAGCTTGGAGCGAGAAACCCCTACAATATTGAACTTCTCAGGAAGCCGTTTTTTGCGATACAGATTATAAAGCGCGGGAATGAGCTTGCGCTGCGTAAGATCACCGGATGCACCGAAGATGACCAAATTAGCGGGATCACAAATTTCCTGAACGCTCATTTTTCCTCCGTCTCCGTCTTAACGGCATGGCCGCCAAATTGATTCCGCATGGCTGCTAAAAGTTTGGCAGAATAACTTTCATCTTGACGGCTGACGAAACGAGCGAGGAGCGACATAATAATCACAGGGGTAGGAATATCAAGATCAATGGCCTCGGCGACTGTCCACCGTCCTTCGCCTGAATCCGCGACCCATCCTTTGATTTGCGACAAGTCTTGATCTGCTTCGAGTGCGTTGACAGTTAAATCCAGCAGCCATGAGCGTACAACGCTGCCGTGCTGCCAAATTTCGCCGATTTGGTGGAGATCAAGTTTGAAGTCTTGTTTGGCACGCATAATTTCAAAGCCCTCGGCATAGGCTTGCATCAAGCCATATTCAATGCCGTTATGGATCATTTTGACGAAATGCCCGGAACCACTGGGGCCAACATGTCCCCATCCTTTATCAGCAGCAGGCGCAAGCGTCTCCAAAATCGGGCGAATACGCTCAATCGCATCCGAAGTGCCGCCGACCATCATGCTGTAACCTTCTTTTAAGCCCCACACGCCGCCGCTGGTGCCGACATCAATGTACTGTAACCCTTTTTCCTTAAGTATCTGTCCACGCCGCATGGTATCTTTATAATTGCTGTTGCCGCCGTCAATTACGATGTCACCATCGGAAAAGACTTCCATTAAGCCCTTAAGCGTGTTTTCGGTGGGTGCGCCAGCCGGGATCATCACCCAGGCGGCGCGTGGGGCTGATAATTTTTGAGCAAGTTCGACCAAATTAGCCGCACCAACCGCACCATCTTGCTCGGCAGCCGTAACTGCATCTTTGTTTAAATCGGTGACGACAATTTGATGTCCTCCCTCTAACAGGCGGCGGGTCATATTCGCGCCCATCTTCCCCAGCCCAATCATTCCTAATTGCATAGTATCCCTCTTCAAGCTTGTGATATGAGCAAAACCTTCCGTCATTTTAGCACTTTCCACGTTTTAAGCCGCAAACAGATTCAAGATATTTATATTTACCTTGTGACGGATGTCTGCTATCATGAGTGCAGTTTAAAAGACACCTTTTGACCTTTTAAAAACTCTTAAATGCTTTTATAGACTAGAAAGAATAAACGCATGTCGGAAAACCACGCAGCTATGCTGGCTTTTTATTCGGCGCGTCATGCGGCTCATGCGCCAAAGGTCGAGTTTTTACATGGCAGGCTGACCCCATATCTTGAAATGCCAGAGCGGATTGAGCATATCTATGCAGGTTTGCAGCGTGCAGGCTTAATCACTTTAGCCGAAGTGCGAGAACCTGTGACAAAAGCCGACCTTGCGCGTATTCATGATGCGAAAATGATTGATTATGTGTACGAGATGTCCGAAAATGCACGAGAACGTGTTCGCCGCGAATATTCGCTCTATCATATCGAAGATCAGGTGACAGAGGACGATTATTACTATACAACGGTGTTCCCTTTGCATACGATGAAAGTCTTGGTATCGCCATCTGCCTATCATGTTTTTGATGGAACAGCCCCGTTTGGTCAGGGGACGTGGGAGGCGGTTTGTGCTTCTGCATCTCTCGCTAAAGCTGGAGCGATGGCGCTGCTGCGTAGCGATGCACGAATGGCTTATGCGCTGTGTCGTCCACCGGGCCATCATGCCGGACGAAACTTTATCGGCGGTTACTGCTATTTCAACAATGCGGCGCTTGCGGCAAATTTGTTGTTAGAACGCGGCAAAGTCGCCATTATCGATATTGACTATCATCATGGCAACGGTACGCAAGACATCTTCTGGGAAGACCCTAATGTGTTATTTACCTCTATCCACGCCGAGCCAAAAGACGAATATCCATTTTATGCGGGGTATTCGGACGAAATTGGTCAAGGCGAAGGCGAAGGCACCACGCTCAACTATCCGTTGAAGATGGGTGTGAGCGTTGAAGATTACATGACCACATTTGAGCAGCTTTTGGCCCAAATAAGGAAATTTAATCCTGCCTCGTTGGTGGTGTCGATTGGGTTTGATACCTATAAAGATGACGCAATGGGAACTTTTAAGCTGCATACTCCCGAATATTTTAAACTCGCTCACCAGATTGGCAAACTCGGTCTACCCACATTATTTGTGCAAGAAGGCGGGTATAATGTCGGGGCGTTAGGGGAATTAGCAACTGCCTTTGTACAAGGTGCGCTTGCTTCGTCAAATGAATAGATGAGCGAATAATCGGGTATTTAGATTGATACGTCATTCTAAGATGAAATGACGTATAGTGTTTGTTTGAGCTAAAGAACGAGGGGAAAATGTTGCATCCACTGATTAAAGTTGTTGATCTGGGTGTTATCGAAGGCAAAGGATTGGTTGCGGACGGTCTGATTCGGGAGGGTGAAGTCGTGAGCCGCCTCGAACCGAATCAACCGCACTTGTTGATTGCAGATGTGATAACTTGGCCTCAAGAGGAACAGGATAAACTTCTCCATTATGCGTATCAATGTAACGAAACAGAGGTCGTGAGCGAACAAGGGGTTGAGCGCTATATGAATCATTCCTGTGACCCCAATACGTGGTGGTTGGACGATGATACGATGACTGCTAGACGGGATATTCAACCCGGAGAAGAACTTACCTACGATTACGCGACGACGGAGATTGCGATTCCGTTTTCGATGACGTGTTATTGCAGTAGCGATGACTGTCGTAAAATCATGACGAATGAAGATTATCGTGACCCAGAATGGCAAGCACATTTTGGCGATCATTTGCCCCAACATACTCAAGCTGCAATTGTCCATGCTAACGCAATGATAAATCAGGGTTAGATTTGCGTCAAAAAGGGCATGAGATACTCATGCCCTTATCCCATATCCGAATAAATGGCGATTCGCTATTCTGTCAGAATTCGTGCGTTGTGCTTATCCCATAAAACATTCACTACATCACGATTTTTAAAGTCATTCGAGTGATCGTAATTTGTGTTCTGCACCCGGACGATTAAATCCGCATCTTTGCCAACCCGCACGATATAGCGGGTATCCGTACCGATGTAATGCTTTTGCTGAATATGCCCTTGAAGCAGGTTCATTCCGGCAGGTTTATTTGCTTGAGGATTATAAGGGAGAAGTATTATTTTCTCCGGCCTTATGGCAACAGTCACCTCTTGACCGCGAATAGGATCAACATCCTCTAGCATCGCTTCAAGTAATGTATCTCCGTTAAAATTAACCTGTCCAATACCGCCATTTCTTTGAACGAGTTCGCCTTGCAGGAAATTTGTCTCGCCAATGAAATCGGCTACGAAACGGGTCGCTGGCGATTCATAGATTTCATCAGGACGGCCAATCTGCAAAACATGCCCACCATCCATCACTGCAATCCGATTTGCCATGGTGAGGGCTTCTTCTTGATCGTGGGTGACATAAATAAAGGTAATTCCAAGCTGCTGCTGCATTGCTTTGAGTTCAAATTGCATCTCGCGCCGCAACTTTAGATCAAGCGCACCCAGCGGCTCGTCAAGAAGTAATACAGAAGGTCTTTTCACTAATGCGCGTGCTAAGGCCACCCGCTGCTGCTGGCCACCAGAAAGCTCATTTGGTTTGCGCCGGGCGGCTTGGGGCAACTGTACCAAGTCTAAGGTCTCCAGCGCGCGATCTTGCGCTTCTTTCCGTTGAACATTTTCCATTTGAAGGCCGAACATCACATTTTGCAAAACAGTCATGTGCGGGAAAAGCGCATAATCCTGAAAGACGGTATTCACCGGACGCTGAAACGCGGGAATCCCCTGCATCATCTGCCCATCAAGCAAGATTTCACCGGATGTAGGCTGCTCAAAGCCTGCAATAAGGCGCAGCGTCGTCGTCTTTCCGCAGCCACTCGGCCCCAGCATGGCGAAAAATTCACCGTCGTAGATTTCCATCGAAACGTTATCCACTGCCCGTACTGGCACATCATCACGGCGGGCAGGGAATTCTTTGATAATATTGCGTAGCTCTACCTTGATGTCTTTCATAGCTTTCTTCCGTTGATTAGACAATAAAAGACGCAGTAAACTACTGCGCCCTTTGAGAAATTCAGTGATTGAACAGCAATTACCGGAGGGCGAGTTTGACCTCTTCCCAAGCGTTAAGATAGAGTTCTTCCGAGTCGCCAATATCCTCAAAGAAGGTCAAATTTGCGCGCGACTCTTCGCTGGGTGTAATGGCGGGATTAGATAGAAGTTCTTCATCAATCAAACCGAGTTCGATTGCCCGTCCATTAGGAGAGGCATACTGGGTAAAATTGGTGATGTCCGCGCCGACTTGGGCGTCGAGGATATAATCCATGAATACCTGCGCCAGTTCAGGATTTGGCGCACCAGTTAACAAAACAAGATTGGCAATATCGCCAATTGAACCTTCTTCAGGAAGTATGTAAACATAAGTTTCACACTCGCAGGCCGAAATTACCTGAAAAACATCGCCGCCGTATTCAATGGCAATATCAACTTCGCCTGTTTGCAACAAGACTTCGCCATCATCTTGAGCAAAAGCGAAAACATTATCGCCATTTTCGATCAAGAAATCGCGGGCTTCGGTAATTTCATTCGCTTCAATTGAATTCATATCGTAGCCAAGCATGAGAAGGGCAATCCCGATCATCGTACGCGAGTCATCTAACCATGCCACAGGCCCATCATAAGCGAAGACTTGTTCCCAACTGGTAATTTCCTCGCCGACATAATCGATATTGTAAGCGACACCGGTTGTCCCCCAGAGATAGGGGACGGTGTATTCGTTGCCGGGGTCAAAATCTAACCCGACAAATTCCGGCGCAATATTGGCAAGATTCGGGATTTTAGTAATATCAATCGGCTGGATGATTTCTTCGCGCAGCATAAGAGCAATGATATAATCATTGGGAATGGCAATGTCAAAACCGGGATTCCCCTGCCGCAAACGCGCAACCATTGACTCATTGCTATCATAGATGTCATAGGTAACTGTTACGCCGCACAACGCTTCAAAATCGGAGATTGTTGTTTCCCCAATATAGGTTGACCAATTATAGACACTCAGGCTTTGACCTTCAAAACCTTCTGGACAAACCCAAGGTTCCAGTTCAGTTTCTTGAGCGACAATCGCGCCGCTAATCGTGAGGACAAGCAAACTTACCAAGACAAATAGAATCGTTTTACGCATTCGGGAAATTCTCCTTTTTTGATCGGAATTTGAGTTAGAAGGGGCAAAGCCGCAAAGTTTGCCCTCTACATGTTTAGATTAGCTTCGTGCCGCGTTAGTACGGCCTTGTAGGATAAGTGAAACGCCAATCAGCAATGTTGAGGCAATCAACATCAATGTCGAAATGGCATTGATTTCTGGCGTGACGGCGCGTTTTAGTAAACCATAGACGAAGATGGGTAGGGTGGTCGTCCCTACACCGGACATAAAGAAGGTCACGACGAAATCATCCAACGAAATTGTCACCGCCAGCAGCGCCCCAGCAATTACACCGGGCAGAATCAACGGGAAGGTAACACGCCAGAAAGTAGTCCAGGGACTCGCGCCCAGATCAGCGGCAGCCTCTTCTAAACGTGGATTCATACCAGAAAGCCGTGCGCGGACGACAATGGCAACATAAGAAACATTAAAGACGACATGCGCGATGATAATTGTGCCAAAACCGCTGTTGATGTGCTGTCCCGTTAAACTTTCATAAAACTTGAATGCAACCATGAAGAACATCGCCAGCGACACACCCTGCGTAATTTCAGGGATGATAACTGGCAAAAACAACAAGCCATCGACGAAGCGCTTACCGGGAAAATTCCCGCGCTGCAAGCTGAGGGCGACCATCGTACCGATTAAAGTCGCAATCGCAGTTGCCATAAAACTGACGATAAGGCTGTTTTTTAGTGCGCCGAGCATAAGATCAGTAGCGAAACGCGCCTCATTGCCTACCGTACCATTAAAGATATTGGCATACCAAGCGGTGCTAAACCCTTCCCATTTGCTGACGTTGTTGCCAGCGTTGAAAGAGAAAATCACCAAGAGCAGAATGGGTGCCCAAAGAAAGAAATAACCGCCAAGCGATGAAAAGACGAAGCCGACTTTGCCAAGACGATAGAAGGCACGTCCGCGCTCTAAACGGGCTTGGTCGCGCCGGGAAAGATCAATTCCGCCGAGCGCTGGCCTTGAAATAACACGATTAGCCATTATTTATTTCCCCTTCTTTCCGTCTGCAAAACGTGCATATACTATTAAAGAGATGATTACCATACTCATCATGACTGTAGAGAGGGCAGCCCCAAGCGGCATATTGCCCGAACCCAAAAACTGCTCCGAAATACTGCTGCCAATCATTTGCCCCTGTCGTCCGCCCAATAAATCAGCGGTAACAAAAGTTCCGATAGAGGGAACAAACACGAGGATGCAGCCAGCAATCACACCCGGCAACGTCATCGGGAAGACAACGCGCCAAAAGGTATTCCAAGCATTCGCACCCAAATCAGCCGCTGCTTCCGCCATACGGAAATCGAAGCGTTCCACAGAAGCGTAAATTGGCAGCACCATGAACGGTAGGAAACCATAGACAAGACCGAGCATTACTGCGCCAGAAGTGCCGAGCAGCGGCAATGGACGGTCAACAAGCCCTAGATCGAGTAAGATGGAGTTAATAGTACCTTCTCGACCTAGCAGCATACGCCAAGCATAGGTACGCACAAGAAAGTTTGTCCAGAAGGGGAGAATCACCATGAACAAGGCGAACTGTCGGGCGAAACTTGTACGCCGCGTTTTGATATAAAACGCTAGTGGGTACCCCGCAGCAAGGCAGATCACGGTAGTTACGAATGCAATCCACACGGAATCTTTAAGGATGCCGCCGTAGACAGTAAAAACGCGCTCATATTGTTCAGTGGTGAAGGGAAGAGCCGCCGCGCCGCCGGAGCCACGCGACATAAAGCTGATGACGAAAACGAAAATCAGGGGGAGTATGAAAAACAGACCAAGCCAAAAGATAGCTGGCAGGGCGAGCAAAAAGCCGCTTGATTTGCGAGTTTGGGTAGTCAACCAGGTTGCCACGGCAGATCACCCTCAATATTAATAACGTACATGAAATCCATGATTTTTAACCTCCTTGACTTCCATCAAGTAAACGTTAACGAAAAGAACACCTATAGATAGGCATTATCCGCAATATGCAGTTTGAATTTATCTGAAGTGTTTCTGTTTAATCAGCAACGTTACACTTCGTCAACGGTAAAATGTAGCTTTTCGCTACTTGGTGCAAGATTTTACTGCATTACGAAGGCGCTTTACCTCGACGTTGCTGATTTTACGATTCTACTGGGGAAGTGAACCGATATTATGGGCTGCCGAGTTGGAGACACTATTTATTATTATACATCTTTTTATGCGACGTGCCATACTTTTAATGAATTCTTAACGCTATCTTGTAAGTCCACACCCATATCTCCCTGATTAAAAAATTGAAAGTATCTATAAGACAGTATCGGCTTAAGAATTGCTCAGAGGAGATTCATCTTTTGGTCATGAAATTAACAGGGTCTAAGGAGATGATTTGATTATTTTTATGCTCAATATTTTGCGAGAGGTTAGGATATGTTGGTCGAAAATTATGATCTGGTCGTTATTGGCGGTGGCGCTGCCGGGTTAGTTGCATCTGCTTTTGGTGGGAAGTTCAACTTAAAAGTTGCCTTAATTGAGCGTGAAGCGTTGGGCGGTGATTGTACTTGGACAGGGTGCGTGCCGAGCAAAGCGCTGTTGAAAGTAGCTAAGACGGCGCAATCTGCCCGTCGCGCTTCTAAGTATGGAATAACCACGGGTGAAATTTCCGTCGATATGACGAAAATCCGAGATTACATCAAGACAGTAGTTGCAGAGATCTACGCAGCAGAAACACCCAGCGAATTTTCAAAACGTGGCGTGGAAGTTATCCTTGGTGAGGCGCGTTTTATTGACTATTACAGCGGGTTGCAAAGCTGGTTTCAGATGGGTTCTTTTGAGTCCAAATAAGTCCTGTATTACAGGCAAATGAGGTATTATCTTATTTAGTCGTTAAACTGAATAAGGAACGTATTGTGAGTAGTTATGTCATCCTCAAACGGATGTTACACTACCTAACCCCATATCGGAGTTGGGCGACGTTAGCGCTTCTGGGTGTTGTTGCCAGTACGGGACTGTCTATCGCTATTCCAGCTATATTACAGGATGTGATCGACATTGGTATTGAGCGCAACGACAGCGCTTACATGCTGGCGGCAGGTCTGCTGGTGGTTTTTCTGGGTGTGCTGCGTGGGGTAGTGGGCTTTGTTTTCCGCTATTTTGGCGAGCGCATGTCGCATTATGTCGCCTATGATATTCGCAATGAAGTCTATGACAAAGTACAAAATCAGTCCTTTAGCTTCCATGATAATTCGCAAACAGGAACGCTCATTACTCGTGCCATCAGCGATGTAAGCGAAATGCAGCGTTTTTATGCTTACGGGTTAATTGATGGGCTGAGTACTGCTTTGTTGATTGGCGGGGTGGCTCTGATTATGGTGATTTCCAGCCCGATTTTGGCGATTATTGCACTGTTGCCTCTGATTCCACTGGCCTTTGCCTCCAAAAACTTTGCCGAGTCGGTTGACCCTGCTTGGAAGTTGATTATGGATCGACTACAAAAATTGGGTAATCGCATTCAGGAAAATGCACTTGGCGGAGAGGTTGTGCGGGCTTTTGCGCGTGAAAATTACGAGATTCAAAAATTTGCAGATGAAAATCAACATCTTTATGATGAACAAGTCGCGCTAGTCCAGCGATGGGGAACGTTTATTCCTTTAAGCACTTTTATCATTGCGTTTTCATCGGGATTGGTGTTGTTCTTCGGCGCATTGATGGAGCGCTCCGGCTTTGGCGGCGTAACAGTGGGGCTTGTGGTGGCCTTTAATGCTTATGTCTTGCTACTGGCGGGGCCAATCCGTTTTCTGGGCTTTGTCATTTTGCTGATTACGCAAGCGATTAGCAGCGCCGAGCGTGTATTCGAGACGCTTGACTCTGAAGAGATTCTGACAAATAAGCCAGATGCACAGCCCCTGCCACAAATGCGAGGCAATGTGAAATTTGAGAATGTCACCTTCGCTTATCGTGGCGCAAGCGAATTGGCGCTCAAGAACATTCATTTAGAAGCAAAGCCGGGTGAAGTAATCGCGCTTTTGGGGCCAACAGGCGCAGGGAAAACGACTTTAGTGAATTTGATCCCGCGTTTTTATGACGTAAGTAGTGGCTGTGTCACCATTGACGAGGTTGATGTCCGTGATGTTGATTTGCACGATATACGGCATCAAGTCGGCTTTGTACTGCAACAATCGCTTTTGTTTTCCGCGAGTGTACGCGAGAACATCGCTTATGGTAAGCCAGACGCAACCCTTGAGGAAATCAAAGCGGCAGCGGAAGCCGCCAACGCACATGGCTTTATCGCGGAATTCCCTGATGGTTATGATACCTTGATCGGGGAACGGGGTGTCACGCTTTCCGGCGGCCAAAAACAGCGTGTCGCCATCGCACGGGCGTTGTTGGTCAATCCGCGTATTTTGATACTCGACGACTCGACCAGCAGTGTGGATACCCGCACAGAACGCACTATTCAGCAGGCGCTTGAAACCCTGATGAAAGATCGCACGACATTCATCATCGCCCAGCGCATGAGCAGCGTCCAAAACGCCGATCAAATTCTGGTCTTACGTGATGGAGAGATTGTGGAGCGTGGCAAGCACGAAGAGTTGTTGGCGCTCAATGGACATTATGCCGAAATCTATCGTCTGCAACTTGCCGATCAAGAGCGCGTCAGGCTGGAAATGGCAGACTTTAGTAAAATCCGCCGCTACTTGGATACCGATAAACGCTCAACGGACGAATTCCGCGCTGTCATTGAATCTGTGAGTGGAGATTAAGTATGGCGGTTATCGTACAAGAAGAAGATAAAACAACGTTTGACTGGGATGTCACCAAACGTCTGGTCACTTACCTAGCGCCTAATAAGACCAAAATTTATTGGGCGATGGCGGCTTCACTTTTGACTGCTGGGGCAAGCGTTGCGGGACCACCCATCATTGGATGGGCAGTCGATGAAGGTGTTCAAAAACGCGATTTGATGCTGGTGGCGCTCGGTGTAATCGCCTATATGGTTATTCAGGGTATCGGCGCACTCGGTTTTCGCTGGCAGATCATGCTCATGGCTGTGGCGGGGCAAAGTGCTATTCAGAAAATTCGGGATGATTTATTCCAACATCTTCAGCGCCTTTCGATGGCATTCTTCGCCAAATATGAAACAGGTCGCCTTATTTCGCGCATCATCAATGATGTGAACACCCTACGCGAGGCGATTACATGGGCAGTTGTGGGCACATTCCGCGACATATTATCGCTCATTGGTATTGTCATTGCGATGATGGTGATTAATTTGCCTTTGACGGGGGTATCGTTTGCCGTATTAATTGTGTTGGGCATCATCGCTAATTTCTGGCGGGTTTATGCACGCAAAACCTATTTGCAAGTGGTCGAAACCAATGCGCGGAATAACGCGGAATTGGCGGAAGCCTTTAATGGTGTACGGGTGACACAGGCATTTGATCGCCAAATCCATAATCTTGATCGTTTCGCGCAGCACTTTAACTTGAATAATCGTAATGCTAACATGCACGCGACCCTAGTTTCATCGCTTTTCTTCCCCAGTATCGAGTTGGTGGGTGGGGTTGCGACGGGGTTGTTGATTTATGTGGGTGGAACTTTGGTGCTGCGGCAGCAGCTTGAAATTTTTACGCTGTTGACATTCGTGCTGTATATCGATCAATTTTTTCAGCCGATTCGTCAATTGGCACAGCGTTATAATTTATTTCAGTCGGTGATGGCTGCGGGTGATAAGCTGTTTAATCTGCTAGACAGGCCGATTGAAGTCAAAGATATCCCCGGCGCGGTTGATCTACCTAAGATTAATGGTCATGTCAAATTTGAGCATGTTGACTTTTCCTATGAGGGTGAGAGCGATACAGTAGTGCTGAACGATATTACCCTCGATGTACCTGCTGGAACAACCGTCGCGTTGGTTGGGCATACAGGTGCGGGTAAAAGCACGATGGTCAAACTTGTGATGCGCTTTTATGACATCCGCGAAGGACGGCTGACGATTGATGGTTATGACGTTAATCAGGTTGCACAGAACAGCTTACGCAATCAGATGGGCGTGGTGTTGCAGGAAACCTATCTATTTTCCGGCACGGTGATGGATAACATCCGCTACGGACGATTAAATGCCACCGACGCAGAAGTAATTGATGCGGCGAAGGCTGTCGGCGCACATGACTTTATAATCAAGCTGGAAAATGGCTATCATACCGAAGTGCGCGAGGGCGGGTCGCTGCTTTCGCAGGGGCAGAAACAGCTTCTCGCCTTTGCTCGTGCGCTGTTGGCAGACCCGCGCATCCTGATTTTGGACGAGGCGACTAGCAATATTGACACACAGACCGAGAAAGTGATTCAAGAGGCGCTTGGTCGGCTGTTGGAAGGGCGGACGAGCTTTGTGATTGCCCACCGCTTGAGTACGATTGTCAACTCAGATTTGATCGTCGTGATGGATCATGGTCAGATCGTTGAACAAGGTACCCATCACGAATTACTAGCGATGGGTGGGGCGTATCGCAGCCTGTATACAATGGTATAAAGGTTAAAAGTGACAAGTTGAAAGTCATAACCACGTCTAACTTGTCACTCTTTAGCGACCTGCCGTTACAAATTATAGGCGGCCTTTGCTAAATCATACGCGCAGGCGCGACTCATCGCCTGCGCGTCTTCCATATCGATAATTCCGCGCACAACCAAACCCGCAATCCAGTTCGCCGCTGTCCGCCGCCACAGATCATGACGCGCCGGAATCGATGGAAACGCCCTTGTGTCGTCATTAAACCCAACAGTGTTATACAGCCCCGCCGTTTCCATCACTTGATCGAAATAACGGCGCATCCCGTTCAAACTATCATGGAACCACCAAGGCGGCCCCAGCTTGAGCGCCGGATAATGACCTGCTAACGGTGCAAGTTCGCGGGTGTAAGTGGATTCGTCCAGTGTGAATACGATAATCTTTAGTTTGGGATGATTGCTAAATTCGTCCAAAATGGACTTTAATGTACGGGTGAATTCTGCTGCTATCGGAATATCGCTGCCTTTATCGCTGCCAAACTGTTCAAAAACCCCATCATTATGATTGCGGAATGACCCGACATGAAACTGCATTACTAGGCCGTCCTCGACACTCATTCGCGCCATTTCGTACAGCATGTGTGCTGTAAATATAGGTGCATCTTCGGGCGATGTTTCTCCAATCAATGCGAGGTGAAAGAGCCTTTCCACAAGCTGAGGTTCGGCTGCGGCACTTAGGGCGGCATGATCGGTTGCCGTTGCGTCCATCAACTTAAAATACTCGCGGCGGTTTTCTAAGGCCTGAATAAATGTCTTGTAATTGTGAATATCGATCCCGCTGACTTCGCTCAATTTATCAATATTTTGCCGCCAGTTGGGGGTATCTATATTTATCACACCATCAGGCCGGAAAGTGGGGATGATTCGCCCATTCCAGCCGAAGTCACGTATAGCTTTGTGGTGCTCCAGCGTATCAGTAGCTGCATCGGTAGTCGCCAACACTTCGATATTGAATTTTTCAAATAAGGCGCGGGGCTTAAACTCAGGTAATTTCAGTTTCGCGTCGATGTGGCCGTAAATCTCTTGAGCGTTTGCGCTTGTCAATTTTTCTGTCACGCTGAAGACTTCGCTCAATTCGTGATTCAGCCACATACCCGTTGGCGTACCCCGAAACAAATAAAAATTATTGGCGAAAACTTGCCAAATTTTCCGATGGTCTGTTTCGACCTTGCTGCCGTCAAGACGTGGAATGCCGAGGCTTTCCAACGAAATCCCCTGCGAATATAACATGCGAAAAACATAGTGATCGGGGATGATGAGCAATTCGGCTGGGCTACCGAAGGTCGCATTCGGGTCGGCAAAGAGACGCGGGTCAACATGCCCATGTGGACAGATTAGGGGCAAATCAGCGACGGAGTCATAAAGCTTTCCGGCGATGGATTTCTGCGCCGGGTCTGGGTCAAAATAGCGATCTGGAGAAAGCATAAGTTTGCTCATAAGGGTAATCCGTAAAGTCTTTGATAGATGTCTTGCTGACGTAAACGGGCTTTGAGGAGTTTTTCAACAGCTTCAGGTTGTGGTATGAGGACTTTTGAAATTACAGGCAGCGCATTAATGGAATTAATTTTGCCCAACGCTTTCAAGGTCAGTAATGCTGTTCCGCGTGCTGTGAGTTCTGTCTCATTTGTCAGGTGAAGAGGGCGATTTAAAGTATTGGTAATGATTTGCGCCCAAGCCGGGGAGGCGTTAATCGCGCCACCTCCAGCGACCACAACTGTATCAGAGGATGTTATTGGGTCAAGCTGCTCGGCAATCAATCCTAACCGTAACGCAATACCTTCTAGTGCGGCATGGACGATATTAAGCGGCGTTGTCGATAAACGCAGCCCGATAATCGCTCCTGTCGCATCGGCTCGCCAGCCGGGACTTCGCTCACCTGCAAATAAGGGTAAGAGGGTCAAGCCATGCGAATCGGTTGGTTGATCGGCAATCGCTGCATCGAGACGGGTTAAATCATCGAATGCCAGCGTTTCCCTCGCCCATTGGAAGATATTGCCACCCTCACTGGTTGCGCCGCCGACAAGGTGGAGATTTTTATCAACACGATAGCTCCAGAGTCCTACGGGAACGGGTATCTGGCGGTTTGTAACCACACGCAGCGCGGCAGTTGTCCCTAATGTAAGCGCGATATAGTTTTCATTTACACATCCTGATCCTACATTTGCCGCCGCACCGTCGCCTAAAGCGAGGAAAAATGGCACATCGTGTAGTAACGCCCAACGCCGAATGTATAGAGGGGATAGGCCAATTTGGGGCGTATCGTAGTCCAGTAACGGCGGAAATGCGTTCACACTAAGGTCTAAAATACGCAACCATTCAGCATCCCAAGACAAAGCATTTCGATTAAACAAGCCGCTCCATGTCGCCACTGAATAGCTGCAAGGCATATCGGACTTCCCAAACCAAGATATGTAAAGATACGTCGCAAAATCGACCCATTTTACGACCTCATCCGCCTGTCCTGTACGATAGAGCCAGTGTAAACGCCCCGGTAAATATGCAGTGTGATGCGGGCAACCCGTTCTTTGATGAGTCTCTAAAAGATCAACCGCCAATCTAAGCTGCTCGACATCTTCACTGCTGCGTGTATCGGCATAGGTATAAATCGGGGTTAGCGGATTGCCCGATGAATCAATGCCCATAATATTGCCGACGAATGTATCCATGCCGACAGCTTGAATTTCGTCGGCACGAGGATGCTGGAGAATTTCATCAATGCAGGCTTCGACATGGTTTCGTAGTTCGAGAGGTTCAATAGTAGATGCACCCAGCGGGAGGGTCGTAAATTCGTACTTTTGGATAGCAACAGCACCTTCAATGAGACGTGCGTGCGTGTCAAAAAGCATTGCTCTGACGGATGAGCTGCCAATATCAATGACTAAGATTGTCATGATCTAAGTCGATAAAGCATTTCGCCCGCTTTAGGGACGTAAAGTACGCCTTCTTCTTGACGGTTTTGCCATTGTGAAACATCAATTTTGGCAGGGTCAATATAGCCCAGATTGAGCTTGGCACAATCTTCGGGGGATATTTGTGAGGATAAAGTAACTTGAATTCGGGGATACTCTATGCCGTTGATGTGCGTACCTGCGCCGCGCAAATGTGTGCTGTGGGCTAACACACCAAGCGGAATATCTTTAAATAAATCCCACTGACTTAGAAAATAATCTCGGATGTGATAACCTACCTTGTAGATGTATTTACCATGTACGTGGCTGACTGTCTTGAGGTGCGGGGCATAAATAACTACCTCACCCCCAGTGGCAATGGCTGGCTCCATCTTATACATTGCTTTAGCGGCAACCCAAAGTTCATCATACATCGGGGGCGCAACAGACAACACACGCTGATAGGGGGTATCCACCCATGTGATATGGCGCTCGGAAGACAACTGTGCGGCGGCATGAAAAGCGCTTAGATGAGAGCCAATAAAGAGTCCTGCGAGGCCATCTTTGATAACAGTAAGGCTCACCAGTTTGATCGGTGTTTTGACCATTGTGGTCGCAAGATGGATCATTTTACGCATGGGGGTATGCTCAATACCAATTGTACCCATGATCGTAATTAGAGCGCCTAACCAATGGGTGACGTTAATCATTTCTGCGCCTGAAATACCAGGAAAAAGATATTTTGCCCCACCAGAAAAACCAACGACTTCATGCGGAAAGGTCGGCCCCAAAATCAGGATTTGGTCATATTCGAGCGCGAGGCGGTTAATCCGTACCGGGACATCCCCACCAAGTGAAGGATGCCAATAATCACCTGCAATAGCTTTAATATGATCTTGCGTAAAAAGCCCAATCTGCGTCAGCGCATTCGGGTCATCCCAGGCGTGATTCATCAGACCAATATGGGCATATTCTTCGAGATGTTGTTCCGGGCTAATGCCAACGAGTTTGTATAGCGCATCATCATCGAGGGGCGGATGTGTGCCTAATGCAACCATAAAATCGAGCGATTCTACATCTTCAAGAGCCTGCACAATCAAGCGAAATAGCTGGGGTAATGGCAAAGTGCGCGTGTGGTCGGGAATAAGGACTAATACGCGGGCATTCTTAAATTTTCCACTGAGTCCCTTTTGTAGCGCAGCATGAATCGCAGCTTCATTTAGTAGTTCGCCAGGTGGGGCGATGGCGTATGAGTCAAGATCGGCGTATAAATTTGACATGACTGCCTCGCTCAAATAGTATTGGTCACTTTAGTCAGACCTTCAGGTTTATCTACGGGTAGCCCCCTCACAAGGGCTAAATTCATGGCAAAAACTTGACCGGGAATAACAGCCGTAATCGGCGTAAGCCATTCAGGTTGTTGGGGCAAACGCATTCCGTTTTTGGCGAACCCAAGCGCGTCGGGATGATTGGAAATCACTAAACACTCCGCTTTACGCTGGCGCAGCATCTCCAATAAATCAATTAAGCCATGTACGGGTTTTCCATCTGGTGCAACCACAAGTGCAGGAAAGCCCGGTTTGATAATGGCAATCGGGCCGTGCCGAAAATCCGCCTCGCTGTATTGTTCACTGATGACAGAGCAAAGTTCTTTGACCTTCAAACTGATTTCAAAGGCTGTGCAATAATTGTAACCGCGTCCGATGGAGGCAAAATGCTCCATATAACGGTAGCGCTCTGTCCAGCGGGGGATAGCCTCACTCAAAAGTAGTGTATCTTTAACAAGGTCAGATAAGGTAGAAAGTTGTGAGTACAATTCTGATTTGTCGACCAATGTCGCCACCAGCAGCGCAACAGCCGTTAATTGCGCCGTATAGGTTTTTGTGGCGGCGATGCTGAGTTCTTCGCCAGCCAAGAGGTCAAAATGATAGGCAGCCGTTTGCGCGATGCGAGAGCTAGCATTGTTCGTGATGCTTAATGTAAGCGCTCCTTGCGAACGCGCATCGGTGATAACACGATAAATATCTTCTGAGTGGCCTGACTGAGAAATGCCAATTACCAATGCGCGGGAGAGATCGGGCGCAGCCTCGTATAAGGTATGTACCGAAGGAGTTGCCAGCATTACCGGAAGCCGCGCTTCTATTCCCATGAGATATTGCGCGTAACGACCAGCATTATCCGATGTACCCCGCGCAGCAATACAGACGAATGTCGGGTTAAATTCACGAATTGCCGCCGCAATTCTTTTGGCGTTTTCTGCTTGTTCTGTGATGATGCGGTGAATGACTGCGGGTTGTTCGTTAATTTCACTTTCGATGAGATACATCAAGTTTGCCTTTAGCAATAAGCTGTTAGCCTGCAAGCCTTCAGCAAATAATTACTTTCATGAGATAGCCTGATTGTGCCTCAAGATTGAATTTTGAGAAAGAGCCGCAAAATATCCAAAGTGGCCGCCAGATTTTATTTAGATGACCTTTTAAGAGCCTTTAAAAATCTTTTTGATGCGTTTACGATAGGCACTTATCAAATATTCATATTTATGAGGATGATTTTCTACGTTTTTTCATGATTGGTTTTAGTTGGCATTAACTTCGGCTGATACGATAGAAAGTCAGGAAATAACAAGCTAAAGAGGAACTATGCGCTCATGACGAAGCAAGGAGACAACACAGGAAGCCCACAAGCAGACATGCGTTGGCTGTGGCGATTTGTGGTGGGACATAAAACTCACACTATTGCAGCCCTTGTGTCGGGAATTCTAGGCGGAATTACGGCGGCGGCTGAACCTTATTTGATTGGTCAGATTATCGATCATGTCCGTGAAGGTATTTCATTACAACAACTAGCCGGGGATATTTTCTTACTGGTGGTGTTTGCGCTCATTACACTGGCAGCATTTTACGGGCAGCGCACCTACAGCGGCGATGTGGCCTACTCGGTGGTTTATGATGTTCGTAAAACTTTGTTCAGCAATCTGGTGACATTGGAGCAAGGTTTCTACCAAAGCTATACAACAGGCGACTTGATCTCTCGTATGAATAGCGATCTGGAAATGATCTGGCGTTTGCTGGCGCTTGGACTAAACCGCATTGGCAGTGCGGTGCTTTCTGTTATTATGGCATTTTTCTTGCTTGCTACGGTCAATCTGCCCCTTACTTTAATCGTTTTTATTGTCTTAACTATTTCGACTATATTTCAGTTACGTGCTGGTCGCGCCCTTGTTCCGATGTTTGAACAAGTTCAAGATCAAGCCGGCAATGTTTCTGGTCTGGTGCAAGATGTCATCAGCGGGATACAGACGGTTAAGACTTCGGGTAAAGAAGCAGGCGCAGCGGAGAAGTTCCACCAAGAAAACTTAGAATATCGAAGGCGGTGGCTCTATTTTAAGCGGCGTAATGAACCAGTCGGAATGCTGCCGAATATGATTAGTGAGGCCACATCGGGGATTGTCGTGGTATTCGGGGGGATAATGGCGGTCAATGGGTCATTGACGGTGGGTAACTTCGCACAATTTTTGATTTATCTCGGCCTCATCAGTACGGCGCTGCTTCAAATTGGCACCATTTATCAGCGCTTGCAGCAAACACGCGGCGCATTAGTCCGGCTTACGCCACTTTTGCAGCCTGCCAAAATCGCGGATGAACAAGACGCAAAGTCGCTTAAGATACCCTGTGGCGAAATCATTTTTGAAAATATCGGCATCAAGATAGACAATCATTGGGTTTTGCACGATATTTCGCTCCACGTTCCAGCAGGCTCGGTTGTCGCATTTGTGGGGCCGACGGGATGTGGGAAAACACTCCTTATGAATTTGCTGGCGCGGGTGATGGATCCGACAGAAGGCCGCGTCATGATTGATGGGGCAGACGCTCGCACATTAGTTTTAGATGATTTGCGCCGCGCTATTGCGTATGTGCCACAATCGACATTTCTCTTCAGTCAGCCGCTTCAGGATAATATCCGTATGGGGAGAGATAACATCGCGGACGATAGTGTTGATCGTGTGGTTCATATTTCACGGGTGAGCAACGATTTACCACAGCTCCCGCGTGGTCTGGATACTCTAGTCGGCGAAAAAGGGGTGATGCTTTCCGGCGGACAAAAACAGCGCGTGGCGATTGCGCGGGCGATTATTCGTGACCCGGCAATTTTGGTATTAGACGACGCACTATCTAGCGTAGACACCCAAACTGCTGCGGATATTCTGGCAGATTTGCGCCAAGTATTTAAATCGCGCACCAGCCTGATTATCGCTCATCGGATTGCGACGGTGAAAGATGCGGATTTTATTATCGTGATGGATGAGGGGCAAATTGTCGAACAAGGAAAGCATCATGAGTTAATCGCTCATAACGGCTTATATGCGCGTATGGTCGAGCGCGAGATGAGTACTGAAAGCGATGAGGAAATGAACCCAGAGGAGGCCAACTATGCCAAAAATTAAAGCTACAACTGCGTCTGTTAAACCGTCAGTTCAGGTCGAGGGGACGATCCCTACCGATAGTCGGGTCAGTGATCGCTTTTTAATCCTCTTATTGTCGAAATTTGTCGCGCCGTTTTGGAAGCAGCTTGCAGTGGTTTTCGTTTTGCTCTTATGTATAACGGGGCTTTCGCTGCTGCCACCTTATCTGATTCAGCGGGCGGTTGATGGGCCGATTGCCAATCAAGACTTGAATAGCTTATGGGCTTACGCTTTCGTCTATTTCGGTTCTATTCCGTTATTGTTTGTACTGCGCTTTGGTCAGATTTATCTGCTGCAAACTGTAGGGCAAAACGCGCTCGTGAATATGCGTCAGACACTTTTTGAGCATATTCTGAAGCAGGATATGCGCTTTTTTAATAAAACGCCGGTAGGCTTACTTGTTGCACGGCTTTCCAACGATATTGAAGCGCTCACGGAACTTCTTTCCACGAGTATCGTCATTGTCGCCAGTAACCTTGTCACGTTGGTGGGCATTATTGTCGTAATGTTCGCACTTAACTGGCAATTAGCCATTTTGGGCTTGTGTGTTTTGCCCGTTATGACATTTACGACAGTGTATTTTCGTAAAAGGATTCGTGCGGCCTCTTCCCATTTTCATAAATTGGTTGGGGAATATCAATCCCTCCTCAATGAGCAGTTTAATGGTATGTTGATCGTCCAGCTTTTTGGCAGGCAAAAGCAGAGTCTTGATGAATTTGATCGAGTCAATCACGACTACCGTGAAATTCACATGGAAATGCGTGACCAATACACAATTTTCGCTTCCATCCTGCAAATTCTCACGACGGTCAGTTTAGCAATGGTGCTTTATGGCGGTGGAAATGGCGTGTTAGCAGGTTGGGCGACACTCGGTATGCTGATTTCATTTATTCAATATACCCGCCGCAGTTTTGAACCGATTTTGCAGCTTTCTGAACAGTTCGCACAAATTCAAAGTGCGCTTTCTGCCGGTGAGCGCATTGCACGAATGCTGAGTGTTGAGCCGAATATCGTTAATCCGAAAAACCCTGTCAAGATCGAAGAGAAACCCCGCCACACGATTACGCTTGACCATGTGAATTTCAGCTATGAAGCGGATGCCCCTATGCTGCGCGATCTAACTTTACACATCGCAGAAGGAGAAAGGGTCGCCATCGTCGGCGCGACAGGAGCCGGAAAAACATCGCTCGCGGGTTTAATTGCACGCTTTTATGATGTTGACAGTGGGCGGGTCATGATTGATGGCATTGATGTGCGTGAAATGGCGCTAGAGGATTTGCGGAAATGTGTCATGGTCGTCCCACAAAATCCTTATTGTTTTAATGGCACAGTAGCGGATAATCTACGCCTGTTCGACCCCAAGATCACAGATGAGCAAATGAAAAGCGCGGCACGAACTGCTTGTGCTGCACCGTTTATCGAAAAACTACCCGGTGGGTATGATTATCAACTGCTGCCGGGAGGCGCAAACTTTTCACAAGGGCAGCGTCAACTGCTGGCATTAGCGCGAGCGCTTATCCATAACCCAAACAGCATTCTCGTCCTTGATGAAGCAACAAGTAATATCGATACCGAAACAGAAGCGCTCATTCAGGAAGGATTGCTTCATGTTTTGAAAAATCGTACGAGCTTAATAATTGCCCATCGCTTAAGCACGGTACGTGATGCGGATCGTATTCTTGTGATGAAACAAGGCAGTATCATCGAAGACGGGACACATGATGCGCTCTTGCTCAAAAACGGCGTGTATGCCCAGCTTTACCGCCGCCAATTTGAAGAATTTTCTCCTGAACTTGAAGCGATTACGGCTAATGGGAGCCATGTCTCTGTGAAGATATAGCAAATTGTCCGAGTAACGATGACGTGTCATGTGCCATAATGACATACGTGTTTATAATTTTCGACTTTGTTTAAGGACACTTCATGGCTCTTGATACGCCGCTCATTACACCTATGCCGTTAAGTTTCGGAAATTTTTGGCGCAATCTACGTGATCTGCCCAACGCGATAACACTTTCTGGCATTACAGCCGGTTTTATTGTCGTGCTGATTAACTATACTGGGCCTCTGTTGATTGTCCTGAACGCCGCTGCTGCTGCCAACCTTTCTCCAGAGCAAACATCTTCGTGGGTATGGGCAGTGGTTGTTGGCAATGGGGTTGCGACCATTTTCACATCGCTTTTGTTTCGACAGCCCATTACTACGCCATATTCGACGGCAGGCGCAGCTCTACTTGTGAGCAGCCTTATGAATTTTCCGCTTTCTGAGGCGATTGGGGCATATCTTTTAAGCGCGGCTGCTGTGACGTTATTGGGTATGAGCGGTTTATTTGGACGTGTTATGAAGTTAATTCCCCAACCCGTTGTATTGGCGGTTTTGGGCGGTGTGCTGCTGCGATTTGGATTAGGACTTTTTAATGCGTTAGATGATAATCCGAACAATCCACTCATGATTGTTGCAATGGTGGCAGTTTTCTTTTTAATGAAGCGATTTAAATTTCGTGCGCCGAGTTTAGGTGCGATGGTGATTGGTGTGCTTATTGCAGGGACTTTGGGGCAGCTTAATTTTACCCAAGTACGCCTCGTTATGACTCTGCCTATCATCACCATGCCAACTTTTACAATCGAGGCAGCATTGAGCCTCGCGCTCCCGCTTTTTGCTTTGGCGGTTAGCTCTCAATACGCGCCGGGGCAGGCAGTTTTACGGGCTAATGGCTATGATGCGCCGATCAACGGGATTTTGACAATCACTGGGGCGATTTCGATGATTTTGGCGTTTTTCGGCGGACACGGTAACTGCTTAGGTGCGCTGACGGCGGCGATTGTGGTAGGGCCAGATGCCCAGCCCGATCATGACAAACGGTATAGCAGCGCTGTAGCCTCTGGGGCATGGCATGTTACCTTGGGATTATTCGGTGCGGCAGTCGTTGACTTGTTTTACGTCTTCCCAAGTGTATTTGTCTCCACAATCGCTGGTCTCTCATTGAGCGGCGTTATTGCCACCTCGTTAGGCGGCGCGATGGAAAAACCAGATTATCGTGATGCGGCGATTGTCGCTTTTCTTTGCACCGCCGCGGATTTTACATTGCTAGGGATTGGTGCGCCGTTTTGGGGATTGGTGGCGGGTATGGCTGTCCATACGATGATGCAAATCCGCCGACCTACAACAGAAGCATAATATCAACCCACTACTTTAAGGTTGTATCGTAGACAATCTTGACCATAAAGAAGCAAACCTTCCACTCAAAGGCGATGCGATAGAGTGGATTATAATAACGCTTCATCACCCAGCGGAAAGCAGGCACTTTCATCGCAAAGAATAGGGCATCAAGACTCGACTCTTTTTCTTCCCTGGGCAACAATTTATTGCGCTGCGGAAGGTGATACTCATCAAGGTAGAGATTGTGCCAGACATTCTTCGTGGTGAACTCGCTGCCCTTTAGACACAACAAAAAATTAGATTTTGATGCTTCGCTGTAGAGATTATCAAGGTCTTCCTGCGCGAATTGGGGTGCCATGCCAACGCCGTTGCGATAGCTCACCACAAAAACAGGCTTAGTGATTTTGCGTTTTTCAATGAGGCGCTCGATATAGGCATTATTCTTTTTTCCATCACTGCTGGGCAAGGCATGATTTTCAAACAGGATGTAGTCTTGGGCGGCAGTTTTTTTATCTAAATCAATGGCATAGATATACTTGGGGTCAAATTTGGGGTCATAAAAATTCGACCCAAATTCCATCGCACCCTCATGAACCACATCCGCCAAGCATTCAATGTAGCGAGTATTCGCTTCTACGCGAAAATTAAGGTAAGTAGCGGTAAGATCAGGGTCACGCTCAAAATCGTCAGGGATATCGGTTCCAGTTTCAGCACGAAATTCCGCCCTTGCTGGCGCAGAATAATCACCGCAGAAGACAAACGGGAGATTACCGGGCTGAGTGGGAACGCCCAATTGACCATGTTGAATGTTGTCCACAAAAATGCCGTCAAAACCCAATCCGTGCGTGGCGCGGATTTTTTCGACGACATAATCCACATACTCCTGATTATGGATAGAACACATGCGCCGTCCACGATAATAGGGGATAAGCCGGTCTTTTTCATCCCTTGCCCACCACGTTTTATCCGGGAATTCATCATAGACGAGATTTGGCCCCTGAATATAGGCGTGAACTTTAATCCCAAGACGTTTGAAGTTATCTAATCTATCGAGCAAGAAACTGCGATCTTCCTGTTCGGTTTTATCCGAGAAGCCCCATGAATAAGTTGCCCAAAAATCGGTAATGCCAAATAACTCTTTGGCTTTAGCCAGATAGTCGTAATCATAGCTGGTCATTAGGCTTTGCTCGTCGATTCGCGGGGTAAAGTACTTGACGCGGATCATACGAATGGTGCCTGGCCCAGCCCAGCAGTAGTAACCGATGCGATTTAGCATAGTTTGGTTAAGCCTGTATCGTGAAAAAACGCGAAATCCCGAAGGACTGTGCATGAAATGAAGAAATTAACTCAACAGCTTGTTTAGAATGTGACCCTACCCAGAGCCAATCCCCAACAAGGCGATGATACGGGTAATGATTGAAGGCGCTGTGATAATATTGACGGTGGGCATCATGACAGAAGACAATCGTTTGATCTTTCGCAATTTGTGCGGCCTCAATCAGGCATCGACTGCGTTTACGTCCATCGACAATAATCACATCGAATGTTTTCTGGAGGGTGGAAGGGTAAATGACGTAATCGTCCATCATGATCTCTCGATCTTCTTTACGCCGACTCGGTTTAAGCAACCCATAATCGAAGACAACCAATTGTAGAAGGGAAGTCGGATTGCTATCGTTATTTAAAGTCGTGTAGGGTGTGACCTTCCCCGCATCGGAAAACAGTACTTCGACAGGATTTTTAACTGTATTTTGCAAACGTGGCGCGAGATACTCTTGAAAATAAAGGCGGTCATACTCCAGCGATACCCATTCAAACGGAACATGATTTTGTGAGAGCATATCCGTGTAATAAAGGGTACTCTTGCCGCTGCCCCATTCCAAAATACGAAGCGGCCTATCGAGTTTACGGGCGCTGTTTAACAGGGTTGTCTCGACGAGATCGGCATCTTTGACGGACATCAAGGCTTTATTACTTCCTCTGCCAAATAATCTCATCATGGGCTTTATTTCCTCTTCTTTAAAAATCGTAGTGGCATTTTAATGGAGATAATGTGTGAAATCAAATTTAATACAAAGCGGGTGATAAAGTTTATCACCCGCTTAACACTGCCTTAATTTTTTTACAACACTAGAAAGGTTTCAAACTGCCATATATCTTCGTCGGAGGGTCTAGGTCGTCCAAAATTCTCGAAGAGATCAATCCTGTACTTGAGTGGTGTCCAATCTGTCTGTATTGAGGGAGAAGTCCCCAAATAAGGGTTGGCGACGGAAAGGATTTCTCTGTGGGGTAAGTCATCCGGCACACATAAGCCCTGTTGGGGGTTGCGAATCATCCACATCACCGCACTTAAAATTGATGCAGCAACTTGTAACGTTGTGGCATTTTGTCCTGGTGCGAACTGGCGCGCTTCATGAATATCCAACTGTGAGCCGACCCACCACCCATTAAGATCATGCCCCAAAAGAAGCACGCCTAATTCATCTTTACCACTGTCAATCTCATTGGTCATAATGCGCTGTGCTTCCTGAAGTTGAAAGTTTCGCATTTCTAACTCATGAAGCGAATTCATGGCTGCGTCGGTTGGGAGATAGGCATAATGAACAGTTGGGCGGTAAATCGGTTTTTCTTCGTTCCAAACCGTCAGATGATTGCTGATTGTAAACGCCTCACCATGCCGCACAACCATACCGATGATTTCACCGGTAGGCACCCATGAGCGCACGTAGGTATTGATGCCCATCTGTGCCAGACAGATTTGGTTGCCAACGCCATAGGTGTGTTTGTGAGCGTTAGGCGGCAGCCGACGTTCATGCGTCCCCCAGCCCATTTCTGCTGGCGCGATGCCTTCCTCATAAAGTCCTTCAACCGACCATGTGTTGACGAACTCATTCACTTTTTTGGGCTGATGGCTGATTTGGGTATCGCGCTCAGAAATATGGATTACCTTCACGCCTTCAAGCATGGCAAGTTGGGCGAAGTTACCCTGATCTATGGCCGTTTCTAGTGCTTTACGCCGTGCTGCTTCAAGGTTGGTTTTGAACATCGCTGCCGCAATATCTTCCAGACCAGCCTTCGTCCAATGGCTTGCGAGGCCGGGATTAGCCCCATGTTCTATAACGGCTGTGGGGCCTTTTTCTGACCAAGATTTCACACGCTTTTGTAAGGCCATGTGGCGCACATAAAGAGTTCGCTCCGTAGGCATCATGGAAGTGGTATCCTCATAAGGATCCCACAATTCGACGGACGTGTTTAAGTACAGCACATGATGATCGTGGCACCACTGAATAATTTCCCCTGTATCGATATTCCAAGCGAGATCAATCAGCAAATCACCGACTGCTAAATGCGCCGAGAGTTTCTGCGCCAAATCCTCGCGTGTGATTCGATCTTGCACATAATTTACCCCGGCAGAAATTGATGCCGGGATAAGGTGTCTTAGATCGGCAAAATCCATGAGGGTGATTTTTGAGAAATCCATCTCCAAATGTTGCATTAGTAAAGGCTGTAGGCAGCGTGAAACTGACCCACAGCCCAAGACTAAAATATGTCCACCAAAAGGAAGTTTCATTGAGCCTTACCTTATCCTTTTAGCTTGTACGCGCCAACAGCCATGACGGTGTATATTGCTGCTGGATGATTTCTGTATTTAAGAGAATCTCGCTTGGAACAGGAAACCCATTGAACGCCGCCGCGTATTCGTTGGTATAGGCACCCATATCATAAAAGACCAAGCGATCATTGATATGGATTTCTGGCATCAGTATATCGCGTACGACGACATCGCAGCTATCGCAGCTTGGCCCGGCAATCGTATAGCGCTTAATAGGGCGATTCTGCCCAATATCGTTGAGCAGGCGAACAACTGGGGGGAAGCCTTCAAATGTTTCCATCAGCCCGTTGAATACCCCTACATCAAGGTAAAGCCAAGTGCTTTCCCCGCGTTCTGCTTTACCGACAACTGAAGCGATGAGCCGACCAGACTCGCCGACAAGGCCGCGGCCTGGCTCAAGGATAAGCATAAAATTAGGATGATAGGGGATAAAGTCTTCAACAGCCCCGATAACACCCTGACTAATCGTTTCTAGCGTTGGAATGGTTTGGTCGTGGTAGTGTCCTACTGGGAAACCGCCCCCAATATCTAAGAAATACAGATCATGTCCCCGTTTATTGGCTTCTTTCCATACATTGCCGCAGGCGCGAATGGCATTCACCCAATTAAATGGGCTTAGGCATTGAGACCCAACATGAAAGGAAAGGCCAATCGGTTGTAGTCCAAGTTCGCGTGCCTGATCAAACAACGCAAGGGCTAAGTCTCCATCAACACCGAATTTGCCAGCAAGCGGTAAGACGCTGCCTGTGTTGTCGACAGATAAGCGGATATAAATCCGGCAGCCCGGCGCATATTCGGCAATTTTCTCGATTTCATAGGTTGAGTCTGCGACCATTGCATAAACACCTACATCCCGCATTTTTTTAATGAAATCAGGATGTTTTATAGGATTGCTGCAAATAATTTGGTCTCCTGAAGCGCCTGCTTCTAAGGCACGCGCTAATTCTGAAGCAGATGCGATTTCCATTCCACCTTGCTTATTGAGAATAAGCTGAATGATCTGCGGGTTGGCATTCGCCTTCATGGCATAGTAAACCAATCCGTCGGGAAACAGGTTCGTGAAGTGGTTGTAGGTTTCGCTAATGGTCTCAAGATCGAGAACGAGGCTAGGGGTCTGAGTGAGGGGGTCGCTCAAAACAATGTCCAGAGGGACTTCTACCATAGTTTCTGCACCTTGGGCTGTTTTTAACAGCGCTAGGCGCTTTCTTCCTTTCGTTGTGTACGCTAAAGCTATCGGTTAGGTGATTTTTGTTCCGCCTGTTTTTATTCAGAAGGAAGCCATATTATACAGGTTAATTTGTCAAAATATTGTTAAGATTTTGTAAATTTACCTTATCATATTTCGGGTCATATTTGGTGATTAAAAAGCACATTCTTTCAAGAGGATGAAGCAATTATTGGGACTTCAGAGCCGCTGTGATCGGGCATATCGCGTTCAAGATGGCGTAAATACGGGTTTAAGAAAGCAACGAATGTGCCTATAAAGGCGAGAATGCCCAAAATAATAAACATCAGACCAATACCGCGTCCTTCGCCCACGCCAATAATTTTGCCTATACTTCCGGCTAATGCGCCGTCTGGCATCATCATGGGGCCGAAAAATCTATCCGCTAATGGTCCTGCCATCAGTGTACCAATGGCTTGAGCGCCGACTGCAATCAACAATCTTGTGGAAAAGACACGCCCCTGAATTTCCGGCGCAACCTTTACTTGCCATAATACCCGCGAAAAACCACTGACCATCGCATGAGAGATTGCCAACAAGAATCCAGCGAACGCAACCAAACGCGCATCAGGAAGTAAGCCGCCGAGAATCAGGCTTAACGCATAGGGTATGGCAAACATCAAAATGCCGTTTGTGCGTTTTTTAGGCCCTTCCCAAACGGCTGTCAGAATGCCGCCCGCAAGCGCCCCCAGCCCCACCACACCTACCACAATCCCAAACACGGCCTCATTAGCGAAACTCAATACAAGAGGTGTAATGAGGGCTAGTGCAAAGCCGAAAAGCAGCTGCATGAAAAACACAACATAGAAAGTAAGCGTCATAAACCCTGGCCATTTTAGAATAAACTTCAATCCAAAAAAGACTTCTTTAAGAATTGATGGGCGAGGCTGTGATGGATCACCATTTGACACAGGTACAGGAAAACGCGATCTAAATAATGTAAAGAGAGAAAAAAACAGCGTCGAAAAATCGAGCAGGATGATGCCTTCAAGACGAATTGTGACCAGCAGTAAACCAGCAAGGGGAGGGGCAATCAACAAGCCAAGCGCTTCTGAAAGCTGTAATAACCCGGCTGCGCGTCGATATTGTTCTTTAGGTACAAGCAGCGTAATCGTCGCTTGATAGGCAGGTGTTTGGAAGGTGCCTGCGGCGGCTGTTACAATAGCGGCAATATAGATATGGGTCACTTGTAGTTGTTGTGTAAAGAACATCACAGCGATAAATAACGAGCTAAAGCCCGCCATTGTGTCACTAATAATCATAATTTTACGGCGATCAAAACGATCAACAATGGCACCAGCAAAAGGGGAGATTAAGGAAGTGGGTACTAAGGTGCAGAGAATGGTAATCGCATATTGTGTAACCGAACCGGTTGTTTGGGAAATCCATACCCCCAGCCCAAAGCTAGTCATATTACTACCCACGAGAGAAATCAACTGACCGAACCAGATCACGAAAAAAGTTCTTGTTTCCTTGCGGTCAGATTTTGTTTCTACTAAAGACATGAATCCATCCTGTATCTCCTATACAAAGTCCCCATGCTTCTTATACCAGAGTTATAAGTTTAAGAAGGTATGAATCAGTTAAAAATTGATAAGTCTCTCAATAGTATTAAAAAATAAATAGATGCAGAGATCATATTTATCTCTGCATCACAGTATTAAATTTATTCTGCTCTAGTGGCGAGCGCAATTTCACGCTTTTGAAGGGCTGACTCATAGATGGCATCTAACACATTGACAGCGATAAAACCCTGTATCCCATCCGTAGGGGAGGGGCGGTCATTGAGAATGCAATCCAGATTTTCTGTAATTAAGCCCGTATGCCCCGATTCAGTCCCCCAACGGACTGAAGGAATCACTGTTACCGACTCGCCTTGCATTTCGGTATATAAATGTAGAGTATCGTCTTTACCATAATTGCTAATGCTGAGTACCGCTGTTCCTTCTGTACCTTGAAGTTCAAGCCGAATACGATCCTCACGCGGTTGGGTATGTTCTGCCCAAGTTGCTTCAAGGATCATATTCGCTCCATTGCCCAATCGCAAGAAACCAACCGCCCCATCATCGACATCAAAACCACCTTCGATGGCTTGGCCGGGCTTGCGCCCCCATGTTTTTCGTCCGTTTGGCCCAAAAAGACTACGAACTTCACCACTGACGGTTTTTACCTCTGGGAAATCGAGCATCCAAAGCCCAAGATCGAGTACATGAACTCCCAAATCAATCAATGCGCCGCCGCCGGACATTTCCTTGCTTCCGAATAATCCCCAACCAGGAATGCCGGTCTCGCGCCGCCATGAGGCATGAACATGATAAATTTGACCTAACATGCCGCTTTTAACAACGCGATACATCCATTGGCTATCTGCCCGATAGCGATAGTTATACATCACCATCAAACGACGATTATTGCTGGCAGCGGCATCCAACATGCGTTGAGCTTCCGCCACATTGGTCGCCATAGGCTTTTCGCAAATCACATGTGCGCCAGCCTCTAATGCTGCAATTGTCGCTTCGGCATGAAGCGCGTTAGGAAGGCAAACACTCACAATATCGAGATTCGTTTCCGCAAACATCTGGCGATAATCGGTAAATTGGGCTTCTTCCGGGATGCTAAATTCAGCCGCGATTTCTTTTAAACGAACAGGATTCGCATCACACAGCGCGTTAAGTTTGCTATTTAAATTAGCGCGATATCCGGCCACATGGCTTTTGCCCACACCTAAACCGATCACACCGGCACGCAGCACATCCATAATGGTCTTTCCCCCGTTGAATTCAAAATGAGTTTTACAGAATTTTAGCTTGGCGATTGTAAATCCTACTAGGCAGTAAAGAAAAGATCGATTATATTTATTTGTGAAAATAGACACATTCATTTCGTAAACTGATAATTGGATAGTCACTCAACATCTCAAGGAGGTGATTCTGCATGAAATCAATCTTCGGTGCATTAACCACGCTATCATTACGCTTTCGTGCGTTAACGCTTGTCCTGTCACTGCTTATTTTAGGGTTGGGGGTAGTGGCGTACACTAATCTTAATCAAGAGCTTTTGCCACCGGTTGAACTGCCACAAACGATTATTCTCGCACAGGCGGAAGGTCTCACAAGCGATCAAGCCCTTACTCTCCTAACTCAACGATTAGAAGCACGACTGATGCAAATCGACCAAATTATCAATTTGGAGTCGACGACAAGCGGTGCTATTGGTAGTGTTTTAATTGCCTACAATAATTTTGGCATTAATCAGGAGAATTTACGAGAAGACATTGAAAGCGCGATTGAAGAAGTATGGCTGCCACAGCGTCGTATTCTGCCACAAGAAGGGGAGGAGGCGCAAGTTTTTTCTGCGCGCCTCCTCGCTGATCTCAGCCCTGACAACCTTCTCTATCTTGCCGAAAACGACCCAAACTTTTTATTCCAACTTTCACCGGATGTATGGAATGTACTCTCTGACGATAGCTTAAATGCCGCATTGGCCTATCTCGCTTCGCAAGTTGAACAAACTACCGTTGGTCAAAATGCTTTGGAACGCTTAGTCGAAAGCGAGATTGTTCCTCAGATCGACAGCCTGCAAGATGTCGCTAATGTCGTCGTAACTGGCGGGCAAGCGTTACCCGGTGATGCAAATTCATTAGCGGCAAGCGAGGAGACCGATGGCAGCGCCGGATCGAATAGTCTTCTGCTTAAATTATCGCCAGAAATCTGGGAAGTTCTTACCAATCGGATCGATGGTTTAGGTGTGCTTGACCAATCTACCGTTGAGCGCCTCAGCCAAACAACCGTAGTGGTACCTACCACACCGCCAGCACTACCGGAAAGCTGGTTGATAGATAATTTCCGCGATGCGTCTGATTTGCAAGAAGTGGTACCCCTTACTTCTACATTGGCTGGGGTATGGAATCGTTTTTATGAGACTGGGCGCATTGTCGGCGCGTTAGGGACGACTGAGGATTTAACACCCGAAACGATTACCCAACTTATAGCGATTGATCCTTCCTTAATGCAATATCTGGATGGGGAACAATTGGCAGCTATGTCACCCGAAGTATTCACTGCACTTCCAGAAACGTTTATCGCTGGTTTGGATGGATTTACGCGTGATGAATTAGCAGCCGCAGCATTAGCTGAAAGTGTGACAGGGGAAGCAGCAGTACGCCTCCCAGTCTTATTGCCTTCTCAATGGCGCATTCAACAGCCACAATTGATTACCTTTAGTTTCTCTGATCTCCCCATAGCGACCTTTAGTGTCGCCAGCACTGCGACTGAATCTGACGTTACCCCAGAAGAGCAAGCTGTTGATACAAACTCGCCTGCTGAAACCTCCCCGTTAGCAGCACTGCTCACGCCGCTTTTACCTGAGATTGCCAATATTTTTTCTGGTGCAAATACATCGGAGTCCCCTGTGTTAGGCGATGCGTGGAATGCACTGGCCTCCCAACCGCAGTTCGCCGAAACCCCCTTAAACACCGCAGCAGACGTTATCATCATTGGCGACGGACAGGCTTCACAAGTCCTCAATGCGATTAACGAAAACATTCCGGCGCAATTTGAGGGTTATGAAGTCCGTTTGTTCGACAGTCTGCTCCCCGAAACACTGCAATACTTCGCGGAAAACGAGCCGGATTTCTATGTGAATTTAGATATAGATGTCTTACGTAAGTTCTCTCCGGCGGCACTAGCCATATTACCTGATGATTTCTTAGCGACATTAGACGCAGCAACGGGTGATGAACTTCAAGCGATTGCCAATGGCGAGGCAGATTCGGCCTTTGCAAGTTTGGCCGCCATTTATAGCAGTGACATTCCAGAGGCTGACCCCAATGCACCCGCGCTAAATCCTGCTTGGGGGCAAGTCGGGAATTTTTACAGCATCGAACTTGATACAGCGGATGATTTCTTTCGTTTTCCCGAAAGTCTGCCGTTTTCCACAGCCAGCGAATTCATCAACGGCATATTTGATAACCCACAAGGTGCAGCCTTCGCGCCTTCACTACTGGGCAACATCAGCGCGGAAGCTGTCGCCTATATCGTCGAGCGTGACACGGACTTCCTTAGCACACTTCGTTTGGAAGCACTCATTTTATTCCCTGATGCAGTTCAAGCGACCTTTCCGACAGAGGTTGTGGAACGCATTCAGGCCGGAGCGATCTTCATCCCAACCGATCAAGTGACGCGCACAAACGGTGCATCCAGCCTCTTATTGACGGTTTATAAAACAAGTGACGCTAACACCGTTTCTACGTATCATGAAATTGAAGACATCATCAACGAAATTGATGCCCAGAATGATGCCATCATCGTCAACGTAGCATTTGAGCAATCCAGCTTTGTGGAAGAATCGATCAGCGGCGTAGCGAGAGAGGGCGGCTTAGGCGCGATCTTCGCTATCGTCGTCATTTTGGTGTTCTTAAGCGGTGGAAGCTGGAGCCGCTCCCCGCGCCGGACAGTCGGCATCATCCTTGTGGCTGTATTCGCGGTTCTGCTCGGTCTGGCTGTATTCGCCAATATGAACGCCGCCGGAAACGATCTTGGGACAGCATTTTCACAAACAGATACAGTAATTCGCGTTATGCTCATTTTGGGTATTCTTTCCGGTTTACTGGTGCTGTTGTGGCCAGGGAATTTACCTAACCCATCTTGGCGGGCGACGATCATTATTGCGATTAGCATCCCGCTTTCGGTTATGGCGGCGTTGGCTTTGATGCGCTGGTTTAGCCCCTTTATGCACGGGTTGATTGCGCCGCTGGCGGAAAACTCCGGCTTGTTTAACTTCATCCTACAAATCTTCCCTGAAAGCATCACACTCAACATCATGACGCTTTCAGGCTTAACGGTTGCAGTTGGTCGCGTTGTGGATGACTCAATCGTCGTTTTGGAAAATATCTTCCGCCAAATGCAAGCTGGGTTAAACAAACGCGATGCGATTATCACGGGAACACGCGATGTCTCATCGGCTATTTTCATCGCTACAATCGTAACGGTGGTTGTATTCCTGCCGCTTGGCTTAACTGGCGGCATTATTGGTGCGTTCTTCCTGCCATTTGGCCTTGCAGTAACGTTTGCGCTCCTCTGCTCATTTATTGTCGCCGTCACCGTAGTGCCTGCATTGGCTTATCTCTTCCTCAGAGCTGAGGATGCGCCGGAAGAACAAGAAATGTTTGTATCGCGGCCTTATGATCGTGTACTGCTTTGGGTGCTTGCCGATTGGAAGCATGGGTTAGCCGTGATTGGTATCGCTTTTGTCTCGTTTGCTTTCAGCGGTTTGCTCTTTGCACAGCGGCCTTTCGCCTTCTTACCTGACTTCGGTGAGCCGCAGATTACGGTGGATGTGAGTATGCCGGGCGGGACGAAGATGGTGGATACCAATGCAAAAGTTGAGGAATTAGAAGCCTATCTTGAGTCGAGCGTACCTGATGAGGTTATTTCTGCTGTGCAATCGACAGTGGGCGGTGGGGGACAAACGTTAGAGTCGCTTTTTGGGACGAACAGCATCCAAGAAAATAGGGCTGCCTTGACGCTTGGCGTTCAGGTATCGGGTGAAACGCTGGATGAATGGGCGCGGACGATCCGAACTGAGGCATTGCGTATCTTTGGTGAAGGAAATGTTACGGTTTCTGCCGGGTCAGCCACAAGCGGCGGATTTGGCGGTTTTTCACTTGTGATTTCTGGCCCGCAAGCAGAACTCACGCGGCTTGATCCCATCATTATAGAAACCCTCAATAACATTGAAGGAATTACGAATGCAGGAAGTAATCTGAGCGATGTGGCAGCGGCAGGTGGAAGCAGCGCGACCACTTACCTGCGCGTGAATGAACAGTCGGCAGTCTCTTATTCTGCTGAACTCGAAACAGAGAATACAATTGGCGTAATTCAAGAGGCGATTGCCGCGATTGAGTCGTTACCGGATTTGTCTGAAGAAATCGCCATTAGCCAAGGCTTCCAAAGTGAATTGCAAACGCAGGGTTTTCAGAGCCTAGCGGTTGCGATTGTTATCGCCTTAGCCATCGTCACTCTGATTATGATCGTAACGTTTAGCTCAGTTGTGTATTGGCTGGCGATTATCCTAAGTGTTTTCGTTGCGCCAGTAGGGGCGGCGATTGCGCTTACCTTGACTAATCGCGTATTGGGCATTTCAGCCTTAATCGGCTTACTTATGCTGCTCGGCTTAGTCGTTACTAACGCCGTTGTGTTGATTGACCGGGTACGCGCTAATTACACAGAACGCAATATGCCCTTGCGCGAGTCTTTAATTGAAGCAGGGGAGCGCCGTTTGCGTCCGATTTTGATGACTTCGATTGCGACGATTTTCGCGCTGATTCCATTGGCTGTGGGTCTTTCGGAAGGGGCGATTATTGCCTCAGAATTAGGAACAGTGGTCATTGGCGGGATGTTCAGCAGTACACTCCTTACCTTAATTGTCGTCCCGGCTGCCTACTTGCTTCTAAGCCCGCTACATAATGCGATCTCTCGTGCAGTAGGGGCAGGAAAAAGAAATGACTCAAAATCACCTGCTGCATCAGGCGACTAAATAACAAAAAGGGCATTGCGCGATAACAATGCCCTATATGCTGATTTGTTAGGTAAGGGTATTTGGGGATACCCCTATTTTTTATCTCTTTCTTAAGAGGCGACTTCTTTTACTTCCTCAGACGCATTAATTCCGAGTAGATCAAGCTGTTCCCCAACAACCTTGAAGGCATTTAAGGCGCGATCAAGATGTTCACGGCGGTGAGTCGCCATGTAGCTGGTTCTGAGCAAACTGTTATTCGGTGGGACAGCGGGAGGAATAACAGGGTTCGTATAAACCCCAGCCTCAATTAAGGCACGCCAAGCCAGCGCTGTACGATAATCCTCACGAATTAAAACAGGAATGATAGCCGAGTTGCTGGGGCCGATATCGTAGCCTAATGCACGGAATCCAGCACGCATATATTCGGCATTATCCCACAAGCTCTCGACAAGCTCCGGTTCGGTCTCGATAATATCCAGCGCGGCGAGGACGGCGGCTGTATTAGGCGCAGGCAGCGCCGCAGAGAAAATTAGTGAACGGGCATGATGTTGAATATAATGAACGACTTGAGCGCTCCCCGCAATAAATCCGCCAATCGAGGCGAAACTCTTGCTAAAAGTTCCCATAATTAAGTCTACATCGTCCGTCAAATTGAAGTGCGCCGATGTACCGCGCCCATTGCCTGTAACACCAATACCATGCGCGTCATCGACCATAATTCGTGCGCCGTAGCGTTTGCACACAGCCACAATTTCTGGCAGCGGTGCGATGTCACCACCCATGCTGTACACGCCATCAACAATGACGAGCTTGCCGGCATCTTCGGGGAGTCTTTCTAAAATTTGTTCTAAGCTAGAAAGATCATTATGGCGAAAGCGTTTCATCTCACCACGAGACATCAAGCAGCCATCGACAATGCAGGCATGTGCGTCTTTATCAATAATGACGTAATCGCCTTTGCCAACTAAGGCACTGATTGTCCCTACATTCGTCTGATAACCTGTTGGGAAAACTAGCGCTGCCTCTTTATTCACAAATTTCGCTAGGCGGCGGTCAAGTTCGAGGTGAAGTTCCAGCGTCCCATTTAAGAAACGTGAACCAGTGACGCTTGTGCCGTAACGTGCCAACGCATCAGCGGCAGCCTGCCGTACACGAGGATCAGTGGTCAGCCCCAAGTAATTATTAGAGCCAATCATCACGACTTCTTTGCCTTCAAAGACCGCAGTGGTACCTTCAGAATCGCTTAGCGCACGAAAATAAGGATAAATACCCAGCGCCATTGCATCTTTCGCTGCCGTGAAATTTTCTGCTTTTTGGAATAATTCTGCCACAGAGTTGCTCCTACATACTTAGTTTGGCATTGATTTCATCGCTTAATTAAGCAATGCTTTGATTTTCGATAGTGTTGATAGCCAGCTTATTATAGTAACACATCTCGTGCCTGTACGATGTGCTTTTAAGAGGAGTTTAACCTTATTTTTATGGGATAACAAGATTTGAGCGATTGTGAAAAGATTTACTTGCGCGGAATTCGCTCATTAAGCTACAATATACGGTAATTTAAGCTGATAATGTGAGGAGAGGGTTCTATGTCCTCGTTATTTATTCGTCGTGCGATCGCTTGGGTTGTGGGGATGGCGTTGGGGTTTGTAATTACCTGGCTCTTGATTACGTTTTTCCTCCCTGCCGTTAGTCCAGATCCAAACGCAGCCGCAGTAAGCATTAGTGAATACGGTAGAGTCTACTTTCTCGTCACGATGGTGCCGATTGGACTTATCTTTATGACCTGGCTGGATTATTTCCTTGATGCAAAAATTTGGCCTGATTAGCATCCATCGTGTCAATAATCCAATAAAACAGGGAGCTTCTGCTCCTTGTTTTGTCTATTTTGCTGACCCTCAATGAGAAGCTGTTAAAAGTTGCCCTAATCCCGCTACACTCATTTCTCCATTCACTCTCAGTCTTGTAACTTCCAGTAAGTTATCTGACGTATGCAGCGTGCCGCTTTCAGTCGTTACTGCCCGCCAGACCGCCAAAGATTCTAAAACAGCCAGTGTTGCTTCATCATAGCGTCCAGCAGGGTAAGCAAATATGCGCGTGTCCTGTTGGGTATGGGCTTGTAAACTCTCTATGCTGCCCAGTATTTGATAAACCAGAAAATCGTAATCCCGTTCACGTAAATCTACATGATTTTTTGTGTGTGCTTCCATACTCATCCCCGCGTCTGCCATCTCATTGATTTGATCCCAAGACACATAATTCGACTCGGACGCATCCGCCTTACCCGTAATAATGAAAAATGTCCCGGTGTAACCGAATTCACGCAGTATTGGGAAAACGACTGTATAATGGTCAATATAACCATCATCAAAGGTCAACACAATTGGTTTGGGTGGAAGTGGTGTTCCTGCTATTAAAGCATCGTGAAGCTGATAGAGCGAAACCGTAGAATATCCTGCATCTCTTAAATACTGGATATGTTGACGGAACATTTCGGGGGATAAAGTCAGCCCGACGCGCAGTTGATCGGCATCTAAGGGAAGGGGGCTAACATAATGATACATCAAGATGGGTACGTTGATGCGGCGTAAAGTGCCATCTACTAAATAGTCTTGTGTCTTCGACTTTGCTGGCGCACTACTAAGCAGCAAACTGCAATAGATCAATGACCAAGCGAGATAAAAAATCAGACGTTTCATTTCCCCATGATAAATTCAATTTGACCTTTTGTCTATTTCGATGATCCTATTTCGGCGTTGAAAGAAAATAAGAATTTTTGAAAATTCGCATCTATAGCTTAGAATATCGCATCCGTGAGCGATACTATGATGCTCGCGTTTATAGACCTAAAGTGAGGAGAAAAGTTCATGGCAAAAAATAAATTGGTTCTGCTTTTGGCTCTGGTCGTGATGGTGGCAATGCTTACTTCAAGCGTTCTTGCCCAAGAAGAGGGCGAGGTTGTTGTCGATGAAGGTGATGACGTGATGGTTGGTCTTGCAACCATTCTTTCTGGTGAAGGCCTCGTGCCGTTTGGCGATGACATCACACGCGGTGTTGAATTGGCGTTGGAAGATCGTCCTTCGGTCATTGTTGATGATGTGGAATTCGCCATTGCGCTTGACCTTCAAGACGACCAATGCTCGGCTGAAGGTGGGCAGGCGATTGCCAACCGTTTCGTTTCGGATCCATCGATTGTCGCTGTTGTCGGCCCCACTTGCTCCAGTGCTTGTGCTGCTGCTGCGCCGATCTTCGATGATGCAGGGTATACGACCATCAGCACAAGCTGCACGGCTGTTAACCTCACCAGTGAAGAAGAGGGTTTCACCAGCTTTAACCGTACCGCTGCCAATGATAATATTCAGGGCGTAGCAGCGGCTGACTTTATCTACAATGAGTTGGGTGTCGAAAGCATCGCCACTATTCATGATGGTAGCGCTTATGGTGAAGGCATTGTGGAAATTTTAACCCGCGCGTTTGAAGAACTCGGTGGGGAAGTTGTCTTTGCCGACTCGCTGACCGTTGGCGATACCGATTTCCGCAGCTTGCTGGAAAGCGCCGCAGCAGCAGAACCCGGTTTGCTCTACTTCGGCGGTTTTAATGCTGAAGGCGCTCGTTTGGCTGAACAACGCGCTGATGTAGGCTTAGAAGAAGTGCCGTTGTTCGGGCCGGAAGGCATCTATGGCGCGGAATTCGTCAATCTGGGGGGTGAGGCTGCCGAAGGTGTTTATGCTTCCCGTCCGTTGGCTCCGGCAACTGAAGAAGTCGATGAATTCTTGGCACGTTATGTCGAAAATTATGGTTTAGAGCCAACAGCTCCTTTCCAAGTTTATGCCTATGATGCCATCAATATGATTATGGATGCCATTGAAGAAGTCGGCACGATCAACGATGACGGCGCACTTGTCGTCAGCCGCGCTGATCTGTCTGAGTACATTCGCTCTTACGGCGCGGAAGAACCTGTTGAAGGGCTTTCTGGCGAAATCTCCTGCGACGGTACCGGTGACTGCGGCTCCGCAGAAATTGGTATCTTCCAAGTGGTTGACGGCGAATATGTTGAAGTTGAAATGGGCGAATAACGCCTAAAGCGTAACAAAGCACTAGCGAGGTGGGTTTATAAGCCCACCTCCAATTTATCTTTGTAATTTATATTGATCTGACTGGATTTATTTATGGCCTCCAACACGCCGTCCCTGCAACCCGGCGCACCATCACCTTCTTTTTTTAAGCGCATTGCAAATATGGTTTCAGGTGACCCCGTACAGAGTGTTTTATACTTAATGGGTTTTTTACTTGTCTTCCTTATCGTCGCGGCGATCTTCGCTAATATTATGAGCGGCGGTTACACCTTAGAGCAGTTTATCCGAGGGTTGACATACGGCCTAGCACAGGGAAGCATCTATGCGCTGGTAGCGTTGGGCTATACGCTTGTTTATGGCATTCTAGGCATGATTAACTTCGCACATGGCGAGGTTTTTATGTCGGGTGCCTATATCGGATTTTTTGCCCTTTATGCGATGAATGAAGCCGGATGGATGGAAAGCAGTCCGTTTTTTGCCCTGCTTTTGACTATTGTAATTGGTATGCTGGCTTCGATTATCGTCGCAGTTTTACTAGAGCGAATCGCCTATCGGCCTCTGAGAAATGCGCCTCGCCTCGTCCCATTAATTACGGCTATCGGCGCGTCTATTACCATCAGAGAGTTGTTTATTAGGCTGTTTGGCGGTGCAGCGCGGGTTTATCCTGATGTGCATCTTTATGTGCTTCCGGGAGTTTTTCGCGAGGAATGTGATGTCGTCAATGACGTGACCGTTTGTCGTGGCATTGACATGATCGCTGGACGTTATGATGTTAATCTGCTTGGCTTAAATCTTACGCTTCGCCCATTAGTTTTTATCATTTTCGCGCTGGCGATTCTGCTCATGGCCTCCTTGTGGTTTATCGTCAAACGCACGAAAACGGGTAAAGCGATGAGGGCTGTCGCTGAAGATAAAAACACCGCCTCCCTGATGGGGGTCAATGTTAATCGGGTCATCGTCATCACATTTGTACTCGGTGCGGCATTAGCAGGGGCGGCAGGTGTGCTGTTCGCACTTTATGATGGACGTGCGACACCTGGTATGGGCTTTTCATTCGGTATAAAGGCATTTACGGCAGCAGTTTTGGGCGGCATCGGCAATATTCCGGGCGCAATGTTTGGCGGCCTCTTTTTAGGCGTAGTCGAATCGGTAGCGCCGTCGTTGTTACAAATGCCTGATCAGCTTTCAGACGTAATTGCTTTCGGTATGTTGGTATTGGTCTTAATCTTTCGCCCGACGGGTATTTTCGGCGAAGTTCTCTCTAAAAAGAAAGCGTAATGTAGCATGGCTGATTTCAGAGATTCACTACGCTACAGCCTTTATATTGCGGCAGGCGTTGCTATCTTGACGTTGACGGGTATCTTCAACTCGTTTGCATCCTATCCCATTTTTAGCGAGTCATTCACATTAGGCACAGTGCTGTTAATGTTTATCATGGGCGGCACAGGGTTTTTCTTGACTAGCCGCTTGCGACAAAAGGGACTTGTGCCTGCTCTCCAACATGGTTTTATCGGCGCAATCGTTATCGCGGTTGTATTGGCAATCATAGTCTTTATTGAAAACAAGGTGGATATGAACTTTGTTTTCCGCAATCTAAAACCACTTTTAGGTGGAACAGTAACCTTTGGTCAAACAGAACTTGTTCTCGGCATACTACTTCTGTTATTTGCTAGTGGTGCATTTGGTCTGTTGGGCGGCTTAATTGTTTTCATCCCTCGTAGAATACGTGATATTGGATTATCTACAGTCGGATTGATCGTTATTATTGCCCTGTTAGACCGCCAGATTGATGATGTTATCACATTAGGCGATGCGTTTGTGTTGACGTTAGTGTTTGCGGTGGCTTATCTGGTTAGCCTCCGTATTCCCCATAATCGTACCCGCATCATCTTGGGTACGGGTATAGCCATTGGTCTAGCGGCGGGTATCATCTTGGCTTTTCTGGTGAATGCTGTTGGCCTCGATAAAGGGAGTCTTTTGCGCGGCGAGGGCAGTAAACCTCTCATTCTGGAGGTTGCCGTTGACCAAGCCTTGGCATTCGTGATTATTATGGCGATTGTTGGAGGCGTGGGTGCATTAACCGTAAGAGCAGCGACTATTTTTCATGATGGCATATTCTATTTATTGGCGACGCTGCTCATTTTTGGGATGCTCAATCTACAAGAGGGTATCACTTTCTTATTGGTGACAACGGCATTTGTTTTGTTAAGCGCAGCATTTTGGTTTGTGCCTTCATTAGGCAAACAAGCCGAGCAGCGTTTCTCTGGTTTGCCGCGTGTCGATCAGCAAAATTCACGACGGTTAATCTTTTTGGCTGTGCTGGGTATTTTGCTTGTAACGCCAATTTTTGCTGGCCTCAGCATCACAAACACGTTTAATTACGTCCTCCTCTACATCACGATGGGAGTTGGTTTGAATGTGATGGTGGGTTACGCGGGTTTGCTCGACTTAGGTTATGTAGCCTCTTATGCGATTGGCGCGTATACAGCCGGTGTCCTTGCCACGCCAAGTATGGTCACTTGCGGCGGATTACGGCCTGATGCAGTAAGCGAGTTATTACAGCAGGGGCAAACCATCCAGCAAGCATGTAGTGGTATTCTGACCTTTTGGGAGGCACTCCCAATCGCGATTTTGTTCAGTGCTTCTGTTGGCGTATTACTCGGGATCCCCGTATTGCGTTTGCGAGGTGATTATTTAGCTATTGTGACGCTCGGCTTTGGGCAGATCATCAATCGGCTCATCAGTTCTGATAAATACAAAGATTTGTTGGGCGGGCCGCAGGGAATTTCTCAGATTCCCAATGCCGTCATTGACCTCACAAGGTTAAATCCAAACTGGCAAACCGAATTAAATGGGGCTACAGGATATTATTATCTTTTGTTATTCAGCGTCATTGTGGCGATTTTTGTCGTAAATCGCTTGGTGCATACCCGATTAGGCCGCGCTTGGCGGGCGATGCGGGCGGATGAAGATGTCGCCGAAGCAATGGGCATCAATCTCGTCCAAACAAAACTGCTGGCTTTTGGGTTAAGTTCAGCTTTTGCCGGGTTGGGCGGCGCGATTTTTGGCGCGTGGTTACGGAGTATCTTCCCCAACAGCTTTGAGTTAGCTGTTTCGGTGAACGTCTTAGCGCTGATTATTATCGGCGGGATGGGATCTATTCCGGGCATTATTGTCGGGTCATTAGTGTTGATTGGTGTGCCAGATTTACTGCGTGAGTTACAAGATTATCGTTTATTGGTATTTGGCAGTTTGTTGGTGCTGGTTATGATTTTGAGGCCGGAAGGGCTGCTCCCGCCGAAGCCGCTGCAACTGGCGGAAATGGCTGCCGAAAGAAAAAGAGAACAGGAAGCTGCTGCATCATGACCGAACCTCTATTACATGTACAAACGATTACAAAGCGTTTTGGTGGGCTTACAGCAGTTTCAAAGGTTGATCTGCAAATTCCTCGCGGCTCAATCGTTAGCTTGATTGGGCCAAACGGCGCGGGTAAGACAACTTTTTTTAACTGTGTTACTGGCTTTTATACCCCTGAAGAAGGCGATATTACTTTTGAAGGCAAGTCTATTCGTGGGCTGCGTCCCGACCAAATCGCCCGCTGCGGTGTTGCGCGGACATATCAAAATATCCGTTTGTTTTACAGTATGACTGTGCTAGAAAATATCCTCGTCGGAATGCACATTCGGCTGAAGTCAATCTTGTTCGGCCCAATTTTGGGACGGTCTTTTGTCCGTAAAGAGGAAGCGAGTGCGCTTAATAAGGCACTTAAACTGCTTACCTTTGTTGGATTAGAAGGCAAAGGCGATTTATTAGCAGAAAATCTCGCTTATGGTTTTCAGCGTCGGTTAGAAATCGCCCGCGCCTTAGCCCTTGAGCCGCGTTTGCTGCTCTTAGATGAACCAACAGCGGGTATGAATCCGCTGGAAACAGAGGAGATGATGCACTTCATCCGTCAGTTGCGTGATGAACGCGGCTTGACCATCTTTTTAATCGAACATGACGTAAAATTGGTGATGACGATCTCTGACCGGGTTAATGTCATGGATTACGGCAAAAAAATCGCGGAAGGTACACCAGCCGAAGTCCAGCGCGACCCGAAAGTGATTGAAGCGTATCTCGGCTCTGGCCCCACCGATCATGACTCTGAGGCGCTCGTTTCTGGCAAAATTGAGGTTGAGGCATGACACTGCTCGAAGTTGAAGATATTCATACTTACTACGGCAAAATTCACGCCCTCAAGGGCATTTCTGTAACGGTCAATGAAGGGGAAATCGTCACGCTGATTGGTGGCAACGGCGCGGGTAAAACAACGACTCTCAATTCGATCTGTGGCATTACCCCTGCGGCGCAAGGGCGTGTCGTCCTCGAAGGGCGGGATATTACGCGCATTCCACCGCATGAAATTGTGTCGATGGGCATTGTGCAATCCCCCGAAGGGCGCAAAATTTTCACTCGGCTGACTGTGCGAGAAAATCTCGAAATGGGCGCGTTTACCCGTACCGATAGCAACGGTATAGCGAAGGATGAAGAATATATCTTTGATCGGTTTCCACGCCTCAAAGAGCGTATTAACCAACTCGGCGGCACACTTTCCGGCGGGGAACAGCAAATGTTAGCAATGGGGCGGGCATTAATGGCGCGTCCGCGTCTTTTATTGTTGGATGAACCATCTATGGGGCTTGCGCCCTTATTGGTGCAGCAAATCTTTGGTGTCATTACCTACTTAAATCGAGAAAACGAGACAACCATTTTGCTGGTCGAACAAAACGCACTGATGGCGTTAGCAATCGCGCATCGCGGGTATGTCTTGCAGACGGGCTACATTACGCATACGGGTACTGGCGCGGAACTTCAGAAAGACCCGGCTGTGATTGAATCCTACTTGGGGGCTTAAAAGCTAAAAGCAAAATAAGGGCGAGATTTTCTCTCGCCCTGTGATCTTTATCTCATCCCTCGAGAAGCAATGATTCCGGGTCTTCGATCAGGTCTTTGATTTTCACCAAGAATTGAACTGCCTCGCGTCCATCGACCATCCGATGATCGTAAGTCAAGGCGATATACATCATTGGGCGAATGACGATCTCACCCATAACCACAACAGGACGATCTTTAATACCGTGTAATCCCAGAATGCCAACCTGTGGCGGATTCAAAATCGGTGTGCTGAGCAACGAGCCAAATATACCACCGTTAGTGATAGTGAATGTACCGCCACGCAGCGATTCAATGGCAAGTGTGCCATCTTCCACCTGCTTCGCATAGGCACGAATAGCTTTCTCAATTTCGGCAAACGACATGCGATCTGCATCACGCAGGACAGGGACAACCAAGCCTTCCGCTGCGCCAATTGCCATCCCAATATCAAAGTAATGCTTGAGGACGATTTCATTCCCCTGAATTTCGGCATTCACTTGCGGGAAGGCTTTGAGTGCGCCGATGGTGGCTTTGACGAAAAACGAACTCAAGCCGAGTCCAATCCCATTTTTTTCCTTAAAACTCTCTTTGCGTCGTTGACGCAGGGACTGAACGGCTTGCATATCGACTTCGTTAAAGGTCGTCAGCATGGCGGCGGTTTGCTGCGCTTCTATCAAACGTTGAGCAATCGTCTGACGGCGACGAGTCATGCGGATTCGTTCTTCCTTACGATAGCTATTTGCAAGTGGAGGTGATTGTGGAACTGATGCAGGCACTTTAGGTGCTGCGACTGGTGCTAGTGCTTGACGATCATTGATGAAATTCTGAACATCATCTTTCGTCACACGGCTGCCGCTGGCAGCAACTTGTGTCAGATCAACATCATGCGCCGCCGCAACTCGCTTGGCAACTGGCGTTGCAATTGTATTAGATGCTGCTGCTGGCACAGCCACTTTTTGCTCAATAACGGGCTGTTGCATCGATGCAGGAGCAGGTTGAGCCACTGCGCCAGACTCAGCAATTACGCCAAGCGTATCGCCAGGTTTAACATCATCCCCTACAGGATGGGTAATACTTGAAAGAGTGCCGGCTTGTTCAGCAGTCACTTCCAGCGAAACTTTATCTGTTTCGAGGATGACCAACGCTTCCCCCGCTTCGACACGATCACCAATTTTCTTAAGCCAGTCGGAAACCGTAGCTTCGACGACAGATTCACTTAAATCAGGCACGATAATATTGATAGACATGAATGATTTTCCCTTCTTCGCTTACTTAGCAAATTACTCTCCGCTAAATTTCCAACTAAATACGTAATCAACAATCATTGCTTGATTGATTTTATGGGCGGTGGATGATCCTTCCGCTGGGCTGGAACTGCGGCGGCGACCCACATAATTCAAAGGCCATCTTTGCTTAATGGCACGTTCAAGGCGGCGGCTGACAAAATCCCATGCGCCCATATTCTTCGGTTCTTCTTGCGCCCAAACAATTTCTTCAAGGTTTGGATACAGATCAAAAATACCTTGAACATCTTCCACAGGGAAAGGATAAAGCTGTTCGATACGGACGATGGCAACTTGCGGGTTTAGCTTACGATGCTCATTCGTCACCAAATCATAATAGAATTTACCACTGCATAATACCAAACGCCGGACAGCCTCACGCTCGACATCAAGATCATCAATAACGGGATACCAGCGACCATCAGTTAAATTCTTTATGGACGAAAACACCGTCGGATTACGCAGCAAACTCTTTGGGGTCATTACGATTAATGGCAGCGGATCTGTTTGAAGCAAAAGTGCCTGCCGCCGTAAAAGATGGAAATACTGTGCTGCGGTTGTGCAGTTGACGATTCGGCAGTTTTTCTTCGCCGCCATTTGCAAAAAGCGTTCGAGCCGTGCGCTGGTATGATCTGGCCCCGCGCCTTCATGTCCGTGTGGTAAAAGCATCACAAGCGAAGGAGTTTGTCCCCATTTTTCCCGCGCAGACATAATAAACTCGTCAATAATGATCTGCGCGTTGTTATTAAAGTCGCCATACTGCGCTTCCCATAATACCAGCCGATTAGGTTCTTCCACATTACAGCCATATTCAAAGCCCAGCGCCGCGCCTTCCGAAAGCGGACTATTATGGATTTCAAAAGAGGCTTTGGCCTGCGGAAGTGTTTGGAGGGGGATATATTCTTCACCTGTAATTGCATCATGCAGCACGGCATGGCGATGGCTAAAGGTACCGCGCTCCGTATCTTGTCCGGTTAAGCGAATAGCAATTGCATCCTCAAGTATGGTCGCAAAAGCCAATTCTTCCGCTGTTGCCCAATCGATACCCGCTTCATCTGACTTTTTCAGAGAATCACGTCGTGTACGAAGTGTAGCTTCAAACCGTTTGGAATAAAAATTGAATGTCGCCGGAATCTCCGCAAGCGCATCGTTGATGGCGATTAATCGCTCCTCGGATACGTTTGTCTTGACCTGACGCGCTGCACCAGCGGGCGGAGGCGGCGGCGGGAGTTCCGCTAATTCTTCGGCAGGTGGCAGCGAATCGTAGGTTGATTGAAGTAACTCGGTATAACGACTGACCATTTTTTCAGGATCATCCGGCGCAGTAAATCCGCGTTGGACGAGTTTATCCGCCCACAATTTACGGACTGTTAGATGATTACGTACTCCATGATAGAGCAGCGGTTGTGTAAAGCTCGGCTCATCAAGTTCATTGTGTCCGTAGCGGCGATACCCAATCAGATCGATGAGGACATCTTTCTCAAATTTTTCCTGATAAGCAAAGGCCAATTGCGCCACTTCGATGCAGGCTTCTGGGTCATCTGCATTGACATGGAAGATCGGCACCTTAAAGCCTTTTGCTAGGTCACTTGCATAAAGGGTACTGCGAGAATCATCGGGCAGGGTTGTAAAGCCAATTTGATTATTCGAGATAATATGAATTGTCCCGCCCGTCCAATACCCCGGCAAGCGCGAGAGATTAAATGTCTCCGCCACAATCCCTTGTCCGGGGAAGGCAGCATCGCCATGAATCAAAATTTGCATGGTCAGTGCCGGATCAAAGACAGGCGCACCGCCATGACCGACTTTCGTCCCAGCAGCGCGTGCCATGCCTACCGCAACGGGATTAATAACTTCCAAATGGCTAGGATTAGGGGGCATGGTAATGAGCGTTTGTGCGTTGGCATCATGCCCCACACGGGCGCGTACCCCGGCGTGATACTTAACATCACCCGTCGTCCAGCCAAGCGCATGTTGAATTTCAACGACTTGCAGCGGGTCTTTAAATTCCGAGAGAATCTGCTCGTAAGGCTTATTCATAATGTGCGCCAGAACATTCAAGCGGCCACGATGCGCCATCCCAATAGCTATCGTATTGATGTTGATGCCGACGGCGGCTGTGATAAATTCGTCCAGCATCGGCACCATCATATCAAGACCTTCAATCGAGAAACGATATTTCGTTGGGAAGGTTTTTTGCAGGAATAGCTCAAAAACTTCCATTTGAGTTAAGCGTTCAAGCAGGCTTGTATTCTTTTCTTTGTCTTGCGAAAAGCGAAACCGTCTTGATTCTGCGGCTTCGCGCAGCCACTGCCGTTCTTCTGGAACACGGATATGATCGTTATCATAGCCAATTGAAACGGTATACACGCCTCTAAGTATTGTGATCGCTTCTAGGGCATTTCCTGCTAATTGAGCAATCGGCCCCCCGACAAGGCTCGCTGGCAACTGTCGTAAATCATCTTCCGTAATCCCATGTGCTTCAGGTATCAATTCTGGATCACCGGGTGGTTGGGTACCAAGTGGATCAAGCTGGGCTTGTACATGCCCAAACTGACGAATCGCTTGGGCATAACCCACCGCGCCTACAATTTTTTGTGTATCGATTCCCACAAGTGCTTCTACTTCAGTAGAACTATTGGGAGGTGTCCAGTTTGCGAAAAAGGCGCGTGTCGCTGCATCAACGGATTCCGGTGACTGCCGATACTGTTCATACAGTCCTAAAATATAACCCGCGTTGGGGCCATGAAAATCTAGTTCAAACGTTTCAAACGACATAAGCTAAGTACCTTTTAAAACACTGTTTGATGGCGAATGGTGTTTGTTTTTATGCTTGCCCAAGTATAACAGACGGAATACGACTCAAGCAGCAACATTTTCCACTATTTGCCAAACCCTAACTCAAGTCACTCATGATAGAAAATGAGATGAAGACAGGTTAAATCTGTGCCAAATTTCACGAAGTGATAGATTTTGGGAGCAATCCTCCATTAGAGTGCAGTCTATGAACGAAAAGAAAAGTTCTCAATTGAGCCAATTCTACAAACGAACACTTGAAGAACGTCGAGCAATAGTCGCAAGCTGGCTTGATAATGACACGCCCATTGACTCTATTTTGGATGGCGGTATCAGCACCGAAATCGCCGCGAGTATGATCGAAAATGCGCTGGGGGTTTATAATCTTCCCTTCGGCATAGGGACGAATTTTCTCATTAATGGGAAAGAGATGCTGATTCCGATGGTAATTGAAGAACCATCGGTGGTGGCAGCGGTTAGCTTCGCAGCAAAATTGTTTCGTGCGGGAGGTGGGTTCATTACTTCCAGCGACGAGCCGATTATGATTGGGCAAATTCAAGTCTTGGATGTGCCTGATATGGAGTATGCAGTAGCACAACTGAGAGATCACAAAGACGCTTTGCTGACGTTTGTTAACACGCATGAGAGCAGTATCATCAAGCGGGGCGGCGGCGCACGCGACATAGAAATCCGTGTCATTGAGCATAGTCCTGTCGGCGCGATGTTGATTGTGCATCTGTTTTACGATACACGCGACGCAATGGGCGCAAATGCCGTCAATACCGCGCTTGAACAACTTGCCCCTGAGATTGAAACTCTCACGGCTGGACGGGTTAATCTGCGTATACTGAGCAATTTGAGCGACAAACGTAAAGCCCGTGCTAAAGGGATGATCCCCAAAGATGACTTAGCACGGGGCGAATTTACCGGGGAGCAGGTTATTAAAGCGGTATTGGAAGCGGCAGCCTTTGCGGAAGTCGATCCTTATCGCGCTGCAACCCACAATAAAGGGGTGATGAATGGCATTGATGCAGTTGTGCTTGCTACAGGCAACGATTGGCGAGCCGTTGAAGCTGGCGCACATGCCTACGCCGCTCGTGATGGGCGTTACACCAGCCTAACAAAGTGGTGGCACGACGAAAATGGTAATTTGCATGGTTCGATTGAACTCCCGCTGGCAGTGGGTATTGTAGGTGGGGCAACACGAGTGCATCCAACCGCGCAGCTTGCGCTCAAAATCCTCAATATTCAATCGGCGAAGGAACTAGCGGAAGTGATGGCGGTTGTGGGGTTAGCACAGAATTTTGCGGCCATGCGGGCGCTGGCGACGGAAGGCATTCAGCAGGGTCACATGCGAATGCACGCCCGCCAAATTGCCCTTGCGGCAGGCGCATTGCCCCAAGAAGTCGCCGCTATCGTTGAGCAAATGATTTTGGAAAATAACATCCGGTTAGACCGAGCGAAAACCCTCGTACAAGAATGGCAGGAGCAGAAATAAATGACTCTCAATGGAGCAAATCATTTGCAACAGCATCCTTTACAAAGTGATCTGATGCAATCTACGCGAAAAGTAGGTATTGTCGGTTATGGGGCTTATGTGCCGCGTTATCGTCTGCCTGGTACAGAAGTCGCCCGTATTTGGACGAATGGCCTCGGCGGAAGTCCGGTAAAAGAAAAGGCCGTTGCCGGGCTGGATGAAGATGTGACTACCATGTCTATCGAAGCGGCACGGAACGCCGTCGCCCGCGCCCAAATCAGCGCTAAGGAAATCCGGGCGGTATGGGTGGGCAGCGAAAGCCATCCGTATGCCGTTAAGCCAACCAGCACGATTGTCGCCGAGAGCATCGGGACTTCGGCAAGTATTCAAGCGGCAGATTGGGAATTTGCTTGTAAAGCGGGTACAGAAGCGGTGCAGGCTTCGATTGGCATGATCGGCAGCGGCATGAATGCCTATACCTTAAGTATCGGCATGGATACTGCTCAAGGACGACCCGGCGATGCGCTAGAATATACCGCGGCTTCGGGCGGTGCGGCCTTTATTCTCGGCATCGCGGAAAAATCGTGTGCTGTTTATCAGGGCAGCTATAGTTTTGTGACCGACACACCCGATTTCTGGCGGCGCTCTGGGGAAGCCTATCCAAGTCATGGGGATCGCTTCACGGGCGAACCTGCCTATTTTAATCATACGATTTCATCAGCACAGACCTTGATGGAAATGATGGGGACAACGGCAAAGGATTATACTTACGCTGTATTTCATCAACCGAATGTCAAATTTCCCAGCCGCGCCGCGCAAATTCTCGGATTCAATGAGGAGCAAATCAAGCCGGGTCTACTGGCTAACGAAATTGGCAACGTGTATTCGGGCTCTTGTATGCTTGGCCTGACGGCAACACTCGACATCGCGCAGCCCGGCGATCGTATTTTGATGGTCAGCTATGGGAGTGGGGCAGGGTCGGATGCGTTTGATTTAATCGTCACTGAACGTATTCACGAAGTACGTCATCTCGCGCCGTCTACACGTGATTACATCAACCGCCGCACCCAAATTGATTATGCGACTTACTGCCGTTTTCGCGGCAAATTCAAGGATTAGCTCTTATGAGACAAGTAGCCATTATTGGTGCTGGGATGATCCCAGTCGGTGAACACTGGGAAAATAGTTTGCGGATGCTTGCTGCGGATGCACTGCGTTTAGCGATGGCGGATGCCGATATTACCCAAGTGGATGCGCTCTATGTGGGCAACGCTTATGGCAGTACCTTCAGCAGTCAGACTCATTTAGGCGCATTGATCGCGGATTATGCTGGCTTAGTCGGTATAGAAGCCTATGCGATTGACGCAGCGGAAGCCTCTGGAGCAGCAGCACTGCGGACCGCTTATCTAGCCGTTGCTTCTGGTGCTGTCGAGACAGCTTTAGTGGTCGGTGTCGAAAAATCAACCGATGCCATTGGAGCAGCGCGTGTTGAGGGGCGCAATATTAGCTTGGATGCGGATTTTGAATCCATTCATGGCGCGACGTTACCTGCACTCGCCGGGCTGCTTATGCGCCGTTATATGTACGAATATGGCGTGGAATTAAGCGCGTTTGAGGGCTTTAGCATGAATGCTCACGCGAATGGCAAACTCAATGCGAATGCCATGTTCCGAAATGTCCTCAAACCAGGCGCTTTTGCTAAGGCTTCGATGGTGGCTGATCCGATCAATCTTTTCGATGGTGCGCCTGATGCCGACGGGGCAGCCGCGGTGATTCTCGTGTCAGAAGAAAAAGCTGCTGATATGGTCAGTAAGCCCATTCGTATCCTTGCCAGTGCCGCCGCAACTGACACTATTGCCCTACAAGATAGGTCTGATCTTCTTCACTTAAGTGCTGTTATGCGCTCAACTGAACGGGCTTTAATGCAAGCAAAAATCATGCGCGAGTCCATCGATCTGATGGAACTGCATGATGCGTTTACGATCTTGAGCGCCCTTTCACTGGAAGCGGCGGGGTTTGCCGAGCGAGGACAAGGGTGGAAGCCAGCTTCCGACTCTGGCGCAGGCATTAGCCTCAAAGGAAAACTTCCGCTGAGTACCTTTGGAGGTCTAAAAAGCCGGGGGAATCCGGTTGGTGCCACGGGCATTTATCAAGCAGTGGAGGCTGTTTTGCAACTACGAGGCGAAGCGGGTGCTAATCAGGTCGAAGGAGCGAGTATTGCCTTTATTCAGAATCTTGGCGGACTAGCCAGCTCAGCAATTTCTCATATTCTCGGTGTTTAAGGAAAAAACGGCATTGGATAGCGTTTGAGAGGCTTAAAAAAGTAGTGCGATAGCTTTTGATAGCCTACTCACCCTATAATTTGTACCAGATTGCACAAACGTGAAGGAGAAGAAAATGCAGATTTCGAGACATTGGCGCATGAATTCGCAGCGTTATCGGCTCATGGGCATTCGTTATGAGAACGGCGAAGTCAGCCTTCAAAATCGTCCGGTATCTAATGAAACGAATAAACCTGAACAAGCCGAAAAGCATTCCGATCTATCCATTCAGCGTGAAGTTATACACGCTGGTTAAATCAGCTAGGTTCAATTGATGACTATGCAAGATTCACCACAACCTGTTGAACTACGGCAGGAGCAGTTTAGCTTCTCTGGCTTGGGAGAGATTTACAGTTATACCATCGTATTAGACCCGCCGGGGTCGTTTCAAGAACAAGCGCCTTATGTATTGGCGCTCGTCAAATTGGATGAAGGGCCGCTTGTTACCGCGCAAATTAGCGATCTGGACGAAGAACCGCTTACGATTGGTGACCGCGTGGAAATGGTGACGCGCAAATTAACGACGGAAGGTACGCGGGGGATGATTGTCTACGGATATAAATTCCGCAAAATTCTACCGCGACAATAAGTATAACAAATAAAAAACCACTCAAAGCGAGTGGTTTTTTATTTGTGTACTTTTATTTACTAGACCCGTTCTTTTGCCAATTCACTGAGATAATGGTCATAGGAAAGAGACAGTTCGGTTGTGGCATCAAAAATATGGACGTTCTCCATATTGATGACGGCACCCATACGACCACCGATACGAGCGTTTGTACGAGGATCGGTACGGGCGATAAAGGTTTTGCCGCCTTCTTCCAGATAGACAATCATTTCATTGCCCATCTGTTCAATCACATCAACATTTGCCTCAATCTGGGCGGGTGCGATTCCGGGCGGTTGGAATTCAATATCATGAATATCTTCTGGACGAATACCAAAGATAACCTTTTTGCCGCTGTGCGACCGGAAGGGACCTGCTTTACTGGCTGGCATAGGAATTTGGAACACACCCGTATCGACCATCAAACTGCCATCCTGTTCCTTCAAAGTTGCATCGAAGAAATTCATTGAAGGGCTGCCAATAAAGCCGGCAACGAAAACGTTACGGGGGTTATGATATAAGTTGAAAGGGCTATCGATCTGTTGGAGTTCACCTGCGCTGAGAACACAGATGCGGGTTCCCATTGTCATCGCTTCTACTTGGTCATGCGTTACATAGATGAAGGTGGTTTCTAGTCTCTGATGCAGTTTGCTGATGAAAGAACGGGCTTCGACGCGAAGTTTGGCATCCAAATTGGAAAGGGGTTCATCCATCAGGAACACGGCAGGTTCACGCACGATAGCGCGACCTACAGCCACACGTTGACGCTGACCACCGGAGAGCTGGCGGGGGCGGCGATCCAACAATTGGGAAATACCCAAGCTGGCAGCTGCTTCCTGAACACGTTGGTCAATAATTTGCTTAGGTGTTTTCCGTAGCTTAAGACCAAAAGCCATGTTATCATAGACTGTCATGTGCGGATACAAGGCGTAGCTTTGAAATACCATTGCCACATCGCGGTCTTTCGGTGCAACGTTGTTGACAACGCGATCACCGATCAGAATTTCGCCATCGCTGATTTCTTCTAGGCCTGCAAGCATACGAAGACTCGTTGATTTGCCGCAACCTGAAGGACCCACGAAAACTAAAAATTCTTTATCTTTAACACTAATATTTAAATCTTTTACTACATGAGTCGCGCCATAGACCTTATGAACATGATTAAAAGTTACGCTTGCCACTACAATCCTCCCGAAATAATGGCGATCCACTATAAAGGATCGATTTGTCAAAATTTTTGGCGAAAATGCACAAAGTTTTTGCACTACGACATTAAACACCAACATCAGAAATTATAATGAGATTTCTGTTATTTGCAAAAAACTTGTTGCTATTGCGTCAAATCGGCGAAAAATGAAATCACTTGCTTTCAATTGAAATGAGATGAATATGTCGGAGAACTTAAACGCTGAAGTCATCAGCATTGGTACCGAGATTTTGCTCGGCGAACTTACCGATACAAATTCGGTTTACATCGCTCGTGTACTGCGTGATTTAGGGATTAACTTATACTTCATGACTTCAGTGGGTGATAATGAGGGGCGGATTGCCCAAGCAATACAAATCGCGCTTTCACGCGCCCAAGTCGTCATCACTTGCGGCGGTCTTGGGCCAACTGTTGATGATATGACGCGGCAAGCAGTTGCATCAGCGACGGATCGCGGTTTGACCTTTCATCAAGATTTACTTGACCAAATCGCCGCCCGTTTTGCAGGCTTTCAAGTCACGATGACAGAAAATAATCGGCGGCAGGCTTATCTTCCAGATCAAGCGGTTGTCATAGAAAATCCTGTTGGTACAGCACCAGCTTTTATTGTCGAAGAGGCGCAAGGCGTGGTTATCAGCCTGCCGGGTGTCCCGCGTGAGATGAAATTTTTGATGTCCCAGAAAGTCATTCCTTATTTGCGCCAGCGTTATGATCTTGGAATTATCAAAGCAAAAACTTTAAAAACGGCAGGTATCGGGGAAAGCGCTCTTGACGAGATGATTGGCCAAGACCTTTTAAATGCCAACAACCCAAGTATTGGCCTCGCCGCACACAGCGGACAGGTTGATGTGCGGATTACAGCCAAAGCCAATACTTTGGAAGAAGCTGACCAGATGATTGCCGAAATGGAAGCACCCTTGCGTGAGCGTATCGGGCAATTTGTTTATGGCGCAGGTGATGAACAACTTGAAGGTGTTTTGGCAAATTTCTTAAAAACGAATCATGGCACTTTGGCTGTCGTTGAAGCTGGTATTGATAGCTTATCGAAAGCTATACAAGGACAAGACGCATCGGTTATCCAAGTTTATGCCTATCCTAATCCAAATGAACTGCGGCAATTCTTGTCCTTGCCCGATGACGCAACACTGGGCGATATTGCAATAAAAGCTGCCAAAAATGTGGCTGTCACATCTGGCGCGATGGCAGGTATTGCTATCGTCAGCAACCCAGATATTGAAGAGGCTTCCGACGCAATAGAGGGGACGGCAGTTGCCGTCTACACAGCGGAAAAGTCGCGCAATCGCGCATATGGTTTCGGTGGGAAGTCTGAGATGGCTCGAAATTGGGTAAACATGTGGGCGATGTCGGTCACATGGCAGATGTTGCAGGAGCAGTTGCGTGGACAATGAATTTATCGATAAGTTGGCAAGAATTTACACCAGTCGTAAGCGCGGATTTGCTTTAATCCTTGCGCCACGTATAGAGCGTCTGCCGCTGCCCATTCAAACGTATGATGACCCGTTTTTACCCTTTGGTAAGGCTATTATCAATGCGACACGCGATCTTGTGACGGCTTATCTTTTTGATTTAGCGGCATATCTAGCGTTGGGCGCAGCAGGCGCAATCGCTTTAGAGCGCACGATTAATTACGCGGGCGGCGATGCCATCACGGTACTGCATGGCGCGTTTGCGAGTTCGGCTTATGCACGAATCAATGATGAGGGGGGATTTAATGCCGATGCAGTCACGCTGATTGATAATCAGCATGTTGAAGTATTTTTAAGCCGTCCTGATCGGGGCGTATTCATCATACGCACTGGTGAACCCAAGATGATGGATGCTCCTGCCAGAATGGGCATTTACTGGCAAGAAATGGGTTTGCTGACCATCTCCGATAGAGTTGGGGAAGCCATCAACTTACGGATATTGGGTGACTCTGTGTTATATGCGGGGGTTGGGGACGATTTTGCCGAGCAAACACGGGCGGCAGTGGAGCAAATCACCAATGAATAAGTTAACCGTGATGCTGCTTGAAGCGGGTCTGCTGCAATTCGGCTTATTCGACGGGGTGCATCCAATGAAAACCAATTTGGAACTACTCCCTTCTTATCCTGACATTTTAAAAACTATCGCGTTTGAAGCAAGTGCGCTGATCGCGCCGCATAAAATTGACCATTTAGTATGTCGATCTGACTCTATCCCATTTGGGATAGCGCTGGGGCTGGCTGCTGAGATTTCAGTTGTTTACAGCCGGGGAAGTCATGATGTGCCTGTTCATGATTTGGTAGGTGCTTATGATGTAGGACATCCAGCGATCTTAATTGCCAATACTTGGCAAGCTGACCCTGCGACGTTTAAACTTATCTCGGATGCGAAACGTGTTGGCTTGGAAATCAGTACTGTGTTAACTCTGATTAATTATGGTGCTGGCGTGCCAGAGGACATTAGGTTGATTTCGCTGCTCGATTTGCGATTGACCATAACTGAAATTGTCAATTATGGAAAACTTCCACAAGGGCAGGGGCAGGCTGTCTTATCCGCATTCGTGAAATAAAGAGGGCAAAGCGAATTTTTGCCATGCCCTAAAAATTTATTTTAATCGTCGTCTAAGCTCAAGAGCGCCATAAATGCTTCTTGCGGCAGTTCTACCGAGCCGATCATCTTCATGCGCTTCTTACCTTTTTTCTGCTTTTCCAGCAGTTTTTTCTTGCGCGTAATATCCCCACCATAGCATTTCGCCAACACATCCTTCCGCATCGCGCTGACATTGGCGCGAGAAATGATGCGCTTGCCGACTGCGGCCTGAATCGGAACGACGAACATTTGACGTGGGATAAGTTCTTTCAATTTGGTGACGAGCTTTTGCCCCTTATGATAAGCATGATCTCGATGGACGATCAAGGCAAGTGCGTCTATAGGCTCGTTATTGACTAATACATCGAGTTTAACCAAATCTCCGGCGCGGTATTCATCAAATTGATAGTCAAGGCTGGCGTAGCCTTTCGTAGCACTTTTAAGCCGATCATAAAAATCAACAATGAGTTCAGACAGCGGCAGCTTGTAATGCAAAATAACGCGGATTTGATCGAGATATTCTGAAGTAATGAATTCCCCGCGCTTTTTGATGACAATATCCATAATGGGGCCGATGTATTCTTGGGGTGTATAAATCTGAATTTTCATCCAGGGTTCACGAATTTCTTCGATAATACTTTCATCGGGCAGATGAGCAGGGCTGTCAATCGTGAACATTTCGCCATCGCGTTTGATGATTTGATATTCTACACTCGGTGCAGTTGCCAAAATATCAAGATCATATTCGCGCTCCAAGCGTTCTTGGACAATTTCCATGTGGAACAGGCCTAAGAATCCAACACGAAAACCAAAATTGAGCGCTTGGGAGCTTTCTGGCTCATAGACGAGCGAGGAATCGTTCAGTTGAAGTTTATCCAGCGCATCGCGTAAGACAGGATAGGCATCGTTGTCGGTAGGGTAAATGCCAGCGAACACCATCGGCTTCACTTGCTTATAGCCGGGTAAAGGCTCGTTAGAGCCGTTGACCGCCAGCGTGATCGTATCACCCACGCGACATTCACGCACTGTCTTGAAGCCCGTTGCTACGTAACCGACTTCACCCATGCCCAATGATGCAACAGGTTTCATCGTCGGGCTGAATACACCGAGTTCAACAGGTTCAAACTTAGCCTCGGTAGCAATTAGGCGTAAAATATCCGTTGGTTTAACTTCGCCATCGACCACACGAATATAAGCAATAACACCTTTATAGACATCGTAGTGCGAGTCAAATACCAGCGCCCGTAGCGGTGCATCAGGATTCCCCGAGGGTGGCGGCACTTTTTCGATAATAGCTTTGAGGACATCCTCGACCCCGATGCCGCTTTTTGCTGAAATTCGCAGCATTTCAAGCGCATCCAGTCCCAGTAAATCTTCCATTTCCTGCGCGATCTCATCAGGACGAGCAGCAGGAAGGTCGATCTTATTAATCACAGGGACGATTTCCAAATTTTGTTCAAGCGCAAGATAGACATTTGTCAAGGTTTGCGCCTCGATACCCTGGCTAGAATCGACAACTAAGATAGCACCTTCACAGGCTTGTAAAGCGCGGCTGACTTCATAGGTAAAATCCACATGCCCTGGTGTATCAATGAGATTGATGACATATTCCTGACCATCTTTCGCTCGATAGTCCATACGCACAGCGGAGGCTTTGATCGTCACCCCGCGTTCACGTTCTAAGTCCATGCTATCAAGCAATTGTTCCTGCATATCACGGGCAGCAACGGTATTTGTCAGTTGTAACAAGCGGTCTGCGAGTGTACTTTTCCCATGATCGACATGGGCGATGATTGAGAAATTGCGAATATTTTTACGATCCATCTATAACTCTGTTCCAATGCTTACCCAATTAGGGGGATTATAACAGAAAGGGAGGCAAATGTTGTGCTGTATTTTAACTCAAAGTTGACTCTTTTGGATGGTTCACAACGTCATGAATAAGGGATTCTACATCCGTAATCTGGCCTTCAAAACTTCCCCATGTAAACCATGTTAGAAATTCAGTGTTACCTGCTGGGCCTTTTAAGGGCGAAGTCGTTAGCCCACGCAGGGTAAATCCTAACTCTTGGGCAGAAAAAATGACTTCTAAAAGCACACGTTCATGTATCGCACTGTCTTTAACAACCCCACCTTTGCCGACATCCTGTTTGCCTGCTTCAAATTGCGGTTTGACCAGCGTAATTACATCCGCTTTAGGCAGCAACCATCCTTTAAAAATGGGAAGGAGGAGTTTTAAAGAGATGAATGAGGCATCGGCAACGACGAGGTGGACTTGTTCCGCGAGTGTTTCCAGATACCGCGCATTGGTGCGTTCAATGACGACTACACGCGGGTCTTGGCGCAGTCCATAATCCAGAATCCCGTACCCAACATCAATCGCATAAATTCGTGCTGCACCATTTTGTAAAAGACAATCCGTGAAACCGCCTGTACTCGCGCCGACATCAGCACAGATGAAGTCTTTTACGTCAAACTGGAAATCTACTAATGCCGCAGCCAGTTTATCTCCACCGCGACTGACAAAACGTTGGCGCGATTTTATTGTTAGTTCATCATGAGCGTTTACTTTTACGCCCGGTTTATCAACCCGTACGCCGTTGACATTAACTTCGCCCGCCATAATCATGCCACGCGCTTTTTCACGACTAGGTACAAGACCACGCTCTAATAGCGCGATGTCGAGCCGCTGTTTTTCGATCATCCTATTTCCCTCAATCCCGTGTTAAGGGAATAACAATTTCCAGTGGGTTATCCGATTCAGCATCTACTTCAAATCCATCAGCGCTGATGGGCAAATACCCGTCAGCAGCAATCATCACACTATAAGGCGCACCAAATTGTAACAGGCGATCAATTTGAAACTGTCCCAGACTATCAGTGGTTGCTATTGCATAGATTTGATCTTGGCTCCAAACAAAATCATCCACCGAAAAATTCTCGCTAATCAGGATAAAGGTGACTCCAGGTATACCTTCATTCGTTTCCGCGTCAATAACACGCCCCCGTAATTGGATGCCTGTAGCTTGTGCAAAAATATCAATTGGCAGTTGACCAATCCCCACCTGCGCTTCAACCGAAGCTAACCTGACCGAATTGATGTAAATTTCCATCTTATAGGTGCCGTCAGGGATGCCATTATCGCTTACAAGCTGCAAAAGATAATTTTGTCCGGTTTCGAGGCTGCGCCAAGGACCGATGTCCTCATAGAATACATCGTTATCCACTGACCAGCGCAGTGTCCAGAGTGTCCCTGGTGCAAGCTGTTCCCAATCGAATAAGGCATAGATGGTGCTAACATCCGCTGGAAATGTGCTGATTCCAGTTCCACTTGCTCTCACAGCTTCTTCAGGTGTATTTGCAGAGACGAAACGGGAATTAGAAAATACACGAGAGAAGGCAGCGTCTCGTGCGCCCGCTACAGTAAAATCCGCTAAAGCGGAAAGCCTACCCTCAATATAAAGCGTCAATCGGTAGCGACCCGGCAAAAGAATATCGCTGACGATGCTGGTATCGCCTAACCCGTCGGAATCGCGTGTCCAAACGTCATCACTGCGGTAAATTTCCGAATCGTTATAGTACCAGATTGCCGACCATGCCATATCCGGTTGCATATTGTTGTAAAGAAATGTCGCATTAACCGTATTGCCCGTTCCCAGCACATACCCATTGCCAAATTGATTGCCATCATCATCAAGTAATACAAAAAGTAAATTGCTGAAGGAAGGCACTTCTTCGGGCGCGCCGCCAATGAGAATTGTGGCACGTCCACTGGCAAGACCATCAATAAACAAGGCAAATTCATAAACCCCATTAGGCCAAACCTGTTCATTATTGCCAATATACCACAACCCCTGCTCTCCGCCGCTCCAGCGCACTGGCGCAAGGCTAAAGGTAGGATTCGGAATGTCATTGGTGGTCACACGTAGTTCATAAACTGTTTCTGCGGTCAGATTGATGTAATCAAAGAACAGAAACAAGCTGGTTGTCCCCGTTGGCAAACTGTTCACAACGCTCGCAGGCATCCCTTCGGTAACAGCGGTTGAGAAAAATAAATTGGAAAACTGAGCTTCGCCAGAAGCAGTGGCTTGAAAATTAGGGGCTGTAAGCTCATTAACCCGAATACCCAATGATGCACCTCGTAAAAGAGGGCGTACAAAATCTGCTGGACGTATGGCGTTGATAAAACCACCGACAGGGACACACCTATCGGCTTGATTAACCAACCCATCGTCGTTGGTATCTTGTAAAAAAAGGCACGTTGTATCTGCAACTAGATTGGTCACAGGGGCGGTTGTAGGAATACCAATTAAACGGGCGTTTTGGTCATAAACGCCACCCCCTGTCATCGTGCCGGGTATAGCGGCATCCGTCTTAAACCATGCTTGATTACCGCCGCTGGGTTCGGCTACAAAACCACTGATTGTGCCTCGGCGTATTTCAACGGAATCATTCCCGACACCGGGATAACCAACCACCGTAATCGTATCGTCTAAAGCAACCTGCGAAGACTCTCCCAGTTCCACAAATGGTAATGACAATATGGCTGGATCCACTAAACGTCCATCCAAATCTTGTGTGATTCGTAGAAGCGCTAAATCCAACCCTGGATTTGCTTGGACAACTTCAGCACGATATTGAAGAATGGGTGGCTCATTAGGATTACGCGAAATAGCAATTAACAAAGATTGTCCCGGACAATTGGTATTCGTCACTGTGTTATGAGCATTAGTGACAATTAAGCCGCTGCGATTCACAATGGTGCCTGTTCCCACGCAAATGATGTCATTGTTGGCGAAATCGCTGGTTTGGATAATATAGACGGTTGCTCGGCTGATGCGATCAATATCTAAGCTGTTGGTGTTATCTTGTGCAATAACAGGCAGCGCAATCATCAATAGGATGACACTGATAAGGCCATACAAGGTTCGACGCATCGTTAAAAATCCAAACTATCTAAAAAACGATCAAATATCGACAAATCATCGTCGAAGGTGCCGGCATCTGCGCGAAATGTGACAATCAATGCCTGCCCCCGCGAGATTACAAGGATATCTAAGCCGCGTACAACAATCGGTAAACTTTCCAAAAATGGATTAGCCTCTGTTTCAACATAGGTATATTGCATCGCAAAAGCAGGGATGTCATCTGGCAGAAGGTATTCTTCATCAATCGAAAGCACATTATAAGCTGCCAGCGCCGTTGATCGATCCATCGAAATAGAATCCAAGACATTGCGCTCGGTGGTGTCTGAACCCACGGGTTCTATAGCGATCTGGATCGCTGCCTTATAACCAAGCCGAGAGGTATCTCGTACACGAAAGACAAACGCTTGGGTCGAATCTGCTGTTTCAATCACCCAATTGCGCGGATAATTCAGTGTGATACCCGCTTGGCTGTCTGAATAAGCAGTCGTCGCAAGTAATGTTGTACTCCTCGCATTTAACCCGATTAAGAAAAGCACCACAGCCAGCCCCAATGTCAAGAAGTGGCTTAAACGCTGTTGATTCGTCGCTGCTTGTACCTCGGCATCAATCTCGATAATGGACATCCATCAACCTTTAGATCGACCAGTGATCGATTCTTCTTGGCGGTTTTCTTGGGCATTAAAGAGAAAGGCGGCTATGACCAACGGCACGACATACAATCCAATCGAGAATAAAAGACCCAGTAACGCATTTGGATTGCCAATGCCTTGTACTAAACCGGCATTGACTAGGCCTGAACGCAACGGAATGGCAATACCTGTAATGAATGTTGCCAAGAACATCATGAACGGAAGTAAAATAAACGACCCTGTTCCAAAGCGCGAACTCGCTAATCCATAGCCTACGAGGACAGCGGTTGCCGTATGCAGTGCAGTTGTGCTAAAAACACGCACCGCGACAACATCAGGTGAAGGCGTACCATTCGCAATGAAATGCAGATTAACCACTGTAGCATATCCGACGGCGCTGGCAGCGGCATAAGCAACCGCATCGGGACGAATACGTAGGCGGTTAGGCCAGACAAAATAACGCACCACCATGTATTTGATACCTTCTTGTATAACGCCAACTGTAAAGGCATACCCTAGAATACGCTCGACTGCACTTGAAAGAGACAGCCATTGATCTACATGAAGGTAATCATCTAATAAAGGCAAGCCAATGGCATTTGCGGCAAGACCAGTGACGATCAAAATCACCATTAAGCGCCGACGCGGTTCTAGAGCATTGCGTTCTCGAAAATACGAAAAAACCAGCCACATTCCAATAGGAGACAATGCAAGCAGCAGATTAAGCGGCAAGCGAAAATTCGACGGAAAGGTGATGCCAAGAAAGTTTTTTGCCGCGTAGAATCCGATGGTGATGACAAACAACAAGATGGCTTCAATCGTGATGCTTGACCATACACGACGATATGGATAAATTTCTTCTTCTTCTCTAGGCGGCGTTAAGAGCCGGGGTTTTGGTGTTGATCTCATCACAATTTACCTGCATTGTGGTAAACTCTGTACTCAAAATAAAGCATATCTCTCATCTCAAATTGAATGCTAACCTATTGCCCTTAAGCTGGAAAGACCAAATGTCCCGCAAACATATTCTCCTGCTATTCGTGACATTCTCACTTCTTATAACTGCATGTTCCTCTAGTGAAGAACCTCCCGCCAAAAACAGTATTACCTATGGGTTAACGCTGATTCCGTCGGGCTTTGATCCCCATATTAACCAATCGACTGAATTGGGGATTGTGCTGCGTCAAGTGTATGACACGTTAGTCTATCGTGACCCTCAAACCAATAATTTCGTACCGGGATTAGCTACAGACTGGACGATTTCCGACGATGGATTGATTTACACCTTTACCTTGCGACAAGGAGTGACATTTCATGATGGAACCGCCTTTAACGCGGAATCTGTCGCTGTAAATTTAGATCGCATCGTTAACCCGGCAACTGCTTCACAAAAAGCCTTTTATATGCTCGGCACTTATACCAGTTATCAGATTATGGATAACTACACCATTCGATTCATTCTTGCCGAACCTTATACACCCCTCTTAGATGCACTTAGTCAAGTGTATCTTGGGATGGCTAGCCCAACGGCGCTGGCGCAATATACGGCTAATACCTATCAATTTCATCAAGTGGGAACGGGACCATTTCGCTTTGTCGAATACTTGCCCAATGACCGAATCGTCTTAAGACGTAATGAAAATTACACGTGGGGTCCGTCGTTCTACCCATTAATTGCCCAAGATGGGAGTTCGGTTGATGAAATTGTCTATCGCTTTTTTACCGATGAGGCAACACGCGCTCTAGCTTTGCAAAGCGGAGAGGCACAGATCATGGGTGAGCTGCTGCCTTCGGATGCACGGGCTTTAAGTGCTAACAGCCAAATTCAACTTTTAACAACCGATGTTCCCGGCGAGCCGTTGCAATTCCTGATGAATACCCAACGCGCCCCAACAGATAACCTCGTCGTGAGGCAAGCCTTGATTTACGCCACCAATCGTAATGGTATTGTAGATACGGTTTATCAAGGATTTTCGCCAGTTGCTTGGGGGCCATTGTCTGCCAGTAATCCTTTCTACAACCGTAGTGTCGTTGGTACATATGACTATAATCCGCAAACAGCGCGTGATTTGCTCGCGCAGATCGGTTATATTGACTCGGATGAAAATGGTTATTTGGACATAGGCGCAGGCGACCTAGAAATTACGCTGATTGTACCTAGTTGGGGTTTACTGCCCGAAGTCTCGTTGCTGATTCAAGATCAATGGCGTGAAGTGGGTATAAAAGCAATCTTAGAGCCTGTTCCCGGTTTTGCGGCGTTAAGTGATGCTGTGACGACAGGCGAGTATAACCTTGTTGCCTTTGATACACCCGGTATTGACCCCGCTTTTTTAAACGACTACTACATGACAGGCGCAGTTCGCAATTGGATGAATTATAGCAACCCTGAACTAGACAACCTGCTTATTTCGGCTGTGCGCGAACAGGCGATCCCTACGAGACGTGGTTATTATGCAGAAGTTCAACGTATTGTCATGAATGAGGCGCTCATTTTGCCCATTCGTGATTATGTTAACTTAAACGGCGCTAGCGCCTCCATCATGGGCTTGCAATTTGACCCCTATGGGTGGTTTCCTTTGCTCAATAATGTGACCCGTCAACAATAAAATATGGGGCGGCAGTTCTTTTCGGCAGTCATCACCATTTGGGTAGCAGGAACAATGACTTTCTTCGCTCTAAGGTTGCTGCCGGGTGATGCCATATCAGCCCAACTCACTCGCGGCGGAGCAAGTGATGCCGACATTCAAAGACGAAGGGCTGAATTGGGGTTGGATGCGCCAATTTCATTGCAGTATGGACGGTTTTTAATGGATGCCGTTCAAGGCGATTTTGGTATATCGTTGACAAGACAGCAACCTGTCATGGAACTGGTCTTGTCGCAGTTTTGGCCTACCGCTGTACTCGCCACGAGCGCACTTTGTATTGCCATTATTTCAGGTCTAGCACTTGGGATTATTGGCGCACGCGATCATTTTACGAGTGGAATAGCGCGATTGATTATCAGTCTGTCCGTGAGTATGCCTGTTTATTGGACAGGGACATTAGCGATTTATGTGTTCTCAGTCTTATTAAGATGGCTTCCGTCTACTGGAAGTGGGGGAGTCGATCATCTTATTTTGCCCGTTGGTGTGTTAGGATTTCACAGTGGTGGTGCGATTGCACGGATAACACTTATCAACATTCGTGTTATACAAAGCGCACCTTTTATTCAAGCTGCGCGGGGTAAAGGGCTACCAGAACGCACACTTCTTTTTAGGCATATTTTACGGGTGGGGTTAATCCCTGTTATCACCGTTATCGCCGCGCAAGCCGGGATTCTCTTAGGAGGAGTTGTTATCACTGAGAGTATCTTCGTCCGACCCGGTATAGGGCAGCTGCTCCTAAACGCCGTAATTGATCGAGATTACCCGGTTGTGCAAGGGATCGTGATATTGTCTGCTGCTGTATATGTATCGCTCAACCTCATTGTGGAGTGGCTTTATCGTCTTTTTGACCCTAGATTAGCAACGTGACCCATGCGGCTGTCTTTATCGATAATGATTATGCTTGTTTTTGTCGCGTTGCTAGGGATGCTCGCAGCGCCGTATGACCCGATGCAAACCAATATACGACACACAGCACAACCTCCGAGCGTTTTGCATCTCTTCGGAACTGATCAACTGGGTCGTGATATTTTTAGCCGGCTGTTATATGGCACACGACATACTTTGTTGGTCGCTGCTTTAGCAACAGCCTTTGCCGTCATCCCCAGTTTACTTTTGGGCGTAGGGGCAGGAATGAGTAGAGGGTGGGTAGATCGTTTCGTTATGATTTTCGTCAACGCCTTTCTCGCATTTCCTTCTTTGATGCTGGCATTGGTCATTTTGACACTTTTAGGCCAGGGAACGTGGCAATTGGCGTTTGCAACAGGTGGAGCGCAAATTGCGCTATATGCCCGAATTGCTCGCAGCGCGACGATCAGCATCTTGAGTTTTGGCTTTATCGAGAGTGCACAAGCTGTTGGGGTAGGCAAAATACGACTGCTGCTGCGATATATTCTCCCAAACGCCCAACCCATCTTAATTGGTTATGCTGGACTGGTTTTTAGCTACAACATGATTAATAGCGCAGCGCTCAGTTTTCTGGGGCTTGGTGGCGAGCCGGGAATACCCGATTGGGGTGTGATGCTGGCAGAGGGACGCGAGGCTTTTCGATTTGCCCCTTGGGTGAGCATCGCCCCGGGTGTTGCGATCACGCTTACCGTTTGGGCGGTCAACAGGCTCGTTGATCGCCTCATCACGCCGACGAGTTTATGAGATTTTTGTGGTAGACTTATTGACGATTTTTACCGAAAAACGCCGTAAAGCCCCTAGCTTTAGATAGGGGGATATAAGGCGTAGAAAATCTTGAGGATTGAAACCATTGGCGCTATACTTCCATTCATTCAATTGGCGCATTGCACGAGGCGTAAAGCCCGGTAATTGAGCCAATCGAGGCACTTTAACAACGGAATATAGGCGGTTGTGGCAAATAGGGTGCCGCGTAAAATATTCAACCAACAAGGTCTGTGTTTTGAGATGGGGCATCATCTCATACTGTCTCAGTCGGTGGAAGTCCCTGCGAAAAGCACGGCATCCGGCGTTCACGGCAGAAGCCCCTGCCTTCAG